>Ga0265297_10006000_pt1 | contig 17983 bp, 22 predicted proteins | sample Munlanlwell13791_FD_192502 | JGI IMG/M metagenome (GOLD analysis project Ga0265297, IMG submission 192502) | Leachate microbial communities from a municipal landfill in Southern Ontario, Canada - Leachate well 137-91 | ecosystem: Engineered > Solid waste > Landfill > Unclassified | place...
CGATAATTGCGATACATCGCCGCGCGCATTTTTTTGTAAGTTTTATATAAAAGATAAGCCATCACAATGCCTCGGAAGAGCCAATAAAGGTCAAATATCAAAATATAAATTGCAACCGCAGATGGCCAAATAAACGAAAAAATGACCGGCAGGATTAGGCCCGTCCACACCAAGGCGCCAGGAAATATTTCCCAAAATCTCCACGCAGCTGTATTTCTCACGGAGTTCTTCCTATTTTTTGCAGATAGAAATAATTAATAAAAATCAGCAACTCAACGAGTAGCGAAGCGGCGATAAATATATAAGCAAGATGGCGGTTTCGCCTCCACATGAGCCAAGATAAAATGATATTTAGAAAAACCAAAATAAGCGCCACCCAAGCTAGTTGGGTATCGAGCTTGAGTGTAATCTGCCAGCCGTATAAATTTAGACCAGCGCATACCACGGATACTACAATAAATAGAATGTTTTTTTTCATGGTTTTATAAATGGAGCCACCTCCGAGATTCGAACTCGGGACCTCTACTTTACGAAAGTATTGCTCTACCAACTGAGCTAAGGTGGCCAACTGTATAAATCATTTATCAAGCCGAGACAGATATTCCTTGGCAATATCCTTTACATCCTCATCTCCCAGCGCTTCTTTGATCTTACCAATCACCTCTTCAGACCGATCGCCATGGGCAAAAAGCGCAAAGGCCGCCCTAAACATTGCGTATGGATTCCGGTCCTCTCTCAACATACCCATTAATATTGTCCGGGCCTCTTCGCCAATTTCATGTCCCGTCTTTTCTAAAATACTTGCAGCCAAATCCCTCTCGTTATCATCTTGGCTTCTTGCGCCCATTTCTAAAGCCCAACGTATAACCCCATCGTCGTCACAAAATATACTAAGATTTCGATCTACAAAGTCCCAGTTTTCTGCTTTTGCGGCTAAAACAACTTTTTCAAATTCAGACCCGCCCCTTTGCCCAAATCCATCCATACTTTTCCTTTTTTGTTGATGTAAACTACGCTGGAGCAAGATACCGGAATCGAACCGGCGCTTCAACCTTGGGAAGGTCGCGTACTACCATTATACGAATCCTGCCTACGAGGTGAGAAATGCCACTAAACCCTACCTGCCGGCAGACAGGCATATCCGCCAACTGCCCAAGATTCTACCCAAAAATGCCCTTTTTGGCAATGCTTAATTGACTTTTATACCTGTTTTGATATAATTTTCCCTTCGGTTGTACCACGAACAGGCAAAGGAGGGAACGGGATTGAACCTGCTTCGGAAGTTGCTCGACTGCTATACGATCGAAGACCACCTCCCTCCAGGGAGAGTCAATGCAATTGTGGGAGTGGGCTGTTCGCTCACCCAAGAGGGCAACTGCGCCGCCCAAACGCGGGCGGTAGCAGAAGAGGCCGCCATCCTCTTCCTCTACGGGGAACGCTCCGACCACCTCGTCTTCCTTGGAGATGGGTATAGAGGTACCCACCGTAGCACCGAGGCGGTCGAAATGGCGGAACGCGTCCGCCAACACCCATTTCACCCGTTCGACCTGATCGTTGTTCCCCATGGGTCGAACACTCGGGAGAATGCGCAAGACATTGCGCATCTGTGCAACGACAAGAGGTGGACATCCATCCTCATCGTCGCCGACCCAATCCACGCCCGTCGAGTAGGAGCAGCGGTTCGCAAGGCCGCACCAGATCTCGACATCTTCGTCAAGAAGACCCCGCTCGCCCCCTATGGAGACAGCGATAAGTGGCAACTCAAAAGCCATTGGCGCTTCCTCCTCTGGGAGATCGCCTGTCTCGCGTACTTCAAACTGCGCGGGTGGGCCTGAAACCAAGGCGTGACACACCAAGGGCCCCCTTCGGGGGCCCTTCGCTGTTTGAATATCCCCCCAAACTTTGCTACATTTTATATCCGATGACTCACCACAAATCCGACTACCGATCTGATGATTATTGGGAAAAACTAATCAATCAGAGTTTAATCAGATTTTTTATCTTGCGGGCGCTCAAAGACAGCGACTTACACGGCTATTTACTGATCAAAGAAATTAAACGTTTGAGCGGGGATTTTTGCATTCCGTCCGAAAGCACACTCTACCCCGCCCTCAACCAATTTTTAAAGGCAGGCCTGATTATCCAGGCCAATCCCAAAGCAGACGATAAAAAAACCTATCGACTTACGCCGAGCGGTAAAGACGCCTTTAAAACAGCAACCAAAACCTGGAACAGAATCTTGCCGATTTTAAATCGGCGCACCTTGCTTTAGAGTTAGTTCTTGTAATTATTAAGAAAAATATTTAAATCCAAACTGTTGACTTTGCCGTCACCGTTAAGATCGTATTTTTTCTCGGTGCTCCCGCTTGAGATGGCCTTCGTCATCATACTCAAATCCAGAGCATTTACTACCCCGTCACTATTAAAATCAATATCTAAAGCGGTCGAAGCATCAATATCGGCACTGGCAGTCAATTTTTTTACTACATAATAGCCACCATAGCCAACGCCTAGAATAATGACAATGCCCAAAATAATACTAATAACTGATGATCTCATATTTTTGGATAATATTTATTTCCTCTATACCAACTAAAACCCAAATATGCAATCATTCCGGCAATAATGACCGCCAAGATTATGTGCTCTGGTCCGGTTCGAGCCGAAGTACTGGAGACCGGCGTGGCCCGAGCCGTTCCGGCGCCGGAGGTTCCAGATGTGCTACCTGTCGTGCCGGTTGAAGCAGATACATCCGTTGAGCCACTCGAAGCATCGCCCGCGGCTACTTCTATCGTTAGCGACCCCGCCAAAGTATTGACAAATTCGGTTTCGTTATTTTCCTCCGCCGCTTCAATCCGGTCGTATGCAAGAGTCGCCCGTCCCACCTTAAGAGCGGTAAATGTCACTGTTCCTATCAAACCACTTCGGTTGGCTGGTTGGCTTTCCGGATTAATATAAACAACAGCGTTCATCAAGCCATCACTGTACGACTGCATACCGACACCCGAATAAATCGAACCGGCGGTAAAGGGGCTGGATGGATTCGACGGCTCAATTACCGCAGTATCGTCAATCGAAAGATCAAAATCAATTACATTAAGAGTAGTCGCGTAAGTGCCTGCATCGACAGACAAGCTGACCGTAATCTCATCTCCGACGCGATATGAGGTTTTAGACGAAGTAACCGAAAAACTTGCTTCGTCCGCCCCCAGCACACCGACCGGAAACACCAAAAGCGCTACCGCCAAGAAAAAACCGATAATTCTGTTCATCAAATTCATTATACCAAAAAATATTTTGTCAAGCTATTCACGCTCAAATATGGTTACCTCATATCCGCCCTTTTCACCCCAGATCGTGCGCAAGAAAAAATATCGGGCAAATTTGCCAATACAGCTTGAATCCCGACAAACGGGAGGAACCCACCAATCACGAAGTTGGACTTGCCTTGGCGTAAAACCCTCAAACGACTCTCTCGCATTATCCGCCGAGGTAAAAATAAAGCTGGTCTTAGCGCTAATTTTGGTATTTTCATCCAAGTTATCCAGCCGGCTTATCTCCCGAAATTCCCATGAGAGCGGCCAGCTGACCGAGCTGTCGATCACGACGCACTCGTTATCCTTGTTTTGGCAAGCATCCCGCACTTTTTCGACCATCTCCCTAAACGAGTTGGGCGTCTGGACATAAACCGGCAATTCCCGCGTGTCGGCTGGATCTAAATAATTAAGCCGATATAAATTAAAGATCGTGAAAATTCCCAACACAATAATAACGATCTTCGTCGCCGTTTTTGATTTTAAATAATTTGACCCAAAATATAATCCGGCGCTAAAAGTGAACAATACCAAGGTCGGCAAGATAAGCCACGGAAATTTTTCACCGGCAACCGAATAAGCGAGCAAACTCAAAAAAGCCAAAACAACAATAAAAAACTGGAGCGCGCCGCCACGGCGGCGCGCCGACTCAATGGCCGCCAATATCGCACCGAGAAAAATGAGCGGTTCATAAACTAACATCAGCAAGAGATAATAAAACCACGGCTGTCCTCCTAGTTTATTTTCGTGCTGGGAGAGCCAAAACCCCAGCCCCCCCTCGCCATTAAACGGATTGGGCAGTGACAGAAGTAAACTTCTCGCACTTCCTAAACCAACTGAATAAATTAAAATCCAGACAAGGACGAACACCAAAAAAGAAGCGATAACATCAAGATAGGAAGCCGTAATATACTTTTTTAACCTTTTTAGCACCACGGAAAAATTCTTCGGAAAAAGTGCAAAATAGCAGGGGACAAAGACAATAAGCGAGGCGAAGAAAATATAACTAGTCTCCGAAATGCCAAATGCCAAGGCCGATAAAACTGCCAACAAATAAAAATAGACAGGGCGGGGTTTTTTCGCAAGAAGCCAAAGAATAATCACAATCGCTAAATTTATAGCCACGATTAAAGCGGTGTGTACCAGAAAGCGTGAAAAATATAAAAGCAGGGGAGAGGCGAGAGTCAAAATTGCAATCGCAATTGACCTTCGTATTCCCAATTTTCGATATATCGCAAGCGGCAGGCACACCAAAATCACGCCAAATAAAGCCGTCGAGGCACGCACCACCGCGTCCCCTCCTCCGAAAAATTTAAAAAATAACGCTTGCAAATAAAATAAAATCGGCCCGTGAATCTGCGGAGTATAGACATATCCTCCACCCTCTGATAATTGCCATGCAAAATACGACAGCATCCCCTCATCGTGGTGAATGGGTCTTAATCCTAAAAATAAAAAACGGGTCGCGAGAGCTAAGATAACGATAATGATAAAAATTGGAATTTGTTTTTTACTCATTTGTTTTGCCCCCCAAGCTTGCCAATGATAAGTAAAGAGCCAAATAAATTGCGGTTAAGACATTGACCGCCCCGATAATTTTCGTCCACTGCCCCATTAAAGCAAAACTATCCAAGAACAAAAAGTGAAATTGCGGAAAGACGGTCTGCATAACTGCAAAGCAATTAATAAAAAGCGTGACGGTGAGAATTATATAAATGGCCGGCACTTTTTTACTTGACAGAATCGCAAACGGCAAAAGAGCAACTGCCGGATAAAGGTAGCGCTCGTGCATTTGGGTTAAAAAGACGAAAAATATCAAATATGAATAACTTGTGATTAAAAATAGTTCGGGAAGACGCTTGGCTTGTGCTTTTAAATAGTAAAGCGCCGGCGCCAAAAAAGTGATAAACATTATCAGACCTTGAAATTTGCTCGAGGTTACCCCCGTGCCGTCGCTTAGCGAAAATGCTTCCGGACCATAAAGCATCCACCAAAAATTAAATGCATTCATCGAAAGATATGGATAGTGCGAGGCCGAATTCCAAAATATCGGCAAAAAATTTCCACCACTTTGGGCGAATATAAACCCCACCAAACCAACCAAGCCCGCTCCGACAATAAGTTGAAGCGCAAATTGCTTAATCCCCTTTTGCAATAAAATCCACACAAGATAAATAAAAATGGCAATAATGGCTTGGGTTTTCATTAAAAACGCCAGCGCCAAAAAAATAGTGCCAACCGTTTGATTTTTTGGCGAAAGCAAAAAACCGGCGACAATTAGAAGGGTCATAATAGCGTCAACCTGTCCCCATGCACTCGTTATAAGCGCCAAAGCCGGCTGGATAATAATAAGCGCAATCACGACCAGCTTATATTTAAATTCTTTTCCCCAGATAAAAAATATCACCAGAGCGGTCAGGATTAACTCGGCAATAGTCGGAAGAATTTTAAAGGCATAGGCACCACCTAGGTCGAGCGAGCGCATCAGAGCAAGCCACCAGCAAGATAGAAGCGGTATAAGAGGCGGGTAGTCGATGGCGACTTGATTGGCGGGATTATAGAGTCCAACAATTCCCAGCTCGCGCACCCCGTCCGCCCAAGCAATAAAAGTAGCAATATCCAAACTATAGCCGGGCAGTTTTAAAAAATATATTCTAAGCAGAAACATCGCAATAACGGCGACTACCATTACCAACGCTCCCTCCAAACTCCATCTTGTTTTATTGACCATGTAAATATTGTATAATAAAGTTTGTAAAGTTCATAAAGTTTATAAAGTAAAAAAAGAAAAAAATAAAAGGAGGGATGTGGCCGAAGAAAATATGGAAAAGAAAATAGAAGTAACGCAAAAACCGTATAGCAAAGAAAAGATCGGGGTAAGTATAATTTTTATCGGCCTGACCGCCGCGATTTTTCTTGCGGTCGGGTATTGGGCGGGGACGCAGTCGCTGATGAATGGATATCCGGTGCCTCAAGATTCGGTAATTTCCCCCGAACCTCCAGAGCCGCCTATTAAATCTACTGATGCAACCGACGCGACAGCCGACTGGAAGACATATACAAATGAAGAATATGGGTTTAGTTTTAAGTATCCGGAAACATGGAAGACCAGTGTGGGAACAAACCTTAGGGTAGCGGTAGATCCGGTTGATTACAAAGAAACATCCTTAGGTCTTGAGTGGGTTGGTGTCCAAGTTATTGACTTAACAGAAGAAGGTAAAACATTTGAGGAATATGTAGATGAAGGAATAACCGCCGGCAGATACACCGATATAAAAACCGATACGCTCAATGGAATAAAATGTAAGTCCGGAATTTCAACGCCGATTGCCGAACGCACGTTGTATCTTATCGAAAACGGAAATTATCTTTTGGAGGTCTCTTCATTAAAGGAAGGCCCCGTACCCGAGGACGCAATAGCGGATGGAAAAACTGCTGGATTTATATTAGGTTCCTTCGAACTGATCAAGTAGACCAGTAATTAGACAAATAAAACCCGGCTTTATGCCGGGTTTTATTTTATGAATTTATGAATTAATGTCGAACGCTGCCTGCCCGCAGATGTGTCCGATTGCCTAGTTCCTTTGTTGGCGCTGATTTTGCGAGTTCCACCTCGCAAATCTCCACGGTGCCTTGCTTGCCCCGCGAAGCTATGCGAAGTGGGGCGGCACAAATACCACCCACCTTCGCCAAGGCTACGGTTGGGCGAGTCGTCTTTAATGAACTATGCGCTGGCGACGTGCTACTCTCCCGGCACCTTGCGGTGCAAGTACCATCGGCGCAGAGGTGCTTTTCGCCCAAGGCGAATCCGCCTTCCTAATTTCTATGTTGGCGCTGATCTACTCTCCCGACGCCTTGCGGCGTAAGTACCATCGACGCTGAGATGCTTAACTTCTCTGTTCGGAATGGAAAGAGGTGTACCCATCTCGCTATAAGCACCAACATGCAAACTACGAAAACGGCGGAAACTTCCCTGCCTGCCGGCAGGCAGGTCTGTTCGGAATGGGAAGAGGTGTACCCCTACCGCCATTATCACCAGCGCAAAACTCACAAATTTTTAAATTTCTAATCTGATGCGAAAAGCCAAAGCGACAGCACAATGCCGGCGATAATCAAAATCGCACCGCCGGATATCAAAAGCAATGACCAGTCGGCTTTTTCGGCCACGACCGGATCGGCGGAGACACTTTGAAATCCGACCACGCCGGCGATTACTACAATCGCCCCCATGGCCGCAATCACTGTGCCGGCAATGCGATAACTTTTTTTCTTCACATCAAAAATTATAGCATAACTCGCGCATCACTTAAAACGTTGCCAAAGGTAAAAGTACAATCATTCATTCTACTTGACAATTAGTACGCCTTGGCTGAAACCATTACTGGTCTTACACCTAGCGCCTATCAACCTCGTGGTCTTCGAGGTGTCTAAGAAGTTTAATCTTGGGGTGGGCTTCCCGCTTATATGCTTTCAGCGGTTATCCCGTGCGAGCTTAGCTACTCAGCAATGCGCCTGGTGGCACAACTGATACACCAGAGGTTCGCTCCTCCCGGTCCTCTCGTCGAGTTATTCTCTTATTTCTAAGAGCTCTGACTATATCTTCACCCCACACTAGAGATTAGGCGTTCGCCATACTCTTGTTGAGATAGTGGGGGTCGGCGTATGATCCGCTTCAAGCAGATCTCACTCTTTCGAGTTCAGTCGATACGGGGTCAAACCTAACATTTTATAGAGCTTATCAGTTTTGTCTTTGCTTCCCGATTGATAATTCTCATCTCTGATCTTTTCAACTAATCTTGCGAGGTGCTTCCTGTCTTGAATATTCATCTCGCTCAGCTTCTTTGAGATTAGTATTTCACTCGCTTGCAACATCAGCTTGGTTTGTTTTTCCTTGAATCGAACATACGGCTCTAACATTCCAAGAATTTCTTGGGTTTGTTTGTATCCGTTTATCCTTAGCTCGGTTATTCCATCGTTTCTTCTTGACAGATAACCAATACCAAGCACCTTCCTTATCCAACCGAGCGGCTCGTCATGTCTTGAATCTTGATAGAAACATATCGTCAACATGAACCGCCAGGGATGTTTGCGATCTTTCCTTTTTTTGACCTGAAGCATTAAGCTTCCGTCTCCATCGAGAAAGCCCGCGATGTATGCAAGATCTTCTTTGTTAGGTCGACTTCCCACGGTATTACCTTAAATTGTTTTGGGTCCTCAAGCATATCTATTATAACACAAAACAACATGAAGGCTTCACCGTTATTAGCCGAATTGTCATTTCCGATTACTCGGAAAAGTAGCAAGGCCCTTTCGGGCTTACTAGGGAGAAAATCCCTCAAACTTCCACGACCACAGCAGATTAGGACCGACAATTTGTTACTTTGCAAACCACTTCCATTACAGTAAATGCTCCATGGCGGACCGATGCGAATCGGCCTCTGCATATCGCTATGTCCCGACGTTTTATCGGAACTCCGACTTTTATATCGGAGCAGTTCGGACTATATCTTTCCCAACACTCTCTTGAGGATAAGTGAGTCCTACAATTAGAACCCGTATTTACCCACAAAAGGGTGTTGGGATCTTCCATATAGTCTCTGGGGATTTCAAAGATGATTTTAGTGCTTGCTTTTTTCGAATACGTTTTGTGCCGTCTCCATTCATTTTATAGGCAATATCAATTATTTTATTAACTCCGCCTATCTTTCGATGCAAACCCTGATGCATAAACCTGACGACTTTGCTAAATTTCATAAAATCGTCACTCTTGTGCGTTTGCAATCGATTATATTCGAAGAATGGAATTATCTTTGTCAAAAGATCGACCCTGTCTCGTACGACAAGTACAAAAGTGTCATCTTTTGACCTCCTGTGGTTTGGTTTAATATATCCGCACCCAAGAATTTCTTTTGCAATCTTCAGCGCTTCTTGTGAGCACCGACTTTGCGAAATATGAAATTCAGGAATAATAGAAATGCCAAGAGGCAGATCTTTGCGAATTTGGAAGGCAATATGAAAACTACCTTCACCATCAACCAAACCAGTCACGTATCCTCGCAAGAACATCTTTGATCTTTCCTGCTGATTGTCTGCACTGGTCAGTTTGTCACTGTTCATATTTTTAATTATGAACAGTACCGCCAGATACTACAAGCCCTATTAGGACTACAGAGTTTCCAGCATATAGGAAGATTTATAGACAGCACATACATTCCACTGTCTCGCGACGTTCTGAACCCAGCTCGCGTACCGCTTTAATTGGCGAACAGCCAAACCCTTGGAAGCTACTTCACCTCCAGGATGCGATGAGCCGACATCGTAAGTTGTTCAATTATTACTAATTGCTTGGACTATGTCTTCATCCTTTCGATCGATTGAAAGGAGGTGGCGTATTAGCCCTCATACTGAGGACTCCGACTATAATAGGTCAAGTCTCTACGGGGTCATAACTCAATTTATACCTCATCGATGGAATTATATATCTATGAATCAGCTGGTTTAAACTTTTAACGCTTGTTTTTAGAATCCTTATTCTCTTATATTTCTTATCCTTATTCAGGCGCGCTTTAATACCAAACTCACCTAGTTTATCAATAAGCAACAACTGATCTTTAGGGTCGAACTGTTGCGAATTAAAATAAACATCGAATTTCCGACACTTACTTCCATCATCCATAAACCAAATTGCTAAGGAAATCGCATCTAGCTCCAAGTCGTGCGGGACTAACTTTCTACCATTTTCGTAAAAAATCTTCAGTAGTTTGGTCAGCTCCTTGTTCTGCCTGGTTGTAAATCGGTATGCGATCCGATTTGCATTTCCTTTTCTTGTTTTTGGTTCACTCTTGGAAATATTTTCAAGAATAGAATATTTCCAATCTACATAATCCTTGGCTCCAATCGAGTGATTAACTTCTAAGAGAGCGTCCTTCCTGCCTTTTACTCTCCTTAAGCAACCATCTCCAAGAATTGAGCCAATGATTACCGATCTTTGCATTTGAGTTAGACTTCCCACGGCGTTGCCCTTGCCTTTCATATTTATATTATACCACACAAAATACGAACAAACATTCGGGTTTCACCGTTATAAGCCACATTTTTGGTGCAGGATTGCTCCTACAGCACCCCAATGTGTTAAGGTGCCAAACCGGACCGTCTATGTGGACTATTGGGTCCGATCAGCCTGTTATCCCCGGGGTAGCTTTTATCCGTTGAGCTCTGGCCCATTCGTAAGGAACCAGAGGATCACTAAGTCCCGCTTTCGCGTCTGCGCGGCTTGTAGGCCTTGCAGTCAAGCTGGCTTATGCCTTTACACTTCGAGGCTCGCTTTCCAAACGAGCTAAGCCAACCTTTGAACGCCTCCGTTACTCTTTGGGAGGCGACCGCCCCAGTCAAACTACCTACCAAACACTGTCCCCCCACACCCTTGAGCATTAGGCCTCACGGCCTAAAGATCAAACCTAAGCTTGTTGCAAATCTCGATAATCATCTAGATCTGCAACTCCAATCTCGCCAGAGATTGAATGCTCAAGGGTGTGGGGGTTAGATTTCCGAATATTTAAGAGTGGTGTTTCATTGGCGCCTAAGCTCCCACCTACGCTACACAGAAATATCCAAAAACCAATGCCAAGCTGTAGTAAAGCTCCACGGGGTCTCTCCGTCTTGCTGCGGTTAACCGGCATCTTTACCGGCAGTGCAATTTCACCGAGTCCTTCGTTGAGACAGCTTCCAGACCGTTATGCCATTCGTGCGGGTCGTAACTTACACGACAAGGAATTTCGCTACCATAGAACAGTTCACTGTGTTATTCGTCTGTTTGCACAGACACTCTTTACGTCTCCGCAAAGGTCAGACTATATCATTCCACCTCATCGGTGGACTTGGCGTATAGTCGTTGAGGATTCTCCTAGTACATCTTTTATACTGTACTTTCTTGTTCTGCCCCTTCCCGGGTTTAGTTTTTCCCGAATCTCAAGTATCTCTCTTAATCCTTTTGGATTCAGATGGTATCGATTAAGCATTATGTCTGCGGCTTTAGAAAATAATTGGTAATTATATTTCTTGGAAGCCGACTGGAACCGATACTTGTTGAAGAATGGCAGAACACTATTCTGGATCGCATTTGGGTTTGTAACATCATACGAACACAACCCATCGCGTCTTCTTTTGATAATTCCACATCCTAGATATCTTTTGAGCAAAGCTAGCATTGTTCTGTCTCGTTGTGAGACATTAAAACTTAAGACGATTTGCCAGCCGCTTTTATAGTCAGTTTTTTGACGAAGGGAAATATTAAAACTTCCCTCTCCGTCGCAAAAACCACTAAGATACCATCCGATGTCATTCGGAATTGTCTTGACTTGATTATTACTCATTGCCCTCCCTTGGAGTCTTTCCTGCTGATTATCTCTATTTTTCGGATTGTGAGGTGTGATTTACCAAATCACATCCTACCGAAAACCTGACGAGACGTTCCAGCATATAGCCAAGTTTTATAACTACAATGTTACTCATAGTTACTGCTGCCGTTCACTAGGGCTTGAGTCCTCCACCTCTCTTTGGGCTAAACCTGCCCATTAGCTCTTGATAATTATGTGGCGTTAAATTTATTGCCAGCTACCAAGAATAATACTAACGGACAGGTTAAGCCCAAAGATCAGCAAGGAATTTGACCTACTAGCACTGGGCAGGCATCAGCCCATATACATCCCCGATTGGGTTAGCATGGACCTAAGTTTTTGGTAAACAGTCGCCTGGAACACTTTTGTTGCAGCCCCACCGCGCTCTGCACGGAAACTCTAAATCCTAAATTCGAAATCCGAAACAAATTCTAAACTCAAATGTTTTAATATTTAAACATTGAAAATTTAATATTGTTTCGTGCTTCGGTATTCGTACTTCGAATTTCCGTGCAAAGCACGGCTAGGCAGTCCTTATTGCGAACTTACGGACGCTTTATTGCCGAGTTCCTTAACGAAGGTTCTCTCGCTCACCTTGGTCTTCTCGACCTACCCACCGGTGTTGGATTACGGTACGGCTGCTTTATGTAATTAATCCTTTCCTTTTCCTGCCTCTTTCTCCCCGACTGCATACATAGCCATAGCAGACAGCCAGCTTGAAAAAGTGTCGGAAAGGGGTAAGCATAAAACGAGGGCCGGAATATCAACCGGCTACGCATCCCCAGCGCCTTGATAACAAAGCGCTAAATCCGAATTTCTAAATCCGAAATCCGAAACAAATTTAAAACTCTAATATTTAAATATTATTTCGTGCTTCGATATTCGTACTTCGAATCTACACGCGTTTTGCAAACAAAACGCTGGGTTAGCTACCGCCTAACCCCGGGTCCATTGCGGTTGCCCGGGAAACCTTGGGTATTCGGTGGACGGGGTTCTCACCCGTCAGATTCGTTACTCATCCCAACATTCTCACTTCGCAGCGCTCCACCGAACCTCACGGTTCGACTTTACCGCCCTGCGAACGCTCCCCTACCACACCAGCGCTCTGCACTGGAAATTCGAAATTCTAAACTCGAAATTCGAAACAAATTATAAATTCAAATGTTTATATATTTAAACATTGAAGATTTAATAGTGTTTCGTGCTTCGGTATTCGTGCTTCGAATTTCCGGTGCAAAGCACCGGCATCCATAGCTTCGGTAGCTTGCTTAGCCCCGTTGGATTTTCCGCGCAGCAAACCTTGACCAGTGAGTTGTTACACTATCTTTAAAGGATGGCTACTTCTGAGCCAACCTCCTGGTTGTCTTTGCTTTGCCACATCGTTTCACACTTAGCAAGCATTTAGGGACCTTAGCTGATGGTCTGGGTTGTTTCCCTTTTGCCCGTGAAGCTTAGCCCTCACGGACTGACTCCACAGATACAGGTACTTGGTATTCGGAGTTTGATTGGATACCGAAGATTGCTCTCCGGCGATCCATCCAGTGCTCTACCTCCAAGCCGTCATTCTGCGGGCTATACCTAAATATATTTCGGGGAGAACCAGCTATCTCCGGGTTCGTTTGGCATTTTACCGCTATCCACAAGTCATCCCCCGATTTTGCTACATCGGTGGGTTCGGCCCTCCACCCCGATTTCTCAGGGCTTCAGCCTGCTCATGGATAGATCACCCGGTTTCGGGTCTATTAACTACGACTTGCGCCCGGTTAGGGCTCGCTTTCACTACGCATCCAGCCTTAAAGACCTTATGCTTGCCGTAGATAATAACTCGTTGGGTCATTCTCCAAAAGGCACGACGTCACCGATGCACAGCACCGGAAATTCGAAATCCTAAATTCGAAATCCGAAACAAATTCTAAATTCAAATATTTAAACATTTAAGCATTAGATGTTCGATATTGTTTCGTGCTTCGATATTCGTACTTCGGATTTCCGTGCTATGCACGGCTCCGTCTCCTTGTAGGCACATGGTTTCAGGATCTATTTCACTCCCCGTTCCGGGGTACTTTTCACCTTTCCCTCACGGTACTAGTTCACTATCGGTGAGTATTGGTATTTAGCCTTCGATGACGATCCACCGCTATCTAAATAAATTTAGACTTCTTCAAACCGGATTTCACGTGTCCGATCCTACTTTCTTCCTCAATAAAATTGAGCAAGGATTATCCTATGTGGTAAATCGCTTTCGCGTACGGGACTGTCACCCTCTATGGTCGTCCTTTCCAGATTCGTTCTGCTAGCAAAAAACCACTTTCAAATAATCAAGGCTGTTCCGCGTTCGCTCGCCACTACTAACGGAATCTCGATTGATTTATTTTCCTCCGCTTACTAAGATGTTTCAGTTCAGCGGGTTCCCGGCCGCGCTCCGCGCGGAATTTTCAATTTATTAATTTCCAATTTTCAATCAATGTCTTAATGTCTTAATAATTCAATTTTAAAACATTGAATAACTGAAAATTCAATGGAAATTGAAAATTAGTCATTGAAAATTCTGTGCGAAGCACGGCCAACCGTGACAAGCACGGCTGGGTTACCCCATTCGGAAATCCCCGGATCAAAGCTTGTTTACCAGCTCCCCGAGGCTTATCGCAGGTTTCCACGTCCTTCATCGGCCAATACTCCCAAGGCATTCTCACATGCGCCCTTACGTAACGAATGAATTGCACTTTCTCCGACCAAATCATTGGTCGGAACCTGATTAAATTTTTTTAATCAGGCCTTGGGCAACGTTTTAAGTGATGCCCCTAAATTGTCAAATTACAGGAAAGATCGCGTCTATTACATCTTTTTTCTCTTCCTATTCAATCAACCGCAGGTCGACCGGAACAGGAAGCGACAAATCCTCCTTCGCTCTTGGTACTTCACTCGAACTATGCGTTCGTGTTCCGTCCGAGATGCTTCGAAGGATTGTGGCGATGTCGAGTTTATTCAAGGAGCAACAAAAAACCGCTTACGGAGTAAGCGGTGTCAAATGACAAAAAGTGGACGCCTATCCGCTAACCGTACTCGCAAGTACCACCCTGCGAGCCCTCAACATTTTTTCATATATTTCCATATAGCTATTTTGAAGAATAACAAAAGACAAAATACATGTCAAGCCCAAACCAATATCAATATTTTTCCTAGAGAGAGTCCCTTACCTTGCCCTGCGCTTTTCGAAACCTTACCCCTAGCTCGTCCAGCGCGTCCTGCATATTAGGTCCGATTTGACCGGCAATGATTTCGCCAACTCCTTTTTGATGCATCATTCTCGCTACCGCTAACCCAGCCCCTCCGCCTCCCAAAGCAAATGGGTTGGAGAGAACTTCCACTATTTTTCCTGCCTCGGCAATCTGAAAATAAGGAGCGCGGCCGGCCTGCTCACTAACTGCCGACTCCTCGCCTTTTCCATCGGATGCAATCGCAATTTTCATTTTTCCTCCGTTCCTGTGGCACACTTCAGTTTTGCAGTCTGCAAACTGAAAGCGAGCTCAGGAAGTCCCCTCACCATTCTTATGGTGTGGGAGCATTAATTTATTTACTATAATACCATTAATAACAGACGCAATAATCATATAAAACGTCAACACAATCACAAAGACCCACCCAAAATAATAAACCATAATTGGTAAAAGTTGGGGCTTGATGGCGCGGTTATATAAAAATACGGCGATATAAGAATTTGCCATACCCTTGTCGCGTAAATCAGCGAGAAGTGGGTACCAGACATAAATCGGACCGGCTGAAATTATGCCTAGCGCAATTGCCAGAAACCAAGCTCCCCACCCACTCCTTTCACCAAAATAACGGGCAATTTGTCTTTCGTTGATAAAGAGGTTGGTGATAAAAATACATAAAAAAACAATTAGAATAACGGGAAATACATCCACAAATAACTTCCAGAAAGATTCCAGCCCCCCGACAAACAAGGCGCGGTTAGATAATAAAATAATTAGATATACAAGCGTCGCGATAATAATAAAAACATAGTCCTCGATCTTTTGATAAAATTTTTTCATAATATTGCCCCCACGGTTAGCGTTACGGCAAAAGCGACCAAAATTGCCAAGACGAAACTAGAGAGATTGCGGACGATGGCAAACCTTCGGCCCATGATTAATATTTCTGCTGGCAATTGTACTACCCCGACCGTTACCCATGTAAGCAAAAAGGCCGTCACCGCAATCAACGATATTCCCTTATCGAGTAGCTCTCCACCAATGACGTAACTTGTGATCGGATTACCAGCTGCCACAGATCCTAGCAATGCACCCGACAAAGCGTCGAGCAGAGAGTTGCCGGTAAAAAACTTTGCAATCTTCCCAAAATCCAACTGCATCACTAAACCTACCAAAAGCAACACACCGACAATATCCGGTAGAGCTTTCTTTAGAGCAGTCACCGTTTTAGAGAGCGCTTCTTGGACTTTTTTATTGTTCATTAAAGCAAATCTCTTGTCTCGTATTTAATACCATTATTCTCAAGATTTTGCTTCGCACCGGGCCCGATTTGCTTTGAAATAAATTTATCTGCCCGCACTGACTTTAAGAACTTGATGCCATGCCCTCCGCCATCCCCCCAGTAAGGATTTTCTATTTCCTTACGGAAGATTTCCTCGCCACTCTTATTATAATCAATAATCAAATAACGCTTGGCGCCAAAACCCACAGCCAGTCGTTTATCATCATCAATAACCGCCACCGTTCTCTTGCCTTTTTTGACCGGCCCAATTTTTTCCACCCCCCGTTTAAAATGATATTTACCCCCGAAAGATGAAAGGATCGTAGAGCCCCCGGTAGCATGGGAATCAACCTGGATAGTAATTTGTTTTAATGATGGAATTTTTCGATCGAGCGTATTTTCAAGATCCTTGGTAATCTTGGTCGCCCCATCCACACTCAATTTTGAATCTAAGTCAATAATCATTTCGGCAAACACAGCCGGTCCGATTTTTCTCGTTTTAACCTCTTTGACTTCAATATTTTTTGCTTTGGCAATTTTTTCTATCTGTGTTTTAATTTCGGGGTCAGAAACATCAATCAATGAGTCAACCACTTCCTTGCCAATCACAGAGGCCTCATACAAAATATAGACGCCGACCAAAATCGCCACAACTCCGTCAATCCACGAGACATAAGGAATTAAAATAAGCGCTAGCAAAACACCCAGCGAGGAAACGACATCAGCCCGCGAATGTTCAGCATCGGCAACTAGGGAAATACTTTCTTTTTCATTTCCCACCTTAAACTTGACGCGCGCCATGACTTCATTTGCCACCACCGAAAGCATCATCAGCGCAATCGCAAGGTATGAATAGATCGGCGCCTCATCTCCGGTAAAGCTTACTATCCCCTCATACATAATCCAAACTGCCGAAACTCCCAATAAAAACGCGACCACACCGCCAGAGATCACCTCGACACGATAAAATCCGTACGGGTGTTTTTCTGTCGATGGCTTCTGCGCTGTTTTAATGCCCGCAAAAGTCACCAACGATGAGATAATATCCAAACCGGAGTGGATGCTTTCCGCCAATAGGGCCACACTTCCGGTTAATATTCCGGCTGTTAATTTAAGCGCCGTCAACACCACATTGACCAGCGTAGCGATAATTGCAGTTAATTCCGCACTCATATTATAAATTGTACCACTTCAAAGGCGATTTGCCCCCCGCCGGGGCGGGGGGCAAATATTTACTCGCCTTTTAATTCGTCAAGGCGGGCCTTGATGTCATTCATTTCTTCTTGCATGGCCTCAAGCTCACCTTCAAGGATTTGTTTTTCGTCCTTTTTGGTGACTCTGGACGGATACGGCATATATCCGTCGGGGGCATAGCCCCAACCCATACCCATACCACGACCCATGCCTCGGCCATAGCCCATACCGCGTCCATAACCGTAACCGCGGCCACAAGGGCCAAGGCCTCTGCCTGTCATCGGCCCCATTCCTCTGGGACCGGTTCCATCAAATGCTGGCATTTTATTCATCTCCCTTCGTATTATTTATTAATTCGATTGCTTTTCCTTCAACCAAAGCGCTGGCGATTTTTCGCCTCGCTTGTTTATAAATTCTTTGCACTGTGATTCTGGAAACTCCCATTTTTTTTGCCGCTCCTTCTTGATCAAGTCCTTTGTAGTCAATTAACCTGAATGCTTCGAGTTCGTCTGGTTCAAGCACAACCAAATCAAGCGCAAACATCGGCACTCCGCGTGGCTTGAAAAAAGTCACATTGGGCCT
>Ga0265297_10006001_pt1 | contig 17983 bp, 21 predicted proteins | sample Munlanlwell13791_FD_192502 | JGI IMG/M metagenome (GOLD analysis project Ga0265297, IMG submission 192502) | Leachate microbial communities from a municipal landfill in Southern Ontario, Canada - Leachate well 137-91 | ecosystem: Engineered > Solid waste > Landfill > Unclassified | place...
AGCCGTTTTTTTCATCTGTCCAAGAGATGAGCGTCGGGCTTATCCTGACCGGCGCGGCTCCGGGGGCCATGTCGAGCAATGTCCTGAGCTATCTGGCGGGAGCGGATGTCGCTTACTCGGTCTCGCTGACCACCGTGTCGACGCTGCTTTCGCCTTTATTAACGCCCTTCTTGACGTATCTCCTGGCCCGGGAAATACTCGACGTGCCGTTCTGGGGGATGTTCTGGAGCGTGGCGAAGATGGTTGTGTTTCCTCTGCTTTTGGGTTTTTGGATCCGGAGCCGTTTTGATAAACAGGTGAGCGGGGTCGTTAAGATATTCCCGGCGATCTCGGTGACCTTCATCGTGTTTATCTGCTCGTTGGTCATTGCCCTGAATAAGGAGTATATCCTGAAAATGAACCCGCAGATCTTTTGGGTCGTGCTGCTTTTGAATCTCGCCGGGCTGGGGCTGGGCTATCTGGTGGCCAGAGGGTGCCGTTTTGATATTCTCAAAACGAAGGCCTTGACCATTGAGATCGGAATGCAGAACGCGGGCTTGGGCTCGGTCCTGGCGCTTAAGCATTTCAGCGAAAGGGCCGCTATCCCCGCGGCCTTGTTCGTCTTTGTCTGTATTTTTACCGCAAGCATCTTGGTGCAGATTTGGCAGAGGGAATAAATTTTTCCCGCCGGGAATTGCCCGCGGGCCGGCCGACCTGCGCCGGCCCGGGAACATTTTTAAAGGACACTCTCGCGGGAATACTCTTGCGGGAAATCAGCCGGAAGGGTAAAATAGCGCAGATAAAATTTTTCATTAACGAAGAAGACCCGAGCAATGAAAAAAGTCCGTAAAAAAATTTTAGTCGTCGATGACCATCCGATCACGCACCGGCTGTTGGAAAAAGTCCTTAAGTCCCAGGGGTTTGATCTCATCAGCGTGTTCGACGGGATCAGCGCTGTCTTCAAGGCCAAGGAGGAGCATCCGGATCTCATCCTGCTGGATGTCATGCTCCCGGAATTAGGCGGGCACGAAGTCGCCCGGCGGTTGAAGGCTGACCCTTTGACCCGGGACATCCCGGTTGTATTCGTCACCAACACCCTTTCCAAAAAAGAGGACAAGGCCCAGAAAGAGATTATTGTCGACGGGGTCGCGTATCCCGCCTTTGCCAAACCGTTGTATTACCTGAAATTATTGAGCATGATCCGAAAAGCGATCAAACAGCGAGAGAAGAAGGAGGGGGGATGATGAGCGAACGCATGATCACGGTAAGAGACCGGGCGATGGCGCAAAAATGCGTCGAGTGCCCCGTTTGCAAGAAGGCCCGGAAGGATCAGCGGGGGCCGGTTTTCTGGTTTGTGAAACAGATCGAGGGCTGGTTCTGCCCGTACTGTCAGGCCTATGCGCGGGTTTACGGCCGCAAGGCGCATGAACCCAAAGAAGGATAACCTTTCGATGTCGTTCCTAGAGCTTGTCCGGAAAAGAAGAAGTTGCCGCAAATATTCATCCCGCCCGGTTCCGCCGGAGGCGATCCGGCGTTGCCTGGAGGCCGCGCGGCTTTCGCCGTCGGCGTGCAATTCCCAGCCGTGGCGTTTTATCGTCGTGCAGGAACCCGGGCTCAAGGGCCGGCTGGGCGAAAAGGCCTTTTCCGGTATTCACAAAATGAATGCCTTCGCGCGGTCCGCTCCGGTCTTGGTCGTGGTCATTCGGGAGGTTTCGAAATACGCGGCGGAATTGGGTGGGGCGCTCCGGGGCGTTCCCTACAGTCTGATTGATCTGGGTATCGCCTGCGAACATTTTATTCTTCAGGCCGCGGAAGAAGATCTCTCCACCTGCTGGCTCGGCTGGTTTGACGCGCGGGCGGTGAAGAAAGTCCTGAAATTAGGGCTGTGGGACAAGGTGGATATCATCATCAGCCTCGGTTACGCCCAGGACACACCGGATGCGGAAAAAAAACGTAAGCCCGCCTTGCAGATCGCGGAATTTCGATAAACTCAAGTCCGGCACCAGAAAATTATCCCACTCAAATGAAAAGCAGACGTCGGGTCAGCCAACAAATGAAGATCGTCTCGCGGCGGGTCGGCATCGCGATCGCCGATTATGATATGCTGCAAGACGGCGATCGGGTCATGGTGGCGGTTTCCGGCGGGAAAGACAGCCTTTCACTGCTCAAATTGCTCAAGTACCGCCAGGGCTTTGCCCCGATCCGTTTTGAGATCATGGCGGTCCACCTCGACACGGGCATTCCGGGTTTTCCCACTCAGGCACTCAAGGATTTCTTCGAACAGGAACAGGCCCCCTACCACATTCAAAAGGTCGACGTCTTAAAAGGAAAGAACTGGGCGGATATCAATTGTTTCGGCTGTTCGCTGATCAGGCGTTCGACCCTTTTTCGCTTGAGCGAAAAATTCGGTTTTAACAAAATTGCTTTTGGGCACCACCTGGATGATATCGCGGAAACGATCCTCCTGAATCTTTTTTATCAGGGCAAGATCGCGGCGATGCGCCCCAAACTGGAGCTCTTCGGCGGACGCATGACGATTATCCGGCCCCTCGCCTACGAAAATGAGGAGGAACTCAAACGCTTCGCGAAAGAAGAGGGCATCCCGGACCTTGACCATTTCCAGTGTCCGAACAATGATGTTTCTCAGCGGGCCAGGATGAAAGAGCTGATCCGTAACCTGGAAGAGGACAATCCGGTGGTCAAAAAAAATATTTTCAAGAGTTTAAAGCGGGTTCAGGCGGATTATCTGCTGTAGATTTCTGAAAAGATTCACGGTGCGGGAAATTTATCCGGAGAGGGAAGATGGTCCGGACATTATTCCAATAATCCGATTCTCTGCTCGGCGGCCTCAGCCGGTTTCCAAAACCAGCCTTGGGGGTCCCAGCACTGCGCGAAAGGAAATTCCTCAACGAGTTTTGTAAATACAGTCTTGGCCTCTGCGGTCCTTCCCGCCTTGGAGTAAGCCTCACCTAAGATAAAAAGGCAGGTCCCTACATCATTCAACAGCCCATAAGAATGAATCACCTTATTTGACTCCCACGGCGCCATGGTCAAGGAGCCCTGCATCTCGCGGGCCTTGTTGCCGTATAGCCCGATGCATTTGCCGGCGTAAGCCTCGACGGATTTGAGGTCATTATCCGAGAGGGCCTTCCAGGCCTTGGCGGTCAGGGCCGAGGAAGAGGTGTCGCCCAAGTCAGCGGACGATTTTAACTTTCCGGATTTGAGCATTTCGATTTTTTCCTGGGCGGCCTCGGCCGGTTTCCAGAACCAGCCTTGGGGATCCCAGCACTGGCCGTAAGAATAATCCTTGATCAATTTCAGAAAGACTTCGATAGCTTCCTCCGGCATCTCGGATTTGAGGTAGGCCTCGCCCTGGATAAATAAACAGGTGGCTACATCGTTGAGGGCCCAATAATTGAAGACGTCGCTTTTGCTTCCCTGCGGGTAGGCGGAAAGGGAGGATTGCATTTCTTTGGCTTTGTCGGAGTAAAGCTCAAAACATTTCATGCTGTAGTTCAGCGCGGCCTCGATGTCGTTTTCCCCCAGGGCCTGCCAAGCCTTACTGGTCAGGGTGGAAGATTTCAGGTCGCCGTAATTATAAGCGGTGGCGGGCAAGGGACAAAAAGATCCCAGCAAGACAACCGCGATTAGACAAAATAAAAACTTTCTCATTTCCTCCTCCTGTTCGTTTTGGTTGCGTTGTATAATACACAAGTATAAACTATAAAAACGAATTATGCTAATAGGAGAATCGCCGGTTCGTTCCGGCTGAAAACTCCGGATTCGGTCCCGGGCCGGGAATGAATTGCGGAAAACAAGGAGGGGAGAAGCATGGGAGAAGCTCTTTTGACGGAAAAAGAGAAGCGGGCTATTCAGCAGTTGTTTAAAATTCAAAAGGTGTTCAGGCTGTTGTCGGTCATTTATGTGTCTTTGGTCTTTTATTTCGTCCTGTTGCAGATTGTCCTGCCGGTTTATATCCAGCGCACCGAGTTGATCCGGCCTTTGCTGAAATCGGTTTTTTCCAATCCGTTCTTTCTGTTGCTGGTCATCATTCTTCTTTTTCAGTATCTTATTTATTCGATCTTGAAGATCATTCTGCCGATTATTGAAAAGTTGCTTAAGGCGTGACGGGGCGCAGAAGGCGGGGATTTTAGGCTTGTTTTCGCCTGGGGTTGGCTGTAGAATGACGGCAGATTATTCGTTTTGGACAAAATATTTCTCCCCGTGAGGCCGTCCGCGCGCGAGGGCTTTCCACCGGGGGGATTAAAACATTTCGCTACAGAAAGGAAGAGACGTGAAGATTTTATTAGCCACTTTGGTGTTTGCCGCATTTGCCGTTTCTTTTGTTCCCGCGGCCTTTGCGCAGGAGAAGGAAGATCCTTCTTTGCTTGCAGAGGAGACTCCAGCGGATAACCGTGCGCTGGTCATCGAGGGACAAACGGTCGAGGTCGAAAAATATTTTCTGGAAGAAGCGGTCTTGAATGCCGAGGTCATCAAGGAAATAAATTTTGACACTGGCGAGATGGTTGAAGATAGCGACGGAACGGAAGGCGCCCCCGAGCCGGGATTGGTGAACGCCGGAGAGCCCCCGCCCGCCCAATTATACGACGGGATATATGAAGGCAGCAATTCGCAGGTGGATGTCACGGTCTCCGTGCTCAACGGAAAAATAATCGATATAAAGATATTAAACCACCGGGGCGGAGGCGATCAATACCGGGACATGCTCAAGCCGCTTTTGGATTCTATGGTGAGGAAACAATCCACCGAGTTGGACGGCGTCTCGGGCGCGACGGTCAGCAGTCAGGCCCTCAAGGAAGCCGTGGAAGACGCGCTAAAGAAGGCGGCGCAACCTTAAATCATGATGAATACCCCAACGGATCAAAATCCCGACGAACATCCATATGAACAGCTGCAAAAGCGGCAGCTTCGCGAGTGGGAAGCGCTTTGCCGGCATTGCGGGGCGTGCTGCGGGGCGACGGAGGGTGACCCGTGCGAACATCTTCTCCATCTGGAATCGGGACAATGCGCCTGCGATATTTATGAGCACCGTTTCGGCCTGCACAAGACCCGAAGCGGCAAGACCTTTTACTGTCTTCCCATTCGGGAAATATTGAACCAGGATTGGCCGGGTAGCGGGAATTGCGCGTATAAAAAGAGGCCCGGAGGATTAAGCGGGCTAAAATAAAGGGGTGGGTCAATGAAAACGAAGGTGTTTTTTATTCTCACATTCGTGTTTTTGTTGTGGTGCCGGCCGGCGTATTCCCAGGCGGCCAGGAAAGACGGCCTTCATCGGCAGTATTATCCGACGGGTGAATTGCAGTATGAATTAAATTACAAAGACGGCAAGCTGGATGGCCCCGGCCGGGAATACGGTAAGGACGGAAAGATCATCCGGGAGTATTCTTTTAGGGCGGACGAGATCGTCGATGAGAAGATGCTGAACCAGGATTGGAAAGAATTGGGGCCGCTTAGGATTTTCTTTACTTTGCCGTTTTGGATCGTTGTCTTGGTTATCGGAGGGCTGGTGTGGCTTATCTTTGTTAAGATCGCTTTTCACGAGCGGCCTTACTGATTTTATCCGTCGGAAGGAAAGAGGGCGGGTTAAACCGGCGAAGGGCCTTCTTGCTCCGGCGCGCTCTTCACGGATTTTGTCAGAAGGTCGTTGATTTTTTGGATGAGTATTTCTGTCGAGAATGGTTTGGAAAAATAGGCATCGACACCGTAGACCTGCGCTAATTCTTCCGCTCCCCGGGCAGTAGAGATATTTCCGCGGTATTTCACCAGAGGCGTGTTGGGATACCAGGAATAGCTCCCTTTCTTCTTATCAAAAACCATTTCCCCTTTACCGCTGATCATGATAAGAGGGATTCGCCGGGTCTCCTCATTTTTTTTCAGGGTCTTGGCGAGGACGTCGCCTCTTTGATGCGCCATCACGTTGTCCAAAATGATGATGTCGGGTTTCTCCTGCAGAATGACCTTGAGGGCTTCCCGGGATTCGGATAAGGTCACGACGTCAAATTGTCCGGTATCTTCCAGATTGGCCTTGACGACAATGCAGAGGTCTTCTTCGTCGTCAAGGATAAGGACCTTTGTTTTCGCGGGAATGTCGGTCACGGGTCGCTTTCCTCCTTTTTGTTTACTTATCTTACCTTTGCCCTACAAATAGGACAAGGGAAAAAAGAAAAAATACTCGCCGCGCGTCCGGCGCGGGGCAAGGGCGGGGGAAGATCCGAAGAAAAGGGAGGCCGCTCGGGAAGAAGGGTGAGGTCCCGGCGTATTTTTGAAACGCATACGAATTTTTTGTTTATTTTTCTTATTTTTTTTAGCTTGTCTTTTGTAAAAACCCGTTTTAGAATACAGCCATGATGCTTTATGGGACGAGGATAAAGCTCTTGAACTGAGGCAATCCCCTTGCGGGGTTGTCTTTTTTTTGTAAAAAATGCGGGCAGCGCGGATTCCGGTGGGACGAGCCATTTCGGCTTTTGCGGAATGGCTCGGGGCGCGGGGCGCGTTCCCGGAGAAACGGACAAACTTTCCTATCTGCAACATAAAAAATATCTTTCCATGAAATTGATGCCCCTATTTATCGAAGATTGCCCATGTCCGAGAAAAATTTTATAAGAGGATGCGCATATTCTTTGATTTCAGAACGGCAGGCCTGATGCAGGTTTTCCAAAGGAGGGAACATGAAAAAATCAATCGGCGCGAAAACAATCATCTATCCGACACCGGTCTTGGTCGTCGGGACCTATGACAAGGCGGGCAAGCCCAACGTCATGACGGTTTCTTGGGGCGGGATATGTTGTTCTCAGCCCCCGTGTATCGCTATCGCCTTAAGAAAGGCGACGTATAGCTATGATAATATCCGCCAGCGCAAGGCCTTTACGGTCAGCATCCCCTCGGAGGAGAACATCGCCGACGCCGATTATTTCGGGATGGCCTCCGGAAAGACCGAGGATAAGTTCGCGGCCACCGGTTTAACTCCCGTCAAGAGCGATGTCGTGGACGCGCCCTATGTCCAGGAGTTCCGTTTCGTCCTGGAGTGCGCGCTTATCAAGACGTTAGAGATAGGCCTGCACACGCAGTTTATCGGCGAGATCAAAGACATTAAAGTCGACGAAGATGCCCTGGGCCGGGACGGCTTGCCGGATATCGAAAAGATCAACCCGATGATCTTTGTCCCCCAGAGCCGGATGTATTACGGGATCGGCCGGTATCTCGCCGAGGCCTTCTCTGTCGGGAAAGGTGTTTAAGGTGCGGGCATCGGACGAAGGGGTTTGTCCGGATAAAGAAGTTTATTATTGCAAAACCCAATAAGAAAGGAGAAGCGGGAAGTGGAGAGGCAACACGATCTAAGCGAGGCAGGCGGTCCGGGAGAAGAAAAAGAAAAAGTAAACAGGAGCAACCGTCAGCTCTCCGGAGTTGATGACTGGGCTTTGGAAGGGATCGAGGAAGAATTTGAGAAGGAGGAGGAGTTAAGGGAAAGGAAGCTGGAAGGCCGGAGGCGGGAAAAGAAACGCGACTGGTAGAAGGCGGCGCGGCTCGATCCCGTCGGCGGAGCGTAACCCGGGAGGATATCCTGTCTTGCCGCTTTGCGATCTTCCGCTGAATATCTTATCTGATTTCTGAATTGCGGGTAATATCCTGATGGCCTATTATCTTATCCCGGGATGAATTAAATTGCAGATGCTTATTATTTTAGTATAATAACACCCGTATAGAATATCCCGCTCAAGAGACAAGGGCACATTCGGTCTAAATTCTCTAATAATATTTTGGGGTGTGATCCGGCAGGACGCCGGCCCGCCTTCCTTAAATAAGAGGTGAGAGATGTCCACGGAAATAATCCGGCGTTTTTTGTCCCCGAGGCACACAAGGGCCTTATTTTTGGCTGTGGTGGTTTTTGCGGTCTTTCTTCTTCCGGCATGCGAGACCTCCCGCAAAGAGATAACTCTTCAAGATGTGCGGGAATGGAACCGCAAGAATATCCGCAATATCAGTTTAGGCATGTCAAAATCTTTTGTCCTGGAGGTCATGGAAGAATGGGACATGCCGGTCGCGGATAGCTTTCAGTATAAATCCATCAGCAATCCTTTCCGCGTAGAAATGATTACCGGCCCCGCCCGGCAATCTTGGGAGGTTTTATATTATTACGTTGAGGATAAAAACAAAGACGGTCTGATCACGGACGATGAGTTGGTCCCTTTTGTCTTTGAGAATGATCAACTGATCGGCTGGGGAGGGGATTTCCTCGAGGGACCCAAGGGAGATGTGAAATGAAATATTTGATTGTCTATAGCCACCCGAATCCAAAAAGCTTTAATCATGCCATCAAAGAGGTTTTGCTCAATGAATTGGAGGCGCTTGGCCAGGAGGTGCGTGTCCGCGACCTTTACGCGCATGATTTTGACCCTGTTTTGCGGGCCAGTGATTTCCAGTCGTTTCACGAAGGGATCATCCCTGAGGATATTAAGGCCGAGCAGGGGCACATCAGCTGGGCGGAGGAGATCATTTTTATTTTCCCGATCTGGTGGACCGGGTTGCCTGCCATACTAAAAGGCTATATCGATAAAGTATTCAGCCTGAATTTCGCTTATTCCTACGGGGCCCAAGGGCCCAAGGGGCTGCTTCCGGATAAAAAAGTTTTTATCATTAATACGACCGGTTCGCCGCAGGAGGCTTATGAGAAGACCGGCATGTTCAAAAGCCTGAACCAGACGGTTGAGGATGGGATCTTCCGTTTTTGCGCAATGCCGATCACCGGCCATAAATATTTTTCTTCGGTTATCACCTGCAGTGATCAGGAGCGCAAGGCCATGCTGGCCGAGGTGAAGCAGATTGCCAAGCGGCTCGTGTCCCGCTGACCGGAAAATTCTTGAAAAAAATGATCCCGAAGGGTTGAAGATATGGATATCACCGTAAAAGGATTTACCAAGATCAGTTCTATCTTAAGCGATTATATCCGCTTTGAGCTGCATCTCGAAGACAGGGCCGGGGCGAAACATTCCATTAAGATAGATTGCTCGCAAACTGTCGCGGAGATATGGAAAATGGAAAGCGAGACCTTGATCCAGCGCCTTTACCAGGTGATCCGCAAGGACCTGTGCGATATTATCGAATTCGAAAAAGTCAGAGATATCCGCCAGTTCTATCCGCTGACCTATAATACCTACAACACGCCTGCTTTTCCGCCGGAAATGAAATATGCCCTGCCGGACCGGATCCAAGCGGAGCCGAGATTGTTCAAAAGCGCCGTGGAACATTTTTCTGCCAAACCCATAGAAAAGAAAGAGAAGCGGCGCATTTCTTCCCTGGGGGAACATATCGCCGGGTTAAGGGACAGCATCAACGCCATCGCCAAGGCCAAATGGGGTTTCACGCTGCTGGAGATCAAGCAAGAGCGCCCGTTGGTCACGCTGTATCTCTCCTGCCACTGTCAGGATGAGTTCGCCGACCGGATGTCCGCGTTATTAAGTTTGGTTTCCTGGATCAACAAGGACGCCACCAACGCCCTGCTCAAAGAGCCCGTCTTGGAGAGCGAGGGGACAAAATACCATTTAGAAAAATTCATGGAGCAGGAATTCCCTTATCCGGACAAGGAAAACACTTTCGGAAAGTTTGAGGACCTGCAGGGGATATTGAATAAATTCATGACATACAAAGACAGCGAGGAAGTGCTCAACAGCTTCGCGGAGCTCGGCATTCCGCGCCCGTCGGAAGAAGACTACAGCGAGACCTGGGAAGCGATCCTTTATAAATATTGTAGCTTTCTCAAGTCGTTGCTGGCCTTGCTGCAAACCAACGAAAGGAATATTTCCCTCGAGTAAGGAGAAGCCATGAAGACCTGCAAAATTGCTTTCTTTGACGCCAAGCCGTATGACCAGGAATTTTTCGATAAACTCAACGCGAAATATCAGTTCGAGATAAAGTATTTCAAGACTCACCTGAATCGCGATCACGCCGGACTGGCCGGGGGTTACGATGTGGTTTGCGTCTTTGTCAACGATGTCTTGGACAAGGAAGTTATCCGGGTCCTAAAAGAGCGCGGGGTAAAATTGATCGCCTTGCGGTGCGCCGGCTATAACAATGTTGATTTGCAGGCCGCTTACGGGAATATGCACGCCGTGCGCGTTCCGGCCTATTCGCCGTATGCCGTCGCCGAACACGCGGTCGCTTTGATGATGAGTTTAAACCGTAAGACCCACCGAGCTTATTACCGCACGCGGGACGGGAACTTTGCGATCAGCGGGTTGCTCGGGTTTGATATGCACGGGAAAACGGCGGGTATCATCGGGACCGGAAAGATCGGCCGTTGCCTCGTTTCCGTCCTGAAAGGATTTGGGATGAAGATTTTGGCGTATGATGCTTTTCCGGATGAGGCCTACGCGAAAGAGTCCGGGATCCATTACGTTGAGCTCAGTGAGCTGTACCGGGAAGCGGTGATTATTTCCCTGCACTGTCCGTTGACTCCCCAGACACAATTCATGATCAATACCGAAAGCATCGCGCAGATGAAAAAAGGGGTCATGATAATCAACACCGGCCGGGGGAAACTGATCAGGACGCAGGATCTGCTCGACGCCCTGAAGACCGGACAGGTCGGTTCGGCGGGCCTGGATGTGTATGAGGAAGAAAGCGAATATTTCTTTGAGGATTTTTCCTCGTCGATGATCAGCGATGATGTCCTGGCCAGGCTTTTAACCTTTCCGAATGTCCTGGTCACTTCGCACCAGGGATTTTTCACTCGGGAGGCGATGGAGAATATCGCCGAAACGACCCTGAATAATATTACGGAATATCTCAACGGGGAATATTTGAAGAACGAGATCTGTTACCGCTGCGACGGCCCTTGCCGGAAAAAGCAGGGCCAGCGTTGTTTTTGAGCGTATCGGGAATTTTGATTTTCTTGCCGGGGAATCTTTTTCCGGTCAATGGTCAGGAGGTTGGGGGATGAAACATTTGATTATTTATGGGCATCCGAATCCGGGGAGTTTCAATCATGCCATTTTGGAAACACTCTCCCGGCAGTTGGAGAAGAACGGACAGGAGGTCCGGGTGCGGGATATTTATGCCCTGAAGCTGGATCCTTTTTTGACGGTTCAGGATATCGGGGATTTTAAAAAGGGGATTTATCCCGAGGAGATCAAGAAAGAGCATGAGCATATCCGGTGGGCGGACGCGATCTTTTTCATTTATCCTATCTGGTGGGGCGGGGCGCCGGCCGGGCTGAAGGGATATATCGATCGGGTCTTCAGCGATGGGTTTGCCTACAGGGAGGATGAGCAGGGCCCCAAGGGATTGCTATCGGACAAAAGGGGTTTTGTTTTGAACACGATTGCCGCGCCCGAAAGCGTGTATTCCGGCTCCGGGATGTTCGGGAGCATGAATCAGGCCATGGACGACGGGTTTTTTAAGTTCTGCTCCATGCCGGTCGTCGGCCACGTCTATTTTTCCGTCATAGCTTGTTCCGAGGCGGAACGGCAGGCGATGCTGGAGAAGGTCAAGAAAATCGCTGACCAGATGAGTTCCAGAAACAGTTAACTGAATAAGGGAGGCAAAACATCATGCAAAAATTGTTGGAGCGTATGATCCGGGCGGCCAAGCTAGACGCCACGCTGTATGAAGAGGTTGAAGCGGATAAGGGGGCCTTTCGCCAGGCTATCATCGTCGTTCTTATTTCCAGCGCGGCTGCCGGTTTAGGAAGCGTGACCATCAGCGGTTTTCAGGCCTTGATTTTCGGCAGTATTTTTTCTTTGGCCGGCTGGTACATCTGGGCGTATCTGACGTATTTTATCGGAACGAAACTTTTGCCGGAAGCGCAGACGAAGACGGACCCGGGAGAATTATTGCGCACGATCGGATTTTCCAGCTCGCCGGGCGTGTTGCGTGTCCTGGGGATCATCCCCGGTTTTTCCAGCATCATTTTTCCCGTTGCCGGGATTTGGATGTTGGTGGCGATGGTCATCGCTGTCCGCCAGGCCCTGGATTATAAGAGCACGGGCCGGGCCGTCGGTGTGTGCCTGATCGGCTGGATCATTCAGGCGGTCATTTATGCTTTGCTGGTGGCGGTGTTTATCGGCCCGCGAATGGCGCCTTCATCGTTGTAAGGAGAAATGTTGTTGTATCACGCGCGCGCATTTTCCCGTAACCGGGAAAATGCGCCGGTCTTTTGATCGGGTATATGATGGAACAAAAGGAAATATCCCAGCTCTTTTCATCTATCGCTGAAAAGTATGATTTTCTCAATCATTTTTTAAGCCTGAACATCGATCGCTATTGGCGCCGAAGGTTCGTGCGCACGGCCGGGCCGGCCGGCCCGCGTTGGATCCTGGATCTCTGTACCGGAACGGGTGACGTGGCGCTCGAATTCGCAAAGACCCAACCTTTGGCCAGGATTGCCGCGGTGGACATCTCGGAAGGGATGTTGCGGCAAGCCGGGAAAAAGACGCGATCCCGGGGACTAAGCCGGCGCATCCAGTTCTTTAACGGCAGCGCCTTTGACCTGCCCTTCAAAAATGATTCCTTTGATGTGGTCAGTATCAGTTTTGGCTTCCGGAATCTTTTTCAGCATCGCTTCGCCCTGGAAGAAATGAAAAGGGTGCTGAGGCCCAGAGGCGAGATGCTCATCCTCGAGTTCTCCCCGTCACATAACGGATTTTTCCTGAAGATATACCGGTTTTATCTTAAAAATATTATGCCGGCTGTCGGCCGGTTTGTTTTGGGGACCAGAAGGCCCTACGATTATTTGGCCTCAACGATCCAGTCTTTTTTGACTCCCGGCGACATACTTGACTTAATGCGCGAAAGCGGTTTTAAAAATGTCTCGGTTATCCCGCTCACGGGAGGCGTGGTCAATATTTACCGGGCCGAGAAATAGGGCCTGGGGACGATTACCCTCAGGGCGTGATCGGCCGGTATCCGTCTTTTCTGAAAATGAGACAATACGAGAACGGATTTTTTCAAAAACAGGGAGGGTTTATGGCCGGGCAAAAAAAGATCTCGTTTGCGGGGATAAAAATTTGGCTGAAAGCGGCCCGCCCGTTTACTTTCACGGCTTCCGTTATCCCTGTCCTCTTGGGGGGAGTGATGGCCTTATCCTTTGGCGGAGAAACGGCTTGGCCACTGTTCCTGATCTTCTTGGTCTGCTCGGTCTTATTTCATGCCGCGACGAATCTGATCAATGATTATTATGATTTCCAGAAAGGCGTGGATAAAGAACATACGTTCGGTTCCAGCGGGGTGCTGGTGCGGGGGGAATTGCCGGCCCGGGATGTCCTTGTCGCGGGGCGGGCCTTGTTCGCTATAGGTTTTTTCTTGGGGTTATTGCTGGTCTCGGCGAGAGGGTGGCCTATTTTTATTCTGGGAGTCGCCGCGATCGCCGGCGGTTATGCCTATACGGGGCAGCCGATAGCTTACAAATATTCCGCCCTCGGCGACCTTTTTGTTTTTCTGCTTATGGGTGTTTTGCTGGTCGGCGGGGCATACTTTACTTTGACGGGTGTCTATGCCGGGGAAGTTTTTTATGTTTCCTTGCCCATCGGGGCGTTAGTCACGGCTATTCTGCATTCGAATAATTTGCGGGACAGGCGGCATGATATCCAGGCCGGGATAAAAACTCTGGCCGTTATCCTGGGGCATCGGCGCGCGCAGGTCCAATACTATTTCTTGATCCTCTTCGCTTACCTGAGTGTTTTGATGATGGTCTTCAGCGGGATGATCCCCGGTTGGGCTGTTTCTGTTTTTTTGAGCGTTCCGTTGGCGGTAAAAAATATGCGGATGGTTAGGGACTCCCGGGAAGACCATCCGGAGTCGCTGGCCGCCATTGATGTCCAGACGGCTAAACTTCATTTTATTTTCGGAGTCCTTTTGATTCTTTCCATTTTGGCCGGGGCCTTTTACGGGTGAAGAATTAAGGGATGTTCTTTTCCCTTGCTCATTTATGCCGCGTCCACTTTTGAATACCCAAAGTGAACCTTTTTGTGTCCTTTCCGGTGCGCGGTTTGTTCCGGGGTTTTATTCCCCAGAAGTGTAAAGCGGTCCGGCCAGCCATTATCTCCCCGCCCTTTGGGACGTTTTTGCTTTTGTCCTGTTCCCTTTTGTTTGATTTCCCCAGAAATAAATCCGTGCAAATTTGATTTAAGCGGGTATTTATGCTATCCTTGCGTTAAATTAAGTTAGTTTGGGTTAATGTGCGACAATATAAAATACGGAGGATGGCAATGGAAGAAAATAGGATTATGACCACCAAAGAGTTGGCTGAGTATATCAAGCTGAATGAAAAGACCGTTATTAAAATGGCTCAGAATGGCCAACTCCCGGGAGTGAAGATTGGAAATCAATGGCGGTTCCATTTGGCCGCTATTGACAGTTACCTGCAAAATGGCCTGGTGAGATCGAAAGACGAAGATCTGGATTTAATTATTAAAACAGCCGTAAATATGATCTCTTTATCACGCCTGACCGATCCCGACCTTATTAATCTGAATTTGAAAGCAAAGACACGAGATGAAGTCCTTGCGGAGTTAGCGGATATGGCCTTTCGCCTGGGCCTGACCCCGGATAAAGATAAACTTTTTAGTCAGCTGGAGAAAAGAGAAAGGATGCTCAGCACCGCCATCGGCGAAGGCGTGGCAATCCCTCATCCCCGTCACCCATCGACGCATTTGTTCAAGCGGTCCAATGTCCTTATCGCGTGTTCCCCGAATGGCATAGACTACGGAGCTCCCGACGGTAAACCAGCCCGGGTCTTCTTTATGACCTGCGCCCCGAATGAATTTGTCCACATCCGATTATTGGCGAAGATCGCCAAACTGCTCCACAGTTCAAACATTGTCGAAAAATTCACGAAAGCCAAGAGCAAGGACGATATTATCAGGATTTTATTAGAGTTTGAACGGGAGCAATTGTTTAAGAGCAATCACTGAGCAAACAGCAAAAAATGGTTTCCTCCCGGGAAACACTTTCTAAATGCCGCGCTTTTTTGTCGGGCACCGGGATATTCCCGCGTGCGGCCCGGCCCTTTTGACCAAGCCTCCAGCCGGAAGCGGTGAAGCTCCGCCAGGGGACAGCGGGCTGCCTTAGGCGTAAAGCGGCCCGGCGAATCAGCCCATTGAATTCGGCTCAATATTTCTCTGGCCGTCTTTGTTTTTTTTCCTCATTTTAGCGTATTTAACCTGATTGAAATCGCAGGGGTGTCAAAGTTTTTTGTTGACTTTTCCGGTGTCCTCAGGTAATAATAGGGTTCATTTTATGCCTTCGCGAAAATTCCTCGCTGAACACTCCGCGGCGTTGATAGAGAAGGGGGCCTTGGCGGATAATTTGAGAGTCCAGATCTTTTCAGTTAAGACATAACATCAACAAATTCTAACACTTAAGAATATGAGAGCAGCTGTTATCGATATCGGTTCCAATTCCCTGAAGCTTATCATTGGGGAAAAAGAGGACAATGATATTAAGATCCTGGAGTCCTTAAAGAACGTCAACCCGCTGGGGAAATATTCCTTTTTCCGGGGGCGTATCTCCCAAGAGCTGATCAACCAGACCATAAGTTTACTGGAGAAGTATAAACAGGTCATTAAAGAGTATGAAGTGACCGATGTCCGGGTCATTGCGACCACCGCGGTCCGGGAGGCGAGGAACAAAGATATCTTTTTGGATACGATACTGCGCAAGACCGGACTGAAGATCGAGGTCCTTAACGTGGGAGATGTCGTTTATTATATCGATGCCTACCTGTATCACAAACTCAAGAAAACCTTTCCCATCCATGAAAAGAATTTGGTCATCGCGGAATTGGGCGCGGGGAGCCTGGATATCTCTATCGTGGAAAAAGGGAACGCCCTGATGAGCGTGGGGTTTCCCATCGGGACTTTAAGGCTCAAACAGTTTAGAAGCCGGATCGAAGGCAGTCTGGAGGAGACCTACACCGCCGTTAAAGAATACATCGAACATGAGATCGTGTATCTTAAGAAATTGATCGGGGATTTCCCGGTTGATGATGTCGTCCTCATTGACGAGAGCTATTCGTCTTTCCTGCAGAATATATTGCCGAACACGAAACGCGAGTCAAATTTTTTCCGCTTTATGCTCAGCGAGTCGGAAGAATTCCTTTCCAACCTGGCGGACCGGACGATCGACGAAATCATTCAGGCGTATAATCTGCCCTCGGAGATCGCGGAGATCATAGACGGCTACGCGATCATCTTGAACACCTTGTTCACGCTGACGAAGAAGAAACAGATCTATATTTTAGAAACATCGTTGTCGGAAGCCATCCTGGCGAATGTCCTTTTTAATTTTGATCTGTCCATCGAAAACAATAAGACCAAACAGCTTCTCTCGATCGCTCATTTCCTTTGTCAGAAATACAACATGGACCTGGATCACGCCCGCCACGTGGCGCTTCTCTGCGAACAGTTTTTCCATCAATTGAAAGACGCCTTGGGGCTTGAGCAGAAAGATTTGATCTATTTGTCATTGGCGGCTTATCTGCACGATATCGGCATGTTCATCAATAACCGGGCCCACCATAAGCACGCGGAGTATATCATCAGCTCGCTGAATCTTTTCCGCCTGACCGACGATGAGATCAAGATCATCGCCTGTATCGCCCGCTATCATCGCAAGTCGGCGCCCTTGCCGACGCATGTGCTTTATAATTCCCTGTCGGCCCAACAGCAGATCCTGGTTCAGAAACTGAGCGCGATCTTGCGGATCGCCAATGCCCTGGACCGTTCGCATACGCAGAAGATCAAGGGAGTCGAGCTCAAATTCAACAAGGCCCAGGATATCACGGTGGTTGTCTCCACGGATAAGAATCTTTCCCTGGAAAAGGCTTATTTTATGGACAAGAAAAAGATGTTCGAAGAAATTACCGGGAATAAAATCAATCTTAAGATCAAGAGTTGAGGGACTATGACGGAGCAAGAAAAATCCGACCCGAAGGAAAGGTTCATCCACCGCGACCTAAGCTGGCTTAGTTTTAACGAGCGGGTCCTGGAAGAGGCCACGGATCTGGGGAATCCCCTTTTGGAGCGATTGAAATTCCTGGCCATCTTCGCCGGGAATTTGGACGAATTCTATATGGTCCGGGTATCGGGCCTGAAAAAATTATTGGATTCAGGTTTTAATAAACGGGATGATTTCGGTTATTATCCGCAGGATCTATTCGCCGAGATAAAGACCCGGACGGATTTTTTGTCCAAGAAAATAAGCGGGATCTATGAGGGGCAGATCAAGAAAGAATTGGAGAAGAATCAGATATTCTTTAAGACCTTTGAACAGCTGAATAATGAGCAGAAACGGTTCGCGAAAAGGTTTTTTGAGACGACCTTATTCCCGGTCATCACGCCGATGGCGGTTGACCAGGGCCGGCCGTTTCCGGTCCTTCCGTCTAAGACAATGGCCTTTGCCGTGAATCTGACCCGCAAAGACGAGCTCCACCTGGCGATCATCCCGGTCCCGAAGAATATGCCCCGCCTCTTAAAGGTCCCCTCCGAGAAGGAGGAAATTAATTTTGTCTTTATCGATGAATTGATCCGGGAGAACCTGAAGCTTCTTTTTAAAGGGTACAATATCGTCGATCAGTCTATTTTTCGGGTTATCCGCGACAGCGAACTTTATGTGGACGAGGAATATGCCTCCGACCTGCTTAAGGCGATCGAGGAAGAAGTTAAAAAGAGGCCGCGGGCGAGAGTCGTTTATCTGGAGATTGAAAAGACCTGCTCTCCGGAATTGTTGGATGTCCTCTGCCAGGGGTTAAGTTATGCCAAGGAAGAGGTGGTCAGCACCGGAAGCAACCTGGACCTAACGTACCTTTATGAATTGATCCCGCTCGTGGATAGACCGCAGTTAGGTTACCGGAGTTTTGTCCCGGCGAAGATTGAATATGAAAATATCTATGACCGCATTCATCAGGGGGATTTTATCGCCCACGTCCCTTTTCAATCGTTCTATCCGACCGTGGACCTTATTCAGACCGCGGCCAGTGATGAAAATGTTT
>Ga0265297_10006002_pt1 | contig 17983 bp, 26 predicted proteins | sample Munlanlwell13791_FD_192502 | JGI IMG/M metagenome (GOLD analysis project Ga0265297, IMG submission 192502) | Leachate microbial communities from a municipal landfill in Southern Ontario, Canada - Leachate well 137-91 | ecosystem: Engineered > Solid waste > Landfill > Unclassified | place...
CTGGTTATGTGGAAGATTCGTAATGGGGAGTTGGATCGTGATGTTGAAGTGGAGGAATAATGAATCCATTCTATGACGAGACGGTAATCCATAAGTGCATCTTTTCACGGTGGCATTGGTTGTATTTGTGGATATTCCCAACTTATGCTGTTCTTGGTGATGAATCGATTACGTTTTTCAAGAATGTATTCGGGCGTATATTTATAGTTGGTGAGGAACCTGCGCCTTGGATGATAGGAAAAAATAAATGAAATACAACTCTAAACTCTCCAATCCCAACTATCTCAAGCCCTATACTCTCAAGCCAACAGAGATTCCGGAAGGCTTTATTCTTGTCCAGGACACCCGGGAACAGCGGCCTCTATTCTCTCGCATCCCCAAGGGTTTAACAGTCTTATCGGCAACTCTTAAAGATGGAGATTATTCAGTAAAAGGCTTTGAGTCCCAGATATGTTTTGAGCGCAAGGTATTTGATTTATTCCCATATTGCTCATCAGAACGTGATAAGACCGTAGCCAAAATGAAACGATTCAGGTCCATGGAGTTTGTCGGTCTAATCCTCGAAATGAAAGAAAGTGAAATCTATCAATTTCAAGTATATACCAAGGTCCATCCAGAAGTCATTCGAGCAGCATTATTATCCTTTCAAGTCCGTTATGGTGTGCATATCTATATGGGTTCCCGGGAAAATTGCTCTCGCTGGCTCCTGGATTGCGCGGTGAAGTTCTGGAAAATAAAACATGAAATTTAGCCATTATAAGGAAGGATTAAAGGAGTGAATTATGCGTGTAAGGGGAGAAAAAAATGTCAGATGGAATCCGGAAACAGAACTATCGTCATCTCGATCTTGGGTCACAAAAATAGCAAATTTCGATGAAGTTATTGCCCTCATGAACCTGTCTGGAGAGTATGAAAAAAATACCCCAATTATTGCCCGTTCTGTATCTTATCATGCCAAAATTGGGTCCATTGCAGAGCAGATTCAGATATGCGGAAAGAACCGTTTTAGGACCATAACGGAGGTTTTACGGGTGGCCATGCACCTTGGAATCAACATTTTGTACCATATTTACTGCATTAAAAACGCAAAGAATGAGAACGTCTATGGTGCTGTTTTCTTTAAGAATCTTGAAATCGCTGAAGAGCGTGGCAAATTGGCAAAAATAGCCTCAGAGTTCGTAAATCAGATAAAAGAGTGTGAAAAAAACCTCAGAAATGGCACAATGACGGTTGATGAAGTTTCGCATATTTTGACTGATTTATATAACGTTTTGCCCGAAAATAGTAAAAATTATGTTCAGCATGCCATAAAGGAACAGATACCAGAGAACCATTTTGCCAGAATTACACGCATGATAACATATTAATATGAAAAGGAAAATTGAAATGTATATGAGCTTTCGCAACTTAGCAACCTGTCAACCACGCAACTTAAACACTTCTCAACATTACAACTTGCCAACCTGCCAACCTATAACTTGCAATAAGCACACCTGCCAACCTGACAACTCAGGTTTGCTTATACTACTCGCTAATTACGCACACCTGCCAACCTGCCTTTTTTAAGCAGGTTGTACAGTATGTAAGATATTATATACCGTTTTATGTTTTTGGGGAAAATTGAGGTTAAAATGGATTTCAATCTAAAAAAGGCAAAAGACAGTTTCGAGAATTACAAAAATAAAGATTTCCGAGTTCATCAGGAAGAGGCAATAAATTATATCCTCAGGTCGAATAAAAAAGTTTGCGTTTTGGAGGCGGCGACAGGGAGCGGAAAAAGTTTGATCGCCATGACTGCGGGAGAAAGTTTTGGCAGCTTAACTTACATGGTCCATAGCAAGATATTACAAAATCAAATTACCTCAGATTTCCCCGAAGCAATGTCTTTGTTCGGGAGATCTAATTATGCTTGTGTAAGAAATCCAGAATTAACCTGCGATGAATGTTTTGCAGATCCCCAAGATGAATGTAAAAAACGTTGCGAATATGAAGTTAGGAAAAAGCGAGTATTGGGTGCTAAACTTAAAATTCTCAATTATGATTACTTTCTCACCGAGACAAATTATGTGGGCAAGTTTTCCGGGGCTCCATTTGTGATTGTGGATGAGGCTGATAATTTAGAAAACACGCTGATCGGATTTTGCACATTAACATTTACTCCCTTTGCCCTAGTTCGTTTGGGATTATCTGGTTGGGCCAGCCAATTAAAGCAAACGAGCAAGTATAAGTCACAGCTCCTCGATTCATGGCAATCATTTGGAGTAACGGCTAAAAGTAAAGTTCTTTCGATAATTAATACAATAACAAATAATATCAAATCCTGTCCACCTGAGGATATTAAATACCAAAACTTAATTAAAGAACGCCGCAAGATTATCAGGCTCCAGGAAAAGATAGATTTATTCCTTTCCAATGTTTCACCCGACTGGCAATTGGATAGCGCAGATGATGGAAAATTAACTTGGCGTCCTTTATGGCTCACCCCATCATTGGCCAATGAATTTTTCTGGAATCATGGCGACAGGTTTGTTTTAATGTCTGCATCATTTTATCCCCGGCACGTATTAGCCAAGACTCTCGGGCTGGATCTCGATGATATGGATTATCACATGGTCCCAAGTGTATTTCCTGTTGAGAACCGCCCTGTATATATTAATTCCGTGGCAAATATAACAGCCAAAACCGTTGATGCAGAAACGCCCGTATTAGTGGAAGAAATAAAAAGAATTTCAGATCAGCGCCCAGATGTTAAGGGAATTGTGCATGCTGTGAGTTATAAGTTATCCAACGAGTTAGTTAGCAGGCTAAATAATTCTCGGTTCATCACGCATAACGGGCAGAATAGGCAGGAGGTTTTGGATATGTTTATGAAATCCCCTGATCCGCTAATCCTGATATCCCCCAGTCTGGAACGTGGAGTTAGTTTGCAGGATGATTTGTGCCGGCTTATAATTATAGCAAAGGCACCGTATCTGAGCTTAGGGGATAAGATAGTAAAAGCCAGATTATATTCAGGGAAACTAGGGCAGGACCATTACACTGCGACCATGCTTCTAACTATCCTACAAATGTGCGGCAGGGCTGTTAGAAGCTCTGAGGATCACGCAGAAACATTTATCCTTGATCGCCAAGTAGAAAGATGCCTCACGGACCGGCCTAGTTTTCTGCCTGAATGGTTCAGGGACGCAATAAACTTTGAAATGCCATTTTAAAATCCACTTTTAAGGCCAGCCATTTGCCCTAGAATCAATTTTAATTCCTCACGCGATAGAAGATATACCTATTTCGTCCTGAGCGATTTAAAGGCCGTTTGTAGGGCAATAAAAAAGGGTGAATCAAGAAGTATATCTCAATTCACCCTTAAGTTACTGTTAATGTTATCTTATTTTCGTATTTTATTATCTCCCGGCCTACAATCAATGAAAGAATCGGCTAAAAGGTCGTCGGTAAACTCTTTAAATGTAATCGGCTTAATACTACCTATCAAAAGAAGAACCGTACCATTAAAATATTCAAGCCCTCCACCAACATCTTCATATTCCTCTTCATCAAACCATTCTTTGGCTAATGTATAAATTCGATTTGTTGCTTCTTTTAAGTTTTGCGCCCGGATGAGGTAGGGAAAAGAAAACTCTCTTACCGTATCCATTCCTTGCACATAAATCTTTTCTTTTATAGTTCCTTTAAAAAACCTATATTTCTTTGTTACCTCTATTGTTTCTTTCATCTTATTCCTCCTCTAGCTATTGCCCATAATAGCCCTATAATTATACATATCAATATTAACAGGTCCATACCCTCACCCTAGCCTTTCAGGATCATAGCGAACATTAAAACAATCCCTAGTATGAACGCCAGGAAAACAATGCTTAGGACCGTTTTAATCACGCCGGCGAATTGAAGCATGTTTATAAATTCATTCATTTTCACCCTCACTTTCAGCTTTTCTTATAGCGGCAATACAGGTTGTCACAAAGTCTAGTCCGAACAATTCACCTTCACCGCTGTCATGGTCCCTATGATATTGAACAACGTATTTACACGCCTCTAGGAGTTCCGGAGCGGCGGCAATTAGAAAAGCATTTGCAGCTAATTCTTCTAATGCAGGCTCGTTTTCTTCATCATACATACCGGTAATAATATTTGCCTCGCGTCCATTTCTCATGCCTTTTATTTGTGTATCTGAAAAACCATCATATACTTCCCACGGTCCAGGTGTAAACATATTAATCCCTCCCTTCATACATATTTTCTCCATCAGGTCCGATCTTTCCTATGATATGCCCAAGATGTATTGACCACTCTTCAGGTCCACTACCAGGAATATCATCTCCATCTTCGCCATAATCCCCATTATCGACCTTGCATTGCTTATCGACCAGGGCATAATAAATTTCAATCCAGTCCTCTTTGGTAAGCTTGCTCATGATTATTTTCCTCCATTTATAATTATAATTCTTTAATAACATTATCCAGCCGCTTATTCCTCTCATTAACATCCAGCTTATCGAAGTCATCGGGGAAGTTAATTCCAGGCATGGTCCCGATCATTTTTTTCTTCCAGGCCGCCTTGTCTTGATCAGAATTACACAGAATATTCCCGATTGAAGCTACCATTTTAACCATTCCAAACTTTTTATCAATATTCCCAATTGCTTTCTTTTCGATAATTTTCTTGTATTTCTTTGCCTGCCTTTCATCCTTAAAGTAATGGTTTATGGTTTGATTTATTACTGTTTGATATTCAAACTTTTCCCATGTCCTGTTTAGATAGCAAACTTTCGTTTTACATCTTTCGTACCCATTGTCCAATAATACAGCTTCATGCTTAAACCCATTCCTAGTTTTCTTCCATTCGCATACAACTTGATACCCTTTTCCGAATTTATAACTTGTCATAATCCTAACCTCCCTTTATTTTATTGTTTATTGTTATTATTACCTTAGCTTGCAATCCCAAATTGCCGCTTTAAATACCTGATTAAACTCTTTTTAACCTGTTCTTTCCCAAATTCTTCTATACTCCCTAACTCTTGTTCATGATATTTCATCCAGTAACCTATGCAGCTTTTTGTTATCGGTGCTACTGGATAGGCCTCAATCGCGTTCATTAACAGACTAGGGACAAAATATCTTTCTTTAAAATGAGACAAAATATGATCCGGGTTATGCCCCTTTTCACCCCAAGTTTCGCCACTGCTATCTTTAAAACTACATAGCCAGCAATCGCCAGGACCAGGTTGAGGCACTTTTCTTGCAACTAATGCAGCTATATATTCATCAGCGTATTTTTTAATCTGTGTTAAGTATTTCATGGTAATCTTTGGATCATCTCCCTGCCCGGTAATTTTTCCATCTTTATGCAAAGTTATCCCATCGGCAAACACAATATGCCTCGCATCTTTATCGCTCCATGGATGAAGTATTTTCTTATTATATAAATACCAGATTCCCTTATCCGTAAATATTTGATAATTATTAAGGTATTTATTTAACCTTTCCTTTGTTGTTGGTGTTTTCCAGCTGCCTGAATTTAAGACAATATCTCCGTTTGCCTTAAATATTATAATATCAGTATGGTGAAATCTTATATGTTTCTCCCCATCTTGCCAATATTCGACCGTATTATTCTCTAATATTTTCGGCTTTTTATCTTGATCATATTCTACCCCTTGTAATATTTCCCTCATTGTTTCTCTCATAGTCGGTTCCTTTCCCTTTCTTTTTAGTTAAGTGTTATATTTATTAGAAGCTTTTCAATTCCTCTAGGGCATACTCATAACCATAGTACCCCCAGCAGCTTTCTTGGTCCACTTGCTCTTTCTTCTTATCGTATGTTTCACGCACACAGCCCCATATATCGCCGCTTAAATAGCAATTCCAGGTCTTAATTAATCCTTTTGCCGCTTTTTCCGCTTCATCTTCATCTTTAAACTCTTTTTTAGATGCTAACACTAACCCGACGTGGCTAGTATCCCATCCCTGTGAATCAAACGGATGCGTAGTGTTTCCTAGATATAATGCTACTCCGGAATGAATATAAGCTGTTACTGGATAGATGAAATAATCCACTGCCTGCGGTATATTGCTAGGGATCACTTCTTTCCCGCTTTCATCCTCATAGGCATAATCCTCAAACGTTCGCCTATACCAGTTCTTAGCATCATTTTGTGTAATAATTTTATCCCGTCTTATCTCAAAATCTTTATGGTAATGGACCAAAAATAGACCATTATCGCCATTTTCATCAGGTCCGCGGGTTAATTCATCATCATGGACCAAATAGCGCGCCTCAAACCCTTCTTTAGTTTTAATTATCGTCAGTGAATCCTCCGCCGGTTCAAAGGTAAACTCAAATCCGTCCTCATTCTCATAGCGTGTTATTGTTGTTTTCTTAATCATTTTCTTGCCCTCCATTTTGATTTATTTTGAATATATTTTTGCTATTTTCTCAATTGCATTAACATCATAGCAGTGAGGATTATTATTCCCATATCTTTCAAACCATATTGCAGCTCTTTTAGTTTTAAATGGTCCGATTACTGCGAAATAGCAATGCCCAAAGGAATCATATGTAGGTTCAGTATTAGAGTAGAAAGCAACTATTTTTGCCGTCTTGTTTTCAAATCCTGCATACCAGTGGCGTTTCATTTCATTCCTCGCTTTCTATTAGTTCACCCGTATTAACATCATAAACATCATACGGCGCCTGCCCATCATCAAACCAGTCATGACCAAAGCAATACGCCTTAATTCCATTTTCTTTATCTCGTTTATTCATTAAATATCCAGCGCCAGGCGCACACGGACTACAAAATTGGCAATAGGTATAATATGGAGATTTGAGAATAAATATATCTCCGTCGTCGCTACATTCGGCCTCATAGCCCTCTTGATCATAATAGAAGGATAAAGGCTCATCATTCCAAACATCCTCATTGAACAAGTGTAATTTGCAATGTTTACAAGTATATTCACCTAAATCATATGGCCGATCATGGTAAAACTTGTAGCCTTTGTATTTCTTATTTTCGTCAGACTCTACCACTTCGCCGCCGCACTTCGGGCATGTCGGAGGTCCATAATTCGCCTCACTTGAATCCGCCCACGCCTGTAAAACCTCATTCTGGCTGATTACTCCATATCTAATGCCGGTACTATAATCGATATTAGTCCGTCCTAGCCCGTAGTCAATTCCTTGATCTTTCATTTTATCCCTCCATTTCAATATAAAATGTTTTTGCATAACTTTCCTCGCGGCGAAATGGGTCGGACAAATCGCCATCTTTAGACTGCACTAAACAGCGTTTTTTATTGTAACGGCAGAATATCGGGCTGAAGTTCCCTATTTGTTCGGACCAAACAACCCGCCTAATTGTTTTAATAAATTTACCGGGTTCACCATAATTTTTGCCTTTACTGCATACAGCTATTATATATTGCTTTCTCATTTTTCACCCCTCCTTTATTCATAGTTTTCAAGCGGTTCAATTGCATTCTCCAGGTCGTCGTATGCTGACTGTAAAATATCGACCTGATCACTTAATAAATCAATTCTTTCCTCATTCGGGTAGTCTCTTGATTCAGCATTATCAAGAGCTTCTTGTTTTTTATAGATCAGTTCTTGTAAATTTTCTAATTGCACCCTGATTTTATCAGCCAATGCCCGAACTTGTTTTGATGTTACTGCCATGTTCTTTCCCTCCATTTTATTTGTTATCCTGCCCTCATCTTTGTTCCCGATGATCAGGGGCAGAGGAAAAACAGGTCGTTTAGTTATGATTTTCAACATCAATCGCTTTGTCAATGATGTCTTTTAGTCTGCGCCATGCTGTCAACGCATCAGCATCATCACAGTAATGAAATTCAATGCCTGCATATAGTACAGAGTACACATTCGAGGCATCACTAAGCTTTTTAGCCTTCAGTTCAGGATATTCTCTTTTCATCACAGCACCCCCATTTTTTATTTTGTTGCCCTTATGCTGATAAAAAAAGGCCGCCCTTGCCCCTGATGAGGCAGGTACGGCCAGCTTTTTATAACTCCAGGCGGCGCAGAGCCACCCGAATTCCTGCCAAACTTTCCCGCAACTCTTTTTTGGTTGCCGGGAATGTTCCCCAGCCGCCCGCAACATGGGCGACTGAGATAAAAATTTCTCTCCCCGCCTTTCGGCGGAGCCATAATTCGACTTCGCCGAACAATCCCAACTTTTTCAGATGGGGGTAAAATTCCCCCTTCGCTTTTAACAATTCTTTTCTTTTCATTTTTCATTCCTCCAGTTTTATTTTGTTTTCCTGCCCTCATCTCTACCCCCGATTGATCAGGGGCAGGGGGAAAACAGGTCGTTTAATATTCTGCTACCACCGTTTTTGGGGCAGTAACACTGCCCGTTGCGGGGTCATATTCTTCTGGCCCGTACGATACCTGCGTACGGGTTATTTGCTGATCAGCGTCATCCAAGCATTTGACGCTGTCAAATGCCCACGTCGGGATAAAGCTGGAAAATTCCAGGACTGTCCCCACGGGGAAATATATCGTTTTCCCTGTGAGGTTTTTTACGTCTACCCGGTCAAGGTCTAAGTGGCCGTAAAACTCATCTACGACCCTATCATCGTAGATATAGTATTCCCACCCGTCTGGGCGGGTCTTGTCCTGGACGGCGATAATATCGCCATCTGACCGTTTACGAGTGCTTAACTCCCTGTATTTCATCTCCCTACCTCCTGTTTTATTTTGTGTCGCTGTTGTATTATATTGATTGCAATCCCCGTGCCAAAAATTATCCAAATCCCCATTTATCTGTAATTCCCCTATAATTCTAATCACTTCCATTTCGTGCCAACTCGCCAACTCCCCAATCTTCTCCCCATTTCTCGACATTTTCGTCGCCCATGTATAGAACGCCCGTTCTATCAATCCATAAATCATTAACAATTCCACCACTTTCTCAATTCGACGTTTTTGTCGGGCAATTCGACGTTTATGTCGGGCAAAAGGCGATAATGTGGGAGGATAGATAGCGGAAACAAAAGATGTGAATTCGACTTTAATTACAGCATGTTAAGTGCAAAAGCGAGAAATTGGTTTAAGGATAGGTAGGGAAAGTGCGAAAATCGCACACCTTATAACGCTCTGTTATATCTTCATAACAAACTGTTATATTGGCATGTATATATATAAGGATATATACGCTTCACATATCATGCCTATACTACATTGTAATACACATAGTCGCATAATAAATATTATGTAAACTATATTGATTTTATTAATGATTTTACTTAATACATATACTGATTAGGTTGATAAGTCGGTTGTCAACAGGGCTATACACAGTACTGGAGAGCATGCGTTCATCTCATTTATTTTTGCGCCGGCCTCCGGGTCCGTCCACCAGGCCACAAAAAGAATTACTTTCCCAGACACCCGTACACCACCCAGACGCATATACATACCTAGTGTATTATTTTTATACCACCCATATGTGCATTACCCTCCCCCAGAATTCCCCTATCTCCCATTAGTTGAACAAAAACAATCCCTTAGCCAATCCATCACGCTATCGCCCTTTTTCACCCCTATCATAAAACGTTTCGGCCTAAAATTTTAGAAAAAAATCAGGGAGTTAGGGTGGCATGGGAGAATTATGATGCCTGTTCTTTCTTATATCTTGACAGGAAGGGAGAATTATGCTTTCATATCGGGGACATAAAAAGGGGGTGTAGAGCGATGGCCAAGAAGAAATATCAAAAACCAGTTATTATTAAGCAGGCTAAGATGACATTCCCGATTGATATTGTCTCTCGTGATGGCAAGCAGCCGGTCTGTAAGCAATGTTCATCGTGTCATGGTTGTCGGTGATGGTAGAGTATCTGATATGATAAATGGTAATGAGGGCTTTTATAAGATGATACAGAAACGCAAGCCGACCCACACTGGCCACAGGAAAGACTCGCCAATCTCGGATAACTTCAATTGGGATAAATCCACCGACCTCAGCCAGCGCAAACTCAAGGATGTCAAGAAGCAGCTCAAGAGGGACGTTGAGGAGGCCATCAAATATAAAAGGAAGCATGGCATACCGTTGACCCCCCCTGCTTCAGACTTTCTTACTCCTGCGACTCCATCTGCCCAGCCAGACAACACTAACAATGATCCCGACCCCCATGACAATATAGATTTTTCCGATGAGAAGTTTGCCTCTCAGATGTTGGCCGATCTCCGGAAAGCCTACAGGTCTGCCACCGGACTCAAGAAGCTCAAGGATATGATGAAGGACGATAAGAACTTTGCTTATTTCGTGAAGGAGCTCTTGCGTGTGGAAACCATGGCAAAATTAGCTCGAAAGGATTCAGGGAGTGGGGGAGGCATTGCGGCGTTTGTTGTGATCAAGGGGCTGGAGGAGAGTAAGCAGTTACAGTCCATGATGGATAACTATGAAGATCCGATGATCAAGAAACAGGTGGACAGGCTTATGGACCCGGAGGGCGCAATACCTTTAACCGAGGAGGATGAAAATGAGGGCGAAAGAGATAATGAGGGTGATAGCGGATCTGATGATGGATCTGATCTGGAGGCTGATGAGCTGGAAAACACGAATGAGACTGAGGGTGATAGTGTGGATTTACCTGATGGCAATGAGACTGGGAAGGTGGGCGAAGAGGGAGTCGGGGATGCAGATGAGAAGAATGGAAGAGAGGGGGAAGGCGTAGATGACTGGTAAACCTGACTGTATCCTAATCGACTCATACGCTGACAATTCCACCAAGCTCCAGATACTCTCCGATCAGATATCCCGGGCGAAAGCCACCACAACGTTGCCCATAATTCTTACCTCCCATATTCCGGTTCCTGATGCCATATTGAAGGATGTGGACTATTTTATCTATGACCGGAATAATGCGCTGTCCGAGAACTATGTCTTTTCCATTCACTTTGATGCACAGAACTACTGCAATGTAAAGTCCAAACGATCATCCCCATACCATGCCCTGAGCTGCTATAGATCGATCAAGAATGGCGCCTCGTTTTGTCGTGGCAAGTTTAATTATGTGCATTTCTTCGAGTATGATTGCTTGGTTAATTTCCCAGAATACCTCAGCCTAGTTACTCCTATATTGAATTTTGATGCTAAGTTTGTTGGCCAGGATTATTACATTGAAGCCCAGAATATGAAGGGGATAATAACCAATTTCTTCTCTTTTCACACTCGCTGGATGGATGACTTTTTGGTGGAGATTGATAACTGGGATGAATTTAGGAATCTTGGCAAGGGAAGCGGCGATCATCTTATGCTTGAGAACTGGTTATGGGACTACTTTTCTTCTTGGGATCTTATCAACCAGTGTAGGTTTTTCCATTCAGGTGAAGCTGAACATGCTATAATTAATGCGAATATAGAGGTTCCAAATGATAAAGAGCCTGGAGTCCGTGCTTATCTATCCGAGACATCTGATCATAAGCTTATCCTATTCGTTCATTTATATGGAGGCCATGGCAGAGTCCTTCCCATTACTATCAACTATATGGGCCTAAAAGAAACGATTCCCCTGGCCGGCGGCATACTCTACTGGAAAATGTTTGAGAAATTTGGCAATATCAGCATAACAACCGAGTGCCAGAGCAAGAAATTCTACATAGATCCATCCAAGGAATACACAGACACAACTTTTTCATTCGCAGATGGCCGGATAAAAAGCCTTGGCGGCTATACCGGTTATGTCAATAATAACATATAGGAGGAGAGGGCAAATGACACAGAAAACTTTGGTTAATGCGATTATCGAGGCGCAGAGGTTTCTTAAGATCGCAAGGGATGTCAAGTATGATAAGTATGGAGTGGAGTATGGGAAAGCTTCTGCGGCATGCAAGAGGGCAAGTATGGATTTAACGAGGGCGTTGGCTGAAATGAGGAGGGCGCAATAAATGAGTACAGGGCAACTACAAGAACTAATGAGGGTGGAATTTCGCGGCCATACATTCAATTTCTACAACACCATAGATATCGATGCATTAACCAATTCCATATTCGGTGATGAGTATGAGATATTCAAATCCGATATCAAGTTTAACTCGGGTGATGTTATCCTTGATGCCGGAGCCAATGAGGGTGTATTCTCCATCATGATGGCCAAATGCTTTCCCGAAGTCCGGGTTATCGCCATGGAGCCGGTTCCCCGCACCTTCTCCCAGCTCATGCGCAATGTAGGTTTAAACGGGTTCATGCCAAACCTCCAATATGTTAACGTAGGCCTAGGCCGCGAACCGGGCAACATCACCTTAACCATGAGCAAGGATCACTCCGGGGGCTCCTCTCTCTATTGCACCTATATCCCATCAGATCATGAGCAGATTCCCATAACCGTTATTCCCCTTGACCAAGCCTTTGCCGATTATAAGATAGACCGCATACGCCTCCTGAAAATGGACATTGAGGGAATGGAGTACGATGTGTTATATGGTAGTAAGCGGTTAAAGGACATAGACTACTTCACCGGCGAGTTCCATATCAACCAGCAATTGATGTATAGGGGGCGGCGGTTGGATGGATTGGCTAACTGGCTGGGGCGGCAGACTAAAATAATACACATAACAACTGTGAATATGGCAGAGTGAGAGAAGATAAGATAAGAAAATTCCAGGAGCGTTTATATGATTGTCTAAGCCCTTACAAGTTATATTTGATTATTCCGATGCGCCTACATTGAAACGATTCGCTCTCTCAAATGCGCGATTTCGTTCAATAATGGGGCCTTTTGGAAGTGGGAAGTCGTCTGCCTGCGTCATGGAGATTCCTCGTCGCGCCCATATGCAGAAACCCGGCCCCGATGGTATCCGTAGAAGTCGCTGGGCAGTAGTCAGGAATTGTTATGATGATCAAACCGAAGTTCTTACCGAACAACGGGGATGGCAACTATTCAAGGACTTACTTCCTTCCGATAAAGTAGCTAGTCTTGTTAATAATAAAGAACTTGTTTTTGTAACTCCCACCAATTATTATTCTTATCCATATAAGGGTGAAATGATTGGGTACAAGAATAGATCTGTAGATTTTCTTGTAACTCCTGATCATAATTTATACGCTTCAATGATTAATGGGCGTACCAAGAAGATGTATGGATATAAATTACATAAGGCATCTGATATATATGGAATGACTCATTATAAATTTAAGTTAAATGCCGAAGAATATAATGGTGGCAGTTCAGAGTTTTCAGAAAGAATGTTTGAATTTTTTGGATTTTGGTTTGCTGAAGGATTTTGTGGAAATTTTAACGGAAAAAGACAGCTTGTTATTACTCAAAAAGAAAATGAAGAATATGTTGAAAATCTTCTTAAGGATTGTGGTTTTAATTATAATAAATCATGGAATGTTGCGGCATATCGATATAGTATATATCTTACAGATAGAATCAAAAAAATAATTGATGATTTATTATGCTGTGGAAAGGCATTGACAAAATTTTTACCTCCTTGGATTAAGTCGGCCCCGAGGGGACACCTTATCTCGTTTCTACGTGGATTTGAAATGGGAGATGGGCATACAAGAAAACATAAAAATGATTCTACTCGACTTTATACAGCCTCGGAAAGATTAGCTAATGATTTACAGGAAATTATTCTATTATCTGGTGGAAGTGCAAGTTTAAATCGAAATATTTGTATTGCCAAGGGGAACAGTTTTAAGGGTCAAGGGTTTCAATTTAGGCTAACTGTTTATCAATCAAATCAATATCAACCACAAACTCAAAAGCAAGGTGGAAAATCCGGTTGGTATAAAAATGATTATAATGGAAACGTATATTGTGTTGAAGTACCGAGCCATATTATATTTACCCGTAGAAATAAAAAAATACTAATAAATTCAAACAGTTACAATCAATTGAAAGACACAACCATTAAAACTTTCCATGACTGGTTTCCCCCATCTGTTTTTGGCGAGTATCGTGTAACCGATCATACCTACTTCATAACAAAATTTCCGGGTGTCCATATTGAGGTAATGTTTCGCGCCTTAGATCGCCCCGACCAGGTATCCAATCTTCTCTCCCTCGAACTCACCGGCGCATGGTTTAATGAGTCACGCGAGATTCCATCAACCATTATCGAGGCCATGGATGGGCGTATAAACCGTTATCCTTCCCTTCGTGATGGCGGCGCATCCTGGTGCGGCATAATGATGGATACAAACCCTCCTGATGACCAGTCCTGGCTTTATCGTATGCATGAGATCGTAAAGCCTGACAACTGGGCCATATTCAAGCAACCGTCCGGCTTATCAATCCACGCAGAAAACATTACTCATCTTGCCAAGAATTATTACAAGGAGCTCGCAAAAGGTAAAACTGAAATGTATGTCCGGGTTTATATCCATGGTCAGTATGGTTATCTTGTTTCCGGCAAACCTGTATTCCAGTCCTATGTTGATAATGTCCATGTGGCCCCCAGGAAGTTAGAGCCAGAAAAAGGTCTAGATGTGATTCTCGGGTTTGATTTCGGTCTTTCTCCCGCTTGCACCATAGGCCAGATTTCCCATACTGGCCAGCTCCGTATCCTTGATGAATTAGTCTCAGACGGTATGGGCATAATGCAATTCTGTAAATTCCAGCTTATTCCTCTTCTCCAGCAAAAATATTTCGGTTTAAGGGTGGTTGGCTTTGGAGATCCGTCAGGGACAAGCCGCGCTCAAACAGATGAGTCCACCTGTTTCGATATCCTCCACTCCGATGAAGTAGGATTAACAAACGTAAAGGAAGCCCCTACCAACGCAATTGTTCCCCGTGTCATGGCTGTGGAGAACTTCTTGAACAAGATGTATAGGGGTGAGCCGGCCTTCCTTCTCTCCCCTCATCTAAAATATCTTCGCAAGGCCATGAATGGTGGCTATCATTATGAATTAGACCCCAAACGTGGTGTCGGATCGAACGAATATAAGCTGATCCCTGTTAAGAATTTTTTCAGTCACATTAGCGATTCTCTTCAGTATTTATGCCTTTACATATCAGAAATGAGCATGGAGAAAAAGTTGCGGCAGTCGTTCCTTTCGCAGATAAAATATAATGGACCGTATCGTCCGGCAAGCACAACGGCTGGTTATTAGAAAGTTGAATAGTGTTATTAACAGAACAAAATAAAGTTTCCGGGAGGTTCCCATGGCAGATGCAATAAGTTCAGCATTAAATTCATCACAGAGGGATTCCGAGGGCATGCGGTCATTTGGTTATCGGTTAAAGAACCAGTTTTCTCTCAATGCCGCATATCGCAGGCCGAAAGAGTTGGAATGGCTGGAATCCTTGCGCCAGTATAAGGGCCTATATGACCCCGGAGTTGTAATAGCCCCCGGCGCCTCTCGCGTGTATCCCAAGATCACTCGCTCCAAGGTCAACATAGTCCTCTCTCGCCTGCATGAAATGCTCTTTCCCGAAACTGACAAGAATTGGGAAATCCTGCCGACCCCCGAGCCATCTATCTCCCAGCAACAGGTCATGCAAATAGCCCAGGGCATGATTACTCAAGATCCAGAAACAGGTCAACCCATCATACCCACTCCTGAAGATCTCCTTATCGCCATTCGCAAGTTTGCCAAATCCCGCTGCGAAGCCATGTCAATCCAGATGGATGATCAGCTTACCGAAATGCAATATAGCGAGGAAACAAAAAAGGTCCTCCGCTCCGGGCTCATGTATGGAACAGGCGTTATGAAAGGTCCCTTAATCTCCAGCGCAACCATGCGCAAGTGGGAAGCCGGTGAAAATGGAGAGTATAACGAAGCTGCCGAAGATCGTGATATTCCGTTCTATGAATGTACCCGTATCTGGGACTGGTATCCAGACATGACTGTGACAGATATAGACAAAATAGAAGGCACGTTTGAACGCCATCTAATGACCAAGCATGACCTTCGCCTATTAGTCAAGCGTCCTGATTTCTACGGCGATATCATTACCGAATACCTTACCAACCATCCCAGCGGCGATTATGTGCCAAAAGCATGGGAAACAGATCTCCAGGTTATAGAAGTGGAGGCCGGCACAAAGCAGGAAGGCCAATATACAACCACGACATCTTCCTCTCTTACTCTTGATGAATCGTCCCGTTCAACCTACCGTCAAATCGGCAAGAAATATGAGATGCTGGAATACTGGGGTTATGTGGATGGATCGGATCTTGAAGCATGCGGCATAAGCATTGATGACCCTCTTCTTGAATATGGAGCTAATGTATGGTTGTTAGGCGGCATTCCTGTAAAAGTTGTGTTATTTGAAGGCGCCCTGGACAAGTATAAAGTATTCTATTATGAAAAGGACGAGACAAGCATATTCGGTGAAGGATTAGCTCGCATTATGCGCCACTCCCAACTCTCCATATCCGCTGCCGCCCGTATGGTTTTGGATAACGGCGCATGTGTAGCCGGCCCCAATGTAGAGGTAAACTGGTCTTTATGCACTCCCGATACCGATCTGACCTCATTTTATCCCCGTAAGATATGGTTCAGAGAAGGCCGTGGCGTAGAAGCCCAGTATCCAGCCATTCGTGCGCTTAACTTTGACTCCCACGTAGAAGAACTCTTAACCATAGTGGATGCATTCAAGCAATTTGGCGATGAGGAAACCACCCTCCCCACCTGGATGATCGGGCAGATGGTTAATAACGAAACTGCCCAGGCCACCTCAGGCCGCATGTCCACCATAACAATATCTATCAAGGACGTTGTGAAGAATTTTGATTCCTTCACCGAAAAAATCATGCGCGATCTCTATGCCTGGAACATGGAATTCAATCCGCGAGAGGATATAAAAGGTGATTTTAAGGCAAGGGCTCGTGGGGTATCCAGTTTGGTCATGAAAGAAATCCGCATGCAGGCCCTTAACCAGCTTTCCACCACCCTATTGCCCGAGGACTGGGATTATATTGACCGGCGTGAGTTCCTCCAGGAACGTTTTAAGGCCCATGATATCGTAATCCCGCTGAAAACAGAGGAAGAAGTCAGCAAGATGCGTGAAGAGCGTGAGAATTCTATCATGAACAAGCTTACTATTGAGAATCTCCAGGCTGAAAATGCCTACAAACGCTCTCAAACCATGGCCATGCTAACAAAAGCCAAGGATAAGAACATTGAGGCCATGCAAAAAGCCAATGAGCCCCCGGAAGGCACTCCCCAAGAAGATGAGAGGATAATTCAGGGCGATCTTGCGCTCCAGCAAACAGATAAAATGGGTAAAGCAGCTAAAATTCGTCAGGAAGAAGAGAAACACGCGCAGGAAATGGCTCATGCCGAAGAAAAACACGATTTAGACATGAAAACAGAGGCCCACAAGACAGCAACCGATATAGCAATCAAGCAAACTAAAGCAGAAATGGATGTGGAAGCTAAAAAGGCAGATATCAAGGCCAAGGAAGAGTTAACCAAGGTAAAGAAGGTGGCTATGAAAAAGTCAGCCAGTGGTATAAACAAGCCTAAGCCATCATCAAAGAGCAAAGTCGTTAAATAAGGAGGGCATATGATTGATCGAGGATTAAAAGCGGTGGCGATAGGTGAGTTCAGCCAATTAAAGCATACGCCTGCCGGCACAACGATTCATAAACTCATTTCCATTCTTCTTGCCGAAAAGAGAGAAGATAATGATATTGCAACAGGGGATGAAGTAAGGCATAATCAGGGCCAGATAGATGCTTATAAACAACTCCTAACATACCTTGATCGCGGCGTTCCCGGCTCGATGTAAAAATTGTTCTTGACAACATGGTGATTTTATGGCAGATGTTCAGAAAAGTATATTGAAAACCATATTACGTAAAGCCGAAAACGTACAGGATTGTAAGAAGGATGAGGGCACCATAACTCTAACCAAGAAGGAGGCGATTGCGATCCTTCAGGCTATAGAGGGTGGAAAACGGATACTGCAATCTAAATTGTAGTACGGCTTAAAGCGCAAGATTCATAAGCGACCAAAGGCGAATGTTGGATTAATTTCCAGTGTT
>Ga0265297_10006003_pt1 | contig 17982 bp, 11 predicted proteins | sample Munlanlwell13791_FD_192502 | JGI IMG/M metagenome (GOLD analysis project Ga0265297, IMG submission 192502) | Leachate microbial communities from a municipal landfill in Southern Ontario, Canada - Leachate well 137-91 | ecosystem: Engineered > Solid waste > Landfill > Unclassified | place...
TCGCCTTGAAAGCAAATCGAGTTCTAGGGCTGGACATCGGCGCGGCGTCAGTCAAACTGGCGGTGCTGGAGCGCGAGAAGTCTGGCGACGTGCGGTTGCTCAAGTACGGTGTTACGGATCTGCCTGGAGACTCCGGTCAGGAAACCGAACGCAGCGGGGTTATTACTGCCACGATCAAGCAGATGCTGCGCGAGCAGGGCGTGCGCAAGAGTCGCGCGGTCATTTCGGTGGCGGGCCAGTCGGTGTTCACGCGGTTCGTGAAACTGCCCGCAGCGACGCCGGAGAACATCGAGCGCATGGTTGGCTTCGAGGCGCAGCAAAACGTCCCGTTCCCGATGTCCGAGGTGGTGTGGGGCTATCAACTCATCGGCGGCGCGTCGGAGAAGGGCGAATACGAGGTGGTGCTGGTCGCCATCAAGAGCGAGATCATCGAGTCGCTGGCCAAGGCCGTGGACGCGGCCGGTCTGCACGTCGAACTGGTGGATGTCAGCTCGCTGGCTCTCTACAACGCGGTTCGCTACAACTACGAGGTCGAGGAGGGTTGCACGCTGGTGGCGGACATCGGCGCCAAGACGACCAACCTGATCTTCATCGAGAAGGAAAAGATTTTCACGCGCGCCGTGCCGATTGGCGGCAACACGATCACGCAGGAGATCATGCGCGAGTTTGAGGACCAGAAGATCACCTTTGCGCAAGCCGAGGAGTTGAAGCGCCGGAAAGGCTTCGTCGGGCTGGGCGGCGCCTACGAGGAGCCTGAAGACCCGTTGACGGCGCGGCTCTGCAAAGTCATCCGCAACGTCATGACGCGCATCCACGCCGACGTAACGCGGTCGGTGATCTTCTACCGCACGCAACAAGGCGGCCAGCAGCCGACCAAGCTGTTGCTGACGGGCGGCTCGGTTGCGTTGCCCTATACGGATCATTTCTTCAACGAGAAACTCCAGATTCCCGTCGAGTTCTTCAACCCGTTCCGCAACATCGCGCTCGCGCCGAATATTGACCGCGAGAGGCTGGCGGCGGAGGCCTGCGGTTACGGCGGCGCGGTCGGGTTGGGATTGCGGCTGGCGGCGGGCGAGTGCCCCATCGAGGTGAACCTGTTGCCGCCTTACGTCACCGAGCGGCGCGAGTTCAACAAGAAGAAAATCTACTTCCTCGGTTGCGCAGTCGGCCTGGCGCTGGCCGGGGCGAGCTGGGGCTACTACTTCAACCAGCGCGCGGAAATCGAACAGAGGATCCTGGGAGACGAAGCCGCGCCTGCCAAGGACACGGTGCAAGGCTGCATCCGTGCATTGCGCCAGCTCGAAGGCCAGATCACCCGCCAGCAGAAAAGCGTGGAACGTTACGGCCAGATCAAAGACCAGATCAAGAAACTGGCTGAAGCGCGCGTGCGCTGGCATCAGATTCTTGAAGACCTCGCGCAGCGTTTGCCGGCGGATACGTGGATCATCCAGCTTCAGCCGGCGTCCGCGGGTGTACCTGTTGGAGGAATCACGGGTGGCATGGAGATTGCGCCGCCACCGGTCGAGATCATGTCGCCCGGCGGTCGTTCCGACCAGAAGCAGGGAGTGCGCAAAGAGCCGCAGATTACCGAGTTGTTGATTGTGGCCGGCAGCATCAACAAGCCGAGTGAACCGGAACGGCTGCAAAAGCCGACGGAGTATCTGACCAAGTTGCGCGAGAGTTCCCTCTTTGATGAGAAGACTACGAATATCACCAAGGGACCCACGCCCAAGGAAGGTGACATCAACTTTACCTTCAGCATTACGGCGCAACTGAAGGTGCCGATTTCGTTATGAAAAACCTGCTCTCCTGGCTCAAGGACAACATCGGTTTGACGATCGGTGTGATCATCAGCCTTGGCGTGCTTGGCTACATTTGTTACAGCCAGGTTTGGGTGAACTACGTCAAGGAGGAGGAAGTGGCCACCACGCTGGAGGGAAAACGCACAGAACTGGACGGATTGCTGCGCCGGAGACCGTTCCCTCATGCGGAGAACGTGCTCATCGTTTCCAATGCCGTTGCGGTGCTCTCCGGCAACGATTCCAACCTCAGCGTTGCCCGGTGGATGACCAACCTCGCCAGCGTTAATCCGCCACCGCAAAACATCCGGCCCTCCGCGTTCAATCCGATGCTGGTGCAGCAGAAGAACAAGCTGATGGCGGCAGCCAAGAAATACGCCGTCACGGTGCCGTCGGAATTCGCCTTTGGCTTCGGCCGTTACGTCACCCAAGGCACGACACCCGCCAACGATACCAACCAGATCAACACCTTGCTGACGCAGTGGAGCACGATCGAGACACTCTCGAACATCCTTTTCACCAACCGCATCCTCTCGATTACGGCGATTCGCCGTGCGCCGGTGGGTGCGGAGATTCCAAAGGATTCAACCGCGGCAGGCATGATGCAGCCGACAAGCCAGTCGGGCGGCAACGAATTTTTCGCCACAGCTATTCGCGACGATCCCGGCGAGGTCGCGCGCATACTGCCTTTTGAACTGGAGTTCACCTGCAACACGCAAGGCTTGCGGGGCATCCTGAGCGCGCTGGAATCGTCGCCGCGGTTTTTCATTGTCCGCACGATCGCGGTTCTCAACACGCGCGGCAACGAAATGCTGGCGGGCGGACGATCCGAGGCGATGGGCAAGGCGTTCACGGCTGCCGAGGCTAGCGCGGAACCGCCGGCCACACCCGAAGCGCCGGTTCCCGGCGCGCCCGGTGGGCGCCCGGCGGCGCGGCCGGGCCAGGCCGCGCTTGCGGAACCAGTCATTGTTTTTGGTTTGGAAAAGATCCAGGTAAAAATGCGCGTGGACTTGGTGGAGTTTCGAGAGCCGTCGGCACCGGGCGCGAATCCGCCGGGCGGCAAGTAAGGCAGCGGGCCATAGGCTGGAGTGTCATGGAGTTTTTGAAGAAACATTACGAGAAGATTGCGTTGGCGGTTGTCTCACTGATGATGATCGCCACCGCGTTGACGTTGGCGAGCCGGTTGGGATTGGAGGAAGCTGAACTGCCCGACATAAAGAAGAATCGGTCGGCCGCCAAACCGCTGGACACCAACGAGCTGATGCAGATCTCGACGCTGCTGAAAAACCCGCCCGCGTGGAGGACCAACGACGGCCCACGGCCGTTTATCCCCGACGTGTGGAAGTGGAACGGCAAAGACCTGTTCTTGGCGGACGAACCTCCTCCTCTTCCTATAGTTGGCCCCAAAGACCCGGCTGAAGAGCTCGAATGGTGGGCGGCTTCCCGCACCTTCCCGATGAAGTTTATGTCCGTGGCCTCCGAGGTTGGCACAAATAAAGTGTTCGCGATCAACCTCCCCGGTGCGGGCACCAAGTTCGTCAAAATCGGCGATCCTCCCATCAAGCAGCTCATCTATGGCACCATGGAGGAGTTCATCGTGCTTCGCTACGAAGAGAAGAAGGTGGAGTGGTTTAATCCCGCCATCGGAGCAAAAGCCGTGGCGGATGTTTCGGTGCTCACGTTGCAGCGGAAATCCGCCGCTGTCACCAAGGAGATCCCCTTGGTGATCGGAAAGCAGGTCTTGGAGAGCGAGCCTGTGGCCCGTTATCAATCCAGCGCCACTGGAGAGCAGAGTGCCGAATTGAAGCAAGGCTCCAAATTCAACTATAAAGGCAAGACATATCAACTCCTTCGCCTTGACACCAGTCAGGCTATACTGATATTCAAAGATGTTCAAACTCAGAAGGAATACAAGAAACGCCCCCGAGTGGTTCAGAAGTTTTGAGCGTTTCTGGAAGCGGTCTTGTTTTGGACGAGCAGAGTCTAAAGACTGAGTCGTGGCTTGGTCTTGTGTTTGGGGCGCGAAATGCGCTGAGAGCGTGAAAGGAAGCATGGAGAAAGCCAACCAATTTTTGCCCGCACTGCTGTGTGGCAGTCTGGCCTTGGGATTGTGGGCCGCGCCTTTGCGCGCTCAGACGGACAACGCACTGGCCAGTGTCGGTGCCGCGGCTTTGGCCACGCCCGAAGAACTGAGCGAGCAGGAGATCATCCGCCGCAAGGAACAGCTCATTCGCGGCCAGAAGGCGCTGGCGGATGCCCAGGCCGCCATGAAGGCCGGTAAGTTCGACGAGGCGGCCGACGCCTATACACAAGCCATTCGCATGCTGCCCAAAGGTTCCGTGGCCGCCAAGGAGTTGGCCGCTGCCAAGGCGGGTGTGATTGAAGCCTACATCAACAAGGGCAAGGCTTCCATGCGGGCGAAGAATTACGAAGATGCGCGCAAGTCAGCGGACGAAGTGCTGAAGTACGATCCCAACAACGCTGCGGCCAAGGGCATTATCAAGACCGCTGAGCGGGCCTCCGGAGTGCCTGATAAAGGAGGCAAGTCGCCTGTCAGCACTGCTGATCTTGACACCGTGCCCCGGACCATTCCCCAGGTGGACGACACGCCGGAGTTCCGGAAGGCGCAGAACCAGACGACCCAGCTTTTGCGCGATGCGCGGCTGGCTTTCCAGAGCAACCAACTCGATCTGGCTGCAGAGAAGATCAACGCGGCGATGGCATTGGATCGCTACAACGAAGAAGCCCGCGTGCTATTGCGGCAAGTCAACGAGCAGCGCTATCACGCTGCCCAAGTGGATATGGCTCGTGTGCGCACACAATATGCCGCCGATACTCTCGAGGCTTGGGCGCCGCCAGTCAAAGCACCACGCACGACAGTCAGAACTCGAGCGCCAGAAACCTCGATCATTCCGCCGGAGAAGCAGAAGCTCGAAAACAAGCTCGATACGATCCGTCTTCCGAAGATTGAGTTCAGGGAGGCCAACATCGTTGACGTGGTCAATTTCCTGGCGGAGCAAAGTCGCGCGATTGACAAGCAGCAAGGTGGCAATGGTGTAAACATTGTCTTCGGCGGCAGCTTGGGTGGCGCCGGCGGTGGCGGTGGAGCGGCTCCTGCGCCTGAGGCGGCTGCGCCACTTCCTCCCCCCGTCCCTGCAGTTCCGCCGGTTCCGGGCGCTGTAGGAATCCCGGGAGCCCCGGGAGCTGCACCAACACCTGATGCTTCTGCGCCTGTACCTGCACCCGCGCCGTTGCCTGCGGCACTGCCTGCGGTGCCGACTGGCATGCCGGGCGCTGCGCCCATCAGCGGCACGCCAGCGATTACGCTGAACCTGTTGGATGTGCCGTTGCGCGATGCGTTGCGTTACGTGACCGATATTGCCGGCTTGAAGTTCATTGTAGACAAGTATGCCATTCTCATCGTGCCGATATCGTATCAGCCGCCCGGCGCGATGATGATGCGTGAATTTCAGGTGCCGCCCGGTATCTTCACCACGGTCATGACGGGCACCGCTCCGGGTGGTGGCGGTGCTCCGGGCGGAGCGCCAGCGCCAGCCGCGCCCATGCCCGCTGCTGCTCCGACGGCCGGTGGTGGCACAGGTGTGTCCAGCGACGACATCAAGGCATTTTTCGTGAATGCGGGTGTGAAGTTCGATCAAGGAGCCTCGGTGACTTATCAAGCGGCAACCAGCCGGCTTTTCGTGAAGAACACGCCGGATGAACTGGATAACATCGAAATTATTTTGAACACCCTGCGGCGCGCCGGCGGAACCCAGGTGACCATTGAGGCGAAGTTCATTGAGATTCAACAGACCGATTTGCGTGAGTTGGGCTTTGACTGGACCTTGGGTGACTGGGGCTTTGGCAGCATCAGCGGAGCGGAGCCGGCGTTCAGTGTCGGAGGCGGCACCGCCAACAGTGGATATACCCCCACCTACCCGGTTTATCCGAGCGACCAGACTCCGGTAGCCACCGCTACGGAGAAAGTAACCCAAGGAAATCGATTTGCGTCTCAATCGGGCGTGTTGTCCGGGAACAAGCTGGATGCGCTGCTCAGCGGTGGAACGGCCACCAGCACGGGTGTCAGTGACGCCGTGGCAAGGATGACCGGCCTGCTGAGCAATCCCCAGTTCCAGGTCATTTTGCGCGCTCTATCCCAGCGCAAGAACGTGGACCTGCTCTGCGCGCCGAAAGTGACCACGATCAGCGGCCAGCAGGCCAAGATCGAAGTCGTGCGCGAGTTCATCTATCCGACCGAGTTTGAGCCGCCTCGCGTGGCCAGTGCCTCCTCCGCTGCGGCAGTATCGGGAGCAGCTGTCTCCGCGCCCATGATCTCACCCCCGACGCCCGGCGGCTTCCAGACGCGCAACCTCGGTGTCACGCTGAATGTGACGCCGCAGATTGGTGAGACCGGCTTGATCAACCTGACGCTGATTCCCGAAGTCAGTGACTTCGACGGGTTCATCGACTACGGCAGCCGTGATTCCTTGGGCAGCAGTTCCATCAATAACAATTCTGCCGCGGCAGGATATACGCTTGTCTTTCCGTTCCCGCAGCCGGTGTTCTCCACGCGGCGTGTCACCACCAGCGTCATGGTTTTTGACGGCTCGACGGTCGTGCTCGGCGGTTTGATGCGCGAAGATGCCACCAAGATTCAGGATAAGGTGCCGTTCCTTGGCGATATTCCGCTGGTCGGCAAACTGTTTAGAAGTGAACTTGAGAATACCATCAAGAAAAACCTGATGGTGTTTGTGACCGCCCGGTTGATTGATCCTTATGGTGACCAGATCAGCCCGACGAAGCCGGTGACCGCGTCGGTGGTGGAAACCGCTCCACCCGCGCCTGCCGCAGGCGCCGCCCCGCGGCCCTGAGTATTCGCGTTCAGGTTGGACCCAGGAAACAAACCGGTGTTGCCTGCTGCCAGTTGTTGGCGCCACACGCATGGCTGACAAAACCCTGCTTATCGTTGATGGCCACAGCTATGCTTACCGGGCGTTCTTTGCCATTCCCAAGCTGACCAACGTGCGCGGCGAGCCGACCAATGCAGTCTTCGGCTTCCTGAAGATGCTGCGCAAGATGGCCGACGATTTTCAACCAAGCCACTGGGCGGTCGCTTGGGACGCCGGCTTGCCGGAGGAACGGTTGAAGGTGCTGGAGACCTACAAAGCCCAGCGCCAACCGATGCCTGACGACCTTCGAGTCCAGTTACCCGCCATCCGCGATGTGCTGGAGGCCCTGCACGTCGTGTCGTTGGAACAGCCCGGTTGCGAGGCTGACGATGTCATTGCCACCGTTTGTCGGCTGGCGGGTGACGCACGCGTGTTAATCGCCACCGCTGACAAGGATTTGATGCAGTTGGTCAACGATCGGGTTTGCGGGGTGCGCCTGCTGCCCAAGGGAAATGTGCTCATGGACCGCGACCGGGTGCGGGAACGTTACGGCGTGCCGCCGGAGCAGCTGTTGGACTTGCTCTGTTTGACCGGCGACAGCGCCGACAACATTCCCGGCGTGCCGGGCGTTGGAGAGAAAACAGCCGTGCAATTACTGGCGCAATTTGGCGGCGCGGAGGCAGTGCTGGCGCGCAGCGGCGAGATCACCAACCCGAAACTGCGTGCGGCGATCGAACAATGCGCTGAGCGGATCCGGCAGAATCGCGTGTTAATGACTTTGAACGCGACACTGCCGGTGGCGGTCGAATGGGACCGAATGCGCCGCGTCGAGCCGGATCATGAACGGCTCGCGGCGTTGTTCGAGCGGTTTGGATTCAAGTCGCTGTTGGCAGAAGCGCGACGACAAGCGCAGCCGTCGCCCCAAGGGCAGTTGCCGTTGTGCTGACACCACTTGACATCGCGAGACGGTGCGCTAGAGTTGTGCGCCCTTGAGAGATGGCCTTGGCTTCGGAGGCCACGGACGCCAGTGCGTTTGGTGGTGAAAATAATCCCCTTTTGCGTGTCATCGAGCGATGCCACTCACTAGGTGGCAGATGAACAGTTTGATTCAAATAGGTCTGACTGGAGGCATTGCCTCTGGCAAGACGACCGCGGCGATGACGCTGGCGACGTTGGGAGCGCACGTGATCGACACGGACGCGTTGGCGCGCCGCGCGCTCGATCCAGGCATGCCCGGGTTCGAGGCTGCGGTGCGCGTTTTTGGCCGGGAGATTTTGAATGCCGACGGCGCGATCGACCGCGAGCGGCTCGGCGACATCGTGTTTGCCGACGCACAGCAGCGGCAACGGTTGAACGACATCGTTCATCCGGAGGTTCGCACGGCTTGGCAGGGCGAACTGATCGAGTTAAAGCGTGCCGGATGGCGTGGCGTGGTGACGGTGGTCATTCCGCTGCTTTACGAAGTGGCTGTGCAAGACTGGTTCGACGCGGTGATCGCGGTGGGATGCGCTGAAATCACACAGCGGCAACGGCTGCGTGAGCGCGGATTTTTCGGGGCGCAGGCCGAGGCGCGGATTCGCGCCCAGTGGCCGATGACGGCGAAGATGGAACACGCGGATTTTGTGGTGTGGAACGAATGTTCGCTGGCGGTGCTGGAACAGCAGATGACCAGGATATGGAAACGATTGGAGTCCCTGGCGCCGGCGGATGGCAACATTTCAGATTGAGAGGAAATAACTATGGCTAGAACATCGAAGAAAACAGCGGCGGCTGCGGAAGCGCTCGCCTCCGAAGAGAGGGCGATCAGAAAAGCCGCGCCCGAAGTGCATGCAACTGTTTCGGCAGCTGCGGAAGACAGTGTTCGCAAGGTGATCGCCGAAGGCGGCAACATCTATCTCGCCGATCTGCAGAAGATCGCCGTGCCGCAACTCAACAAGCTGGCGCGCGAACTCAACATCGAGGGCGTTGGCGTCCTCAAGAAGCACGAGGTCATCTTCAAGATCCTCGAAGCGACCGCCGTCAAGTCCAACGTCATCATGGTGGGCGAAGGCGTGCTCGAAATCCTGCCCGATGGTTTCGGTTTCCTGCGCTCGCCCAGCTACAACTACCTGCCCTGTCCCGAAGACATCTACGTCTCGCCATCGCAAATTCGCCGCTTCGACCTGGCCAATGGTGATTTGATTTCCGGCCAGATCCGCCCGCCAAAGGACAAGGAAAAGTTCTTCGCGTTGCTGAAACTCGAAGCCGTCTTTGGCGAAGATCCCGAGAAGGCCAAGGACAAGGTCCTCTTCGACAATCTCACGCCACTGTTCCCGCGCCGGCGCATCCAGCTCGAAATCACCAGCAAGCCCGACGAGATCGCGATGCGCGCGATGGATATGCTGGTGCCGATCGGCATGGGCCAGCGCGGCCTGATTGTCGCGCCACCGCGCACCGGCAAGACCATCCTGCTCCAGAAACTTGCCAATTCCATCGCCACCAACCATCCCGAAATATTCCTGATCGTCCTGCTCATTGACGAGCGCCCGGAAGAGGTCACCGACATGGAGCGCACCGTCAAGGGTGAAGTGGTCAGCTCCTGCTTCGACGAGCCGCCCGAGCGTCACGCCCAGGTCGCCGAGATGGTCATTGAGAAGGCCAAACGCCTCGTCGAGCACAAGAGAGACGTGGTGATCCTGCTCGACTCCATCACGCGTCTGGCGCGCGCCTACAACACCCTCCAGCCACACTCGGGCAAGATTCTCTCCGGCGGCGTGGACGCCAACGCGCTCCACAAGCCGAAGCGGTTCTTCGGCGCCGCGCGCAACATTGAGGAAGGTGGATCGCTGACGATCATCGCCACCGCGTTGATTGACACCGGCTCGCGCATGGACGAGGTCATCTTCGAGGAGTTCAAGGGCACGGGCAACATGGAACTGTGCCTTGACCGCCACCTGGTGGATAAACGTGTTTTTCCGGCCATCAATATCGAGAAGAGCGGCACGCGCAAGGAGGAGTTGCTCTACCACCCCGACGAGATGAGCCGCATCTACATCTTGCGCCGCGCCCTCTCCGGCGTGCCGCCAGTGGAAGCGATGGAACTGGTTCTCGAACGTCTGAAGAAGACCAAGAGCAACGCCGAGTTCCTGTTGACGATGCACACCTGAGCCAGCGCGACCGGAGCTTATTCTTTTCTCGCTAGTTGCCGCTCTTGAGGTGGCCGCCGGTGGACTGTGGATTCGTTCCGCCGGGACCCATAATGATGACCCGCGCGCCTTGGGGCCATATCTTTACCGCCTCGCGGTAGTGTTGCATCGCCTCGTCTGTGCGGCCCTTGCTCAGAAGGTAAGTGCCGAGGCTGGAGTGAGCGAAGCAATTTCTATCGGTCACCGCAAGAGTGTGGGTGAAAAGCGTGCCGCTATCTGTCCAAAACCCAAGCTGGTAATCCGTGCGCCAGGCGCACAAGCCCAGCAGCATCCCCGCCAACGCGATGACCACGCTTTTCCGCGGATTATATCTCGCCACAGCTTCGCCCGCCGCCCATGCCATCATCAAGAAGATGCCGATCAGTGAGATATAGGTGTAGCGGTCAGCCAGGGAATAAGTTCCCATCCTCACTACCCCGAGCACCGGCGCCAACGTGCCGAGAAACCAGAACCAGCCCGTGGCCAGATACGGCCGCCGCCGCGCCCGGTGGACTACCCAGCCAGTGATGACCACCAGAAACACGACAGCCAGGATCACCACCCCGATCGGCCAGTTCCACGTCGGCGGATACGGATACGGAAGGGCAAGCTCCGCCGGCCAGAGCGTCTTCCACAGATAACGCGGATAGGACACCAGGGCGTTGTTGATGCGCTGGTCCACGGTCAGGATGTTCGCCGAGGCCGCTGAAAATGTCAGCGCGCTGGAAACGGCCGCCAGCAGGAAGAGCGGAATTTTCTCCACCGCCAGTTCGCGCCAGCGTAGCAACGTATGCGAAGGCTTCCACCGTTCCAGCGGCCAATAATCCAACAGCAACAACACAAACGGCAGCGTCACCACAATCGGTTTGGCCATCAGGCCGCAAGCGAAAAACAAAAGTGCCGCCGCATAGCAACCTCCCGCCCGGCTCCTGATCCCTTGAACCTTGAATCTCACATACCCGGCATAGGCGCCCAACGTCAGCAGCCAGAACAGGGTGCTCAACGCGCCCTTAAGCTCCGACACCCACGCCGCCGTCTCGACGTGGAGCGGGTGCAACGCGAACAGCGCAGCCACCAGTGCGCTTCGCCACAGGCTACCGGTCATGAAACGCAGCAGGATGAACAGCAGCACCGTATTAACGGTATGAAGCAGCACATTGGTCAGGTGATGTCCCCATGGGTTGTTCCCGTAAATCTGCCAGTCCAGGATGTGGGCAACCCACGTCAGTGGAATCCAAAGGTCCTCGTTATTGGTCGTGAACGCCCATCGGATGCTTTCCACCGTCAGACCCCGTTGCACATGGCTGTTGCTGGTGACGTAATTGGGGTCGTCGTAGTTGATGAAACCGCATTCTGTCGCCCGCCAAAACACTGCAAGAGTCACCACGGCCAACCACAGCGCCATCCAGACGGCGCCGCGCCGGCTGTTCGTGAACACAGTTTCAGTGTTGTCGAGGCTCTTCACAAATCGCACGAGCGGCTATTTATGGCCAGTTCTCGTCTGTATTTCCAGTGTGATTGCAGACTGATTATGATCTGCCTGGGCCGGACAAGGATGGCCAGGATGTGAAAAAGATGCGCTGTTGCCCATCCCAAGAAAACCTTACTCTTTCCGCTTGTCGTCAATCTTCTTGAGGCGGTCCTTGGCAGTCTGGGCATTGAACAGATTATTCCAAGCGGTGCCATATTGCGGGCAGATTCTCACCGCCGCCATGTAATGCTTTATCGCCTCATCCAAGCGACCGCTGTTCTCAAGGTGGAAGCCCAGATTGGTGTGGGCGACGAAGTTCTTATCAGTCACCTGGAGCGCATGCGTGAACAATGTGCCGCTGTTGCGCCAGAAACCAAGTTGATGAACCGTGCGCCAGGCGCAAGAGCACAGCAGCAACACCGCCAGCGCGCTGACCGCGGTTCTCCAGGGCCTTGACCGCGATGCCGCTTCGCCCGCGGCCCAAGCCGCCGCCACAAAAATCCCGATCAGCGGGACGTAAGTGTAGCGGTCGGCAATGGAGTAAAGTCCCGACATCCGCACCAGTCCGAGCACTGGCACCAGTGTGCCGAGAAACCAGAACCAACCCATCGCCACATACGCCCGCCGCGGCGCTTGCTGGATGGCCCATCGGGTCACCGCCGCCAGAAATGCGGCTGCCAGCAATACTTCCCAGAGCGGCCAGTGCCACGGATGCGGATACGGCACTGCGAGGTCAAGAGGCCAGAGCATTTTGCCCAGATAACGCGGGTAGGAAATCAACGCGTTGCTGATGCGCTGGCCCGCCGAGAGAGCGCCATCCGGCGCTTTGCAGAACGTCACCAGGCTGACGATTCCCGCCAGCAAGAAGAACGGGATCTTCTCCACGATCAGTTCGCGCCAGCGTTGCGGAGTATGCCCGGGTTTCCACCGCTCCAGCGGCCAGTAATCCAGCAGTAACAACACAAACGGCAGCGTGACCACGATCGGTTTGGTCAACAGGCCGCAGGTGAGAAACAGCAGCGCCAGCACATAGCCGCTCCGCGCCTGAGTCCTCAGCCCTTGCGCGTTGAACTGCGCATACCGGGCGTAGCTCCAGAGCGTCAGCAGCCAGAAGAACGTGCTCAGCACGCCCTTCCGCTCCGATACCCACGCCGCTGTTTCCACGTGGAGCGGATGCAACGCGAACAGCGCGGCGACCCATGCGCTTCGCCACAGGCTGCCGGTCATGCAACGCAGCAGAAGAAACAACAACACTGTGTTGGCCGTATGCAGCAGGATGCTGGTCAGGTGATGTCCCCAGGGATTGCTCCGATAAAGCTGCCAGTCCACAATGTGCGAAAGCCACGTCAGTGGAATTCGAAGGTTTTCGTAATAGACTGTGAATGCCCAGCGGACGTTTTCCGTCGTCAGGCCTTTCTGCACGTGACTGTTGCTTGTCACATAATCGTTGTCGTCGTAATTGACGAAGTCGCACTGTGTTGCCGGCCAGAAAAGCGCGAGCGTCACGGCCGCCAGGCACAGTGCCATCCACCAGGCGTTACGGCTGTTTTGGGGCGCAGCTTCGGTTTTGTCTGGACTCATCATAAAACGCATCCAACGGGGTATTTATGGACGTTTTTCTTCCGTATTTCCAGCGCGATCGCGACCTGTTGGCACGTACAAGACGGGGCTGGTTTTATCTGGCTTTTATCCTGTTGCGACCTTGACAGGCGGCGGCATTTCACTAGACTCCCGGTTTCTTTGGCGGCGGGGTTTCGCCGTCCAAAGTCACATATAACGAATTAGGACTAATACCATGGCTAAAACAAAAGCTTCCAAGGCCGCCAAGAGCGGCAAGACCCCCAAGTGCGTGTATTTCTTCGGCGGCGGCAAGGCCGACGGCAACGAGTCGATGAAGAATCTCCTCGGCGGCAAAGGCGCCAACCTCGCTGAGATGGCCGGCCACCCGAGCCTGCGTCTGCCGGTGCCTCCGGGATTCACCATCACCACCGAAGTCTGCACCCACTACTACGACAACAAGCACACCTACCCGAAGGTGCTCAAAGAGCAGGTGGGCGTCGCGCTCGCAAAGGTCGAGGAGTTGATGGGCAAGAAATTTGGCTGCCCGAACAATCCGCTGCTCGTCTCGGTCCGTTCCGGCGCGCGCCGTTCGATGCCGGGCATGATGGACACGGTGCTCAACGTCGGCCTCAACGACACCACCGTTCAGGGCCTCATTGCGCAGACCAAGAATCCCCGTTTCGCGTACGACGCTTATCGCCGCCTCGTCATGATGTATTCCGACGTGGTGATGGAAAAGGCCGAGGGCATCGAGCCGAAGGGCGGCAAAGGCATCCGCAAGTTGCTCGATGAGCGGCTTGAGGCAGTCAAACACGCCAAGGGCTACAAGTCCGACACCGAACTGACCGCCGACGACCTCAAGGGCCTCGTCGCCGAGTTCAAACAGAAAGTCAAGGAAGTGCTTGGCAAGCCGTTCCCCGAAGATCCGCTCGCGCAGCTTTGGGGCGGCATCGGCGCTGTGTTCATGAGTTGGAACGGCAAGCGCGCTGTCGAGTATCGCCGCATCGAGAAGATTCCTGACGAGTGGGGCACCGCCGTCAATGTGCAGAGCATGGTGTTCGGCAATATGGGCGATGATTGCGCCACGGGCGTGGCGTTCACGCGCAACCCCGGCAACGGCGAGGCGTATTTCTACGGTGAATACCTCGTCAACGCGCAGGGCGAAGACGTCGTCGCCGGCATCCGCACGCCCGGCCCGATCAACGAGAAGTCCAAGAACGACCACAGCAAGGACATGCCCACGCTGCAGCAGATCATGCCGCCGATCTACAATGAACTCGACGGCATCCAGAAGCGCCTTGAGAAGCATTACAAGGACATGCAGGACATCGAGTTCACGATCGAGAAGGGCCGCCTGTTCATGCTCCAATGCCGCGTTGGCAAGCGCAACGGTGTTGCAGCCGTCCGCATGGCCACGGACATGTATAAGGAGAAGCTGATTGACGCCCACACTGCCATCAAGCGTGTCGCGCCGAACCAGCTCGTCGAGCTGCTCCTGCCGATGCTCGATCCGAAGGCCGAAGCCATCACCAACGTCATCGCCAAGGGTTTGCCTGCCGGTCCCGGCGGCGCCATTGGCCGTGTTGTGTTCTCCTCGAAAGACGCGGTCGAGTGGGCTTCGCGCGGAGAGAAAGTCATCCTCGTTCGCGAAGAGACTTCGCCCGAGGATGTGGACGGCATGCACAAGGCGCAGGCCATCCTGACCAGCAAAGGCGGCATGACCAGCCACGCGGCGCTCGTCGCCCGCGGTTGGGGCAAGTGCTGCATCGTTGGCTGCGGCGACCTCGAAGTCAGTGACGACGGCAAGTCCTTCAGCACCAAGAAAGGCACCGTCGTCAAGGAGGGCGATTGGATCAGCCTCAACGGAACCAAGGGCCACGTTTATCTCGGCCAGGTGCCGCTCGTGGCCGTGGATCTCGAGCACAACACCGCCTACACCACGCTCATGAAGCTCGTGGACAAGGTCCGCGTGTTGAAGATTCGCACCAACGCCGACACGCCGAAGGATGCCGCGCAGGCGATCAAGTTTGGCGCGGAAGGCATCGGTTTGTTCCGCACCGAGCACATGTTCTACGGCGAAGGCAGCGACCAGCCGTTGTTCCTGCTGCGCAAGATGATCATGAGCAAGTCGCTCGCCGAGCGCCGCAAGGCCCTCGATGAGTTGTTCCCGTTCGTGAAACGCGACGTGAAGGCGACGCTCGAAGAGTTGAAGGGCCATCCGCTGACCATCCGTCTGCTCGACCCGCCCCTGCACGAATTCGTGCCGAAGGCCGAAGACAAACTCCAGGAACTCGCCAACGCGCTCAAGATCGACATCAACGAAGTCAAGAAGCGCGGTGAAGGGCTGCACGAGACCAACCCGATGCTCGGTCATCGTGGCGTCCGCCTCGGTATCACCTATCCGGAGATCACCGAGATGCAGGTGCGCGCAATCCTCGAAGCCACTGCGGAATTGATCAAGGCCGGCAAGAAGGTTGAGTCGGAGATCATGATCCCGGTGACCTGCGCCGCCAACGAGCTGATCCATCAGCGCGCGATCGTGGACAGGGTGGCTGCCGAGGTGAAGGCGAAGTTCGGTCTGAAGAAGTTGCCGTTCATGTTCGGCACGATGATCGAAATCCCGCGCGCCGCGTTGCGCGCTGGCAAGATGGCCGAGGTGGGTGAGTTCTTCAGCTTCGGCACCAACGACCTGACACAGATGAGCTTCGGCTTCAGCCGTGATGACATCGGCAGCTTCCTGCCCGACTACGTCAGCAACAAGATCCTGGTGGACGATCCGTTCCAGACGCTCGACCAGGATGGTGTTGGCGAACTCATCAAGTTTGGCATCCAGCGCGGCCGCAAGACCCGCCCCAACCTCAAGGTTGGCATCTGCGGTGAGCACGGTGGCGATCCGGAGAGCGTGAAGTTCTGCCACCGCGTTGGCATGAACTACGTCAGCTGCTCGCCGTTCCGCGTGCCGATTGCCCGGCTGGCTGCCGCGCAAGCTGCGATTGAGAAGTAAAGCTTGAGCAAACGGCGGAGTAGTTTAGTCTAGGGAATGTGGCGCGGCCACCGGTAATCCCGGTGGCCGCGTTCCTGGGAGTGTCACCATGCGATTCGACCGAACGGAGAGCGAAGGCGGCATCAAAATTTACTTGCGGGAGATTGGTCAGATTCCTTTGCTGACCCGCAAGGACGAGGTGGACCTTTCCAAACGGATCAAGAGGGGCGACAAGGCCGCCCGCGACAAGATGATCCGGTCCAACCTCCGGCTCGTCGTCAAGATCGCGCATGACTACTCCGGCCTCGGCCTGCCGCTGCTCGACCTCATCAGCGAAGGCAATATCGGCCTGATGAAAGCCGTCGAGCGGTTTGACCCGAAGAAGGGCGGCAAACTTTCCACTTACGCTTCCTGGTGGATCAAGCAGTCCATGAAGCGCGCGTTGGCCAATCAGGCCAAGACCATCCGCCTGCCGGTGCATCTGGTGGATAAGATCGGCAAGATGCGCCGCGCCGCCATCAAGCTCAGCGAGAAGCTGGGTCGCGATCCGACCGACGCGGAACTGGGCAAGGATCTGGGCATTTCGGCGGCGAAAGTTTCCGAACTGCGCACCGTCAGCATCCGCCCGGCGTCGCTCGAAGCGCCGATTGGCGAGGACGAGACCACGGAGTTTGGCGAGATCATCGGCGACGAAAATGCGCTCGATCCGTTCGAGACGCTCAAGGACAAGTCCACAAAGCAGGACATCACTGCCTTGCTGCACAAGCTCGACGAGCGGGAGCAGTTGATCCTTCGCCACCGCTTTGCCCTCGACGGCGGCAAGGAACAGACGCTGGAGGAAATCGGCGCCGAACTGAACGTGACCCGCGAGCGTATCCGCCAGATTCAGAACATCGCCTTGCGGAAACTCCGCAAAATGATGGAGAAGCAGGAAAAACCCAAACGGACCAAATAGCCGCCATGTCTGCCACCCTAGCTGAAATCAAAGCCGCCATCCGCGACATCCCCAATTTTCCGAAACCGCCGGTCATCTTCAAGGATATCACGCCGATGCTGCAACAGCCGAAGCTGTTCCGCGCCGTCGTGGACCTGTTTGTGGATCGACACAGCAAACAAAAGCCTGACGCCATTATTGGCATTGATGCGCGCGGCTTCATCTTCGCCGGCGCGGTCGCCTACCAGCTCGGTGTCGCCTTCGTGCCGGTGCGCAAGAAAGGGAAGCTGCCCTACAAGACCGTCGAGGAAACTTACGAACTCGAATACGGTCGCGAGACGCTCTCGATGCACGTGGACGCCATCAAGGCGGGTGATCGGGTCGTGATCGTGGACGACGTGCTCGCCACCGGCGGCACCGCCGCCGCCGCCGCGAAACTTGTCGAACAGCTTGGCGGCAAGGTTGCCGAATGCGATTTCCTGATCGAGTTGAAGTTCTTTTCGGGCACGACGAAGTTGGCAAAATATCCGGTGTTCGCCGCGCTGAGCTACTGACGCGCCGGTATCATCACGTTTCGCCTTTCGCTTCCTCCATCATGCCTTCCATCGCTTACGTCAACGGCAAGTTCTCCTCCATTGAAGACGCAGTCGTGTCCGTCGAAGACCGCGGCTTCCAACTCGGCGACGGCATTTATGAAGTGTTGCGCACTTACCAGGGCCGGCTGCACGCGGTCGAGGAACACATGCGCCGCCTCTTTCGCAGCCTTGAGGCCATCGGGTTGAAACATGCGTTTACCGCCGCTGCCTTGGAGGAGATCATTCATGAAGCCGTCAAGCGCGCCGGCTTTGCCGATTCGCTCGTCTATCTCCAGATCACGCGCGGCGCGACGAAGCGGGCGAAAGTATTTCCGCAAGCGGTTCCTCCGACGTTGGTGATCACGGTGCGCAAACTGGAACTCCCGACAGCCGCAATGCGCGAGCAGGGAGTGGCGATCATGACCGCCGACGACATTCGCTGGCAGCGTTGCGACATCAAGACCGTCTGCCTGTTGCCGAACGTGCTGGCCTCACAGCGCGCCAAGGCTGCGGGTTGTTTTGAGGCGCTTTTCGTCGAGAAAGACAGCACGGTCAACGAATGTGCTTCCGCCAACGTCTTCATCGTTGCCTCCGGTGTCATCATCAC
>Ga0265297_10006004_pt1 | contig 17978 bp, 13 predicted proteins | sample Munlanlwell13791_FD_192502 | JGI IMG/M metagenome (GOLD analysis project Ga0265297, IMG submission 192502) | Leachate microbial communities from a municipal landfill in Southern Ontario, Canada - Leachate well 137-91 | ecosystem: Engineered > Solid waste > Landfill > Unclassified | place...
TTTTCCTTTGGCTCTTATCGCTTCATCTTTACCGGCAGTTAAATTATTTCTCTCAGCGCGAATATTTTCCACTTCTGTTAATTTTTTTCTGTATTCTTCGTCCAATTCCAATAACGCATCCACATCAACTTTTTGCGGATCCATTTTTCGATTAATAATATTTTGCTTGATTTTTTCTTTATTTTCTCTAATGAATTTAATGTCTAACATAATGATTTAATTATTCAGTTAACGGATTATTTTTCCGATTTAGGCCTTAAAATTGGGAATAAAATTACTTCCCGAATATTGTAAGTATTGGTTAAAATAAGAGCTAAACGATCAATGCCAATTCCTTCGCCGGCTGTGGGCGGCATGCCGTATTTTAAAGCTTTTACAAAATCTTCATCAAGACCTTGGGCTTCTTGATCCCCTTTTTCGCGCAATTTATCTTGCTCATTAAATCTTGATTCTTGATCCAATGGATCATTTAATTCGGAAAAAGCATTGCAAATTTCCATTCCGGCCACCAATAATTGAAATCTTTCCACATAATTGGGATTATCCGGGCATTTTTTGGCCAATGGCGAAAGTTCAATCGGGTGATGAATTAAAAAAGTCGGATTAATAAGTTTCGGCCTGACGCGCTCTTTGAAAAGTTCGTCTAAAATTTTGCCTCTGTCCCATGATTTTTCAACCGTTATGCCAAGTTTTTTCACCTGTTCAATCAATCCTTCTAAATCACGGTGTTCTTCAATATCAAGGCCTGTTTCATTTTTAATCGCTTGCCTGAATTCCAATCGCGGATAAGGCGGCTTAAAATTCAAAGTGTTATTTTGATATTCAATGGTCAGTTTTCCTTCCAAATTGGACAATAAATATTCAAACAATTCTTCGGTCAGTTTCATTAAAACGTTATAATCGGCATAGGACTGATAAAATTCTATTTGGGTAAATTCAGGATTGTGAGAAGCATCAATGCCTTCATTGCGGAAACATTTGGCAATCTCATAAACCCTTTCAAATCCGCCGATAATCAATCTTTTTAAATAAAGTTCCGGCGCAATTCTTAAATATAAATCAATATCCAAAGCGTGATTATGAGTAATAAACGGTCTGGCAATTGCTCCGCCGGCTATTCCTTGAAGAACAGGCGTGCTGACCTCCATGTAATCCCGCTGATTGAAAAAATCTCTGATTAATTTTATCATTTTTGTCCGTTTGACAAAAATATCTCTTACTTCTTGATTGGCAATTAAATCCAAATATCTTTGACGATATCTTGTTTCCACGTCAGACAAGCCGTGCCATTTTTCCGGAAGCGGTAGAAGAGCCTTGGATAAAAGTTTCCAACTCGTCGCTTTAATTGTTTTCTCGCCTCTTTTGGTAATAAAAAGATGACCCTTGATTTCCAAAAAATCGCCGACATCAATATTTTCATTAAAAAACTGATATTCTTTTTCTCCAACATTATCTTGAGCGAAAAAAATCTGAAAACGGCCGGTTCCATCTTCCAGATTGGCAAAACACGCCTTGCCGTGAAGCCGCAATAAAACCAAACGTCCGACTAAACTTACCAAAATTTCTTTTTCCGATAATTTATCAAAATCATCAATTGCTTGTTTTACGGTATGAGACCTCTCGGATAAAGCCGGATACGGATTAACTTGGCTTGATTTGATTTTTTCTAATTTTTCTATTCTTGATTGTTCTTCGTTTGTCATAGATTCTTTAGTAAAATTTTTAATTTATAATTTTCAATTTTTATTAAATTTTTAATTCTTTAATTTCTAAACCTTCTTAATCTATTTTAACATTATTTTAAAAAATAGACAACCGCACTAAGTGTGGTTATGTGCCAAATAAAAACAACCCTAAAAGGGTCGTTTTTTCACTAAAAATTTAATTATTTTATTTAATTTCAATAATTGTAAAAGTTGTAGAACCTGTTGGAACCTGAAATTCCACTTTTTCATTAAGTCTCTTATTTAAAAGGGCTTGCCCTAATGGAGACTCATAGGAAATTCTGCCTTGCGCCGGATCTGATTCTTCACTGTCCACGATCATGAAAGTCTTAAAATCATCTTTAATTTTAAGTTTGACCGTTGAACCTATTCTAACCACATCTTTATTTTTCTGATGGCTGTCAATAATTTCAACATTTCTCAATAAATTTTCCAGTCTTATTATCTCATTTTCTACCCATCCCTGCTCTTCCTTAGCTGTCGTATATTCCGCATTTTCGCTTAAATCACCCAGTTCTTTGGCAGCACGAATCCGGTCCGCAACTTGCGGCCTTCTTACGCTTCTTAATTCTTCCAATTCTTGTTCAATTTTTTTTCGCCCTTCAGGCGTTAAGAAAAATGTCATATAGATTCATTATTATTTATTGTTTGTTACTCCATTCATTCCCGCCGCTACACGGCGGTATTTCTGGAGACAAACAATAAAATTAAAAAAACACCGAGTTAATTGGTATTAGTTTATATTATTATAGCAGGTATCCTGCAAAAGTCAAATCCCCTTGTGGAAAACTTTTTACTCCAAATATTATTTTTTCTTTTGTTCCGCCCACCAAGATAAAATTTCTTTGGCAGCCGGTGCGGCAAAAGACGAACCTTCACCCCCATTTTCCACTAAAATAGTCAAAGCTATTTCCGGATTTTCATAAGGCGCAAAGCAAGTAAACCAAGCGTGATTGCCCTTACCTTCTACCTGAGCCGTGCCGGTTTTACCGGCGACTTGAATCGGCAGAGTATTTAAACTGCGAGCGCTGCCCGTCGTGATAGTCTGGCGCATTCCTTCTCTGACTAATTCCAAATATTTTGCATCAATAAAATTTTCTCTGATAATTTGGGGATGAATAATTATTTTTTGGCCGGTTTCCGGATTATCAATTTCTTTGACCAAGCGAGGTTGAAAAAGAGTTTTGCCATTGGCGATTGCCGCCGTATAATTCGCCACTTGAATCGGCGTTACCAAAATATTGCTCTGACCAATAGACAAATGATAAGTGTCGCCGATGTACCACGGTTCTTTTATAACATTTTCTTTATAAGCGGGAGTCAATAAAAAACCGGTTGCCTCGCCTTTTAAATCAATGCCTGTCTTGCTGTTTAAACCGAAAAGTTCGGCATATTGAATAATTTTTTCCGGCCCAAGGCCTTCAAAATTTCCAAATCCTCCGCCAATATAATAAAAGAAAGTATTTACCGATTCGGCTAAAGCTTTTCTAAAATCAGTCACACCGTGCCCGCCTGTTTTCCAATCACCGAAAAACCACTGTCCGATTCTTACTCCTCCGGTAGAAAGGATTGTTGTTTTCTCGTTGATAATGCCTTCGGCAAAAGCAGCGGCTATTTCAATCGGCTTAAAAATTGAACCGGACGGATATTGGCCGCTGATCGCCCTGAAAAATAATGGTTTGGATGGATCTTCTATTAAGGTTTTGAAATCACTGGCGCTTGCTTGAATAAAAATATTATTATCAAAAGTCGGCCAGCTGACAATAGCTAAAATCTCGCCGTTTCGCGGATCTATTGCTACGGCTGATCCGGCACGAGCGCCGGCAGCTTTAATATAATGGCTTAAAACATCAGTAACTTTTTTTTGCAAACTCGCGTCAATGGTTAAAATCAAATCTTGCCCGGTTTGAGGCGTTTTTTGGCTGGCGATTCTTTTTTCTCTTCCAAGCGAATCAACTTCAATATTTTTTTCTCCATTCTCTCCTTTCAAAATATTTTCGTAATTTAATTCCAATCCTGTTTTGCCGAGAGAATCAGTCATTGAGTATTCTTTATTATCAGCCAATTCTTCCGGAGTAATTTTACCCATATAGCCGATAACATGCGAAAAATACGTGGGATCCGAATATTGCCTTTTCGGTTCTATGTTTACGGAAACGCCGGGCAGTTCTTCCAATTTTAATTTTATCGCTTCTTCATAACTCAAATTATCTTTTAAAATAATAGGATATATTGATTGATTGGGCTGTTCAGCCGTAAGCTTGGATAATTCCTCTTTAGTTGAATTTTCCAATGATTCTCCCAAAAAAGATAAAATTTTGTTAACAATTTCTATTCTCGTTTCTTTATTTTTAGGCAAATCCAAAGGCGTTATTATCAAAGAAAAATTCGGCATATTTTTAACCAAAGGCGTCTGATAACGGTCATAAATAAGCCCTCTGTCCGCTTTAATTGTTTCAACGCGGATTCTGTTGCCCTCGGCCATATTTCTGAATTCATGTCCGGAAAAAACTTGAAGCCAAAAAATCCTGCCGAATACTATGGTTAAAATCGCAATCATTAAAAAAATAAAAATATTGAGAGATTTTTTCTCCATAGGCAAAACTATCGGCCCGGCCCAATTTTCTTCCGGCGGCCAATAATTGCCCGCGTATCGGCGCTGATTAAACCCTTCTAATTTTCCATCTCTGATATTTTTGTCTTCTTGTTTAATTTTAAACGGATCATCCATAAAAAATACTTTTTATTACTGTTTTATTTTTGACGCAAAGTTTTAATAATTGAATATCCAATGATTATCGCCAAGCTATTTGCCAAAACAGACCAACCAAAATTAAACCAATAAAATTTGTCCATCACCACCATAAAATCCTGAAAATTCAAAAAATAAGCCAGCCAAACAATAATTAAAATAATGGCTTGATAAGCAAGATTGCATAAAATCGCCACAATTAAAACGCTGTTTGTGGACATTTGGCTGAATTCCTTGATAATTTTATAAGAAATAACCAGAATCAATAGAAAAGTCAGAAAAAAAATGCCCGGCTTAAAAATGGAATATAAATCAAATAAAATGCCGCTTGCCAATGCGACCAAAAGGGCGAATTTAAATTTATTAAAAATAAGCAAAAGAATCATTAAAATCAAAGTCAGATTTAAATATTTTAAAACCGGAGATTTAAATAAAAAAGAAATCTGTAAAATATTTAAACAGATTATTAACAAAAACAGTAAAATAAGTTTCAGTTTAGCCATAAATTACATTATGGAAGATTTTTTAATATTATTGCCGCAACTCTCAGATCCGAAAGAGATTTGGGCGATTTGATAACCGCTTCTTGAAAAACAGCATTTGGTTTTTTGTTAATTTCGGCTATTTCGCCGATTATTAGTCCTCTCCTGATATTTTCTTCCAAACCCGAAGTGATAATAATATCCCCTGTTTTTATCGGTTTATCAAGTGGAATGTAATTCATTTTCATAGTTAAACCGTATTCTCCCTGCACTATTCCGGAAACTGAATTCGGACTCTCGCCTTTTATGATAATATCAGCGGTAATTTGCGAATGGCTGTCAAAAACCGGCTGTAAAAACGAGAGATAATCTTCAACTTTTATTATCGTACCGACCAAGGTTCCATTTTCATCAACAACCGCCAAACCGACATTTACGCCGTCTTTTTCGCCTTTATCAAGTAGAAACCATGTATAACCGGTTTCTATTCTTTTGCCGACAATATTGGTCAAAATAAATGAATTCTTGGAATTATCCAAAAAATTCAAATGATTTTTCAGAACTTGATTTTCCGTTTGATATATTTGGAGCTTGGCATTTTCGGTTTTAAGATTATTTATTTCTTTTTCCAATACCGATTTATCATTCTGCCAATTTTGACATTCAATAAAATTTTTTGGATGGCCTGAAATTTTATAAGACAATTTTTCAAATGGCGTTAATAAGAAAAAAAGAGCGCTTTTTCCTCCATTGGAAAAAGCGAAAAAAAGCAAAACTATTACTATAAAAAAAATAACCACTCTTTTTTTAATGATTAAATCATTTATGGACATATTGATTATTTAAAGATTTATTCTGATTCATTTTCATCAATAATAGAACCATCCGGAAAAGCTTCGGTTATTGGAATTTCTATTACATTTTCCCATTTATAACCCAATTTTTCAAAAATTTCTCCAGATTTAAAAGCTCTCTTGCTGCCATCTTTAATTAAATAAACCATGGCGCTGTCCGGATATTTTATTAGAGTTCCATCTGGCCTTGACGAAGGTGGAACAATAAATTGAAAACTGTTAATCAACATTTTGAAAGTGGTTTTGAAATTAGCTTCTTTCTCAGTACCGACATTATATGAAATCACATAAATATTTTCACCTTTTGAAATATAAATCGTCAAATGATCCGAGCTCCAAAGGGCCGGCTGATTATTGATAATAACAGTAGTTAATAAACTTTTTTCTGTTGTTGGTGATTGTTTTGAGTACCAATCAATCAAAGACAGTTGGTCTGGATTTTTTTCCACGCTCGCGCTGAAAAATTCTCCGGTATTGGTGATTACCAAAACTTCTTCATTGTTGGTTTCCGGAATTGCCCTTGTTATCCATGAAGACGGATAGAAAAAACTGTATGAAAAAGTGGAATTGGTATAAATATTAATCAAACCAGCGACTGAAAGCTTATTCTCACCCGCTTGCAGCGGATCGGTTAAATTAACTATCTCCTGTCCGTCACTAATGCCGTCGCTATCTGTATCGGGGTTGTTAACACCAGTGCGATAAATAGTTTCTTCCGTATCGGTCAAGCTGTCTTGATCCGAATCAATAGTGGAAGAAATTTGCGGCGCTATTTGAAATGTTTCCGTTTGAGGAGTTGCCTTGCTTTTTGAAACAATTAAAGCAAAAGTATCGGACGGCAAAAGATCCAATTGAGCGGTAATTAAATTATTTTCCGCATCTTGCGTACTTGATAAAGGAGTCCAAATATTATCTTTTAAATAACCCAAGACGATGTCATTTTCCCAATTACTTTCAATAATTTTATTATGATAAAAAGCTCTTAGGGTTGCTGATTTTTGCAGAATAAGATTAGTGGATTTAATTTTATAAATCCCCCCAATAACCTTGTAATCATTAAATGTATTTTCATTGGTTATCGGCTCTGAGGTTAATTCAATTTTTAAATTCGGGTCAACGGCTCCGGCGGGCAGATAAAATTCCAACCAAGAAACAGTTTCACCCCCTTGATCTTTTATCTCTGCTTTTAAGGTCTGTTCAATTGAAGTGTTCGCAGCCGGAACAGCAGGAGAATTATTTTCTTCAGGCTGAGTAATGGCGGGAATTTGATTAATAATCGGAATATTCGGATGGTAATTTGTTATCCAAAAATAAAACCCGAGTCCCCCGCCGATAATAATAACCAAAAGACATAAAATCAAAATAAGAGATTTATTTTTATCTTTTTTGGATAATTTGCGTTGAGCTTTGCGAAATTTTTCCGGCATCACGTAAATCATTTCTCCGGTATTTCCATATTGAGTCACTTCTTCAATAATCTCTTTTTTAGCCGCAGGAGGAGGATTAGAAAAAATATCCTGCACTTCAGGGGTGCTTGTTTTTGGGGATTCCGGTTGTATAGGTGTTTCTTCTGGCATAGTAAAATTATTTAAAAATTTAAGTTCTCAGAACGCAAAATTTTTAACTATAATTTTGCGTACCCGCCCAGATTTTTGGACTATTATAATTTTTTTTAAGCATTATCTCTAAGAAAATAAATGTCCAAAAACTTGGGCGGGTAAAGGTTTTGTTCCTGTTCAAACTTCATCTTGCAGACTCGTTTTCGCAGACAAAACTCTTTATTTACTTTAATTTATCAATTTCTTTTTGTAAATCCAATAATTTGGCATTTGGATTAGAATTATTCGGATCGGCGTTATCTTTTATTTCCTCACCATCTTTAATGCCGTCGCCGTCAGTATCGGGCTTTAAAGGATTAGTTAGATAAACTTTAACTTCTTCTCGGTCAGAAAGACCGTCGCTATCAGTATCAGATTTATTTTTATCAGTTCCCGGGGTAGCTTCCTCTTTGTCGGTTAAGCCGTCTCCATCCGCATCAGGAGCCATTTCAATTGGTTTGGTAATAATTATCGGCGCTTTATTATCTTCTGGATTTACCTGAGGCTGGCCGGTTTGATTGAGTTTTTTTATTTTCGCCTGTTCCATTAAATTTTTTATTTTCGGCAAACCGTAATAATAAATTCCTGCTCCGACAATCGCAATAATTATAATAATCAAAACAACACGAATAAAATTCTTATTAAATTTCTTCCGATCTGACGATAAATTACCGGAATTTTTATTTTCATCAGAAATAAAATTTTTACGTTCAACGTCTTCGAAAATATCTTCCACTCCCGTATCTTGGCTGTCAGAGTTTGTATTTAAATTTTTTATTTCGTCTGGCATAATACAAATTTATAATTATTAAGATATATTGCCGCCTATATTTATTTCTATAGCCCCGTGATCATTGCCTGTATTCTCAATAACCGGTCCATAAATAGAATTAAAACATTTATAAATATCTTCTGATTGATTATTATAATAAAACAATCTTGACTTGCAAGTATTTTTCCAACCGCATAAGTAATGAGTTTCGCAAGAAGATAAATTATAACTACCGCAATTTGTCAGCCATTTTTTTGAATCTGTTTCAAAATTCAGATATAAACGATAGTCGTCTTCGCTTATGGCCGCATATTGATAAACAGACGAACCAACTGAACATTCGTATTTGCTTGTACTTTGATTATAACAGGTTCCGTCGCATTGACCAGTATCACTGCAACCGGCACAATAACCGCTTATCGGATTTAAAAATTGATTAGTCGGATCATTTGGCATACTGGAAATAAATTGCCCTTGAGGATTTTTCCAAGAAGGCCATTTGGAAACAGTCATTCCTTTTATAAAACTGCCTGATTCAAGTTTTGGATAATAACCATTTGTTGATTTGTAGTCCGCCAATTTTTGGCTCATTATTTTTAAATCATAAAGACGGAATAAATCTCGCTGGATTTTTAACTGGTTGGCAGTTTCATTTATATTAAATTGCCAATTTTTAATCAATAGATTGAAAATATCAATTGTTTCTTGTTCGGCATTATCAGAATATGAGATGAGATAAACCAAACCCTCAATATTATTACCGTTTAAATTTGTCGCGCCGACATAAACTGTTCTCCCCTCTTTTACCGCCTGATAACCGTTAATCACCAATGAAGTTGGAGAACCGGGATTGGGCACATTTTTCTTGTACCATTCAAATGGAGTAAGATAATCTGAATTTTTAAAAACCTTGAGGCCAATTACATCATTATTAACATTGTTGGTGAAAAGAAATTCTTTAATCAAATCACCAGGGCCTGTTTTAGGAATCGAGTTAAGCTGCGGCAAATCATCAGTAGTATCGGTTGATCTGCCCCTATCTCGACAATATTCAATTGAAAAATGAGTATTTTTCGGGTCAATATCTTTATAAAACCAAGGATTTTCGCAAAGAAAAACTTTGGCTTGAGCCGTATCTGAAGCGCTTTCGGAACCGCCGACCGCAACTTTTGCTGTAATTTCAATTTGTGAAATGCCGTTTTGATTTTGAGCTGTGGCTGTTTGCGACGGACTATTGCTGATTGGCACCAAAACTACATTTGGTTTTGAAGAATCCCAAGACCACGTCCAGCTATATCCGGTTGTACCTTGAATTTTATTGCCCTTATTATCATAAGCAACAGCATTAAAATTTATTATTGAATCTTTGGTATAAAACTCTACTGATTTATTGGAAATAATTTTAGCATTTCCACTAACTATTGAGTCCGCCTTTATTTCAACTTTGCTTAATTTACAAATTTCCGCGCCAGTGGTAAACGTCCAAGAATTATCCGCCGCCATGCCAACGCCATATTTGCTTTTTACTCCTGAATCGCCGCCTTTAATTAACACCTGATATTTCTTGCCGGCATCCAATAAACCGGGATTCAAATAAACCGTATTGTTAGTCGCGGAAATATCAGCTTTTATCGGACACCAAATTTCCGCTACTTGTTTTTGCGCTTCAGTTTTTTTCAGGAAAAAATTCTTTAAATTATTAAAAAATCTGACAAAAAGATTATTTTTTTCCGAACTAGTCGCAACAATAGGGCAACTTTTATAAAATTTAATCGTATCCGAATTCAGCGTAGAATTATCCGAATCATCCATTGATTGATCAAAAGTGGCGGAAATAACAGTATTGCGGCAAATATTAAGGCTGGCATTTGCCGGATAATTTGTTGCAGTCGGCTGAGTGGCGACAACCAAATGAGCTGTGTCAGTAAATGTATCGCTTCCGATTTTAGTATTTGCCGAAACATCAGTCTCGCCCAATTTTAATCCTGTTAATCCAATTTTTGACGAATCCGTTTTAGAAAATGTGAGAAGTGTTAAATCCTTATTTTGAATTGCCCAACTCCAAGTATAATTATTCGCGTTTAAATAATTACAATTTGAAGTGTAAACTTGAGTGAAATAATTTTGGGTTTCGTCTTTCACAATTTGGGTCGTGCCGGCCGGATTAATACAAACTTTATTTAAAGGACAATTATCATTGGTTGCGATAAACATCCAAGAATAGTTATCACTTGGCATTCCATCTTGAACGCCATTTTTATTTCCGTCTAATTCCAATCCAAAAGTATCCTTTATGCCATTGGGTCCGCTTTTCAAAGTTACGCGGTAAATTATATTTTTATCCAGCGCAGCAGTTGGTTTAAAATAAAAACCGTCTTTTTCAATTGTAAAAACGCCTTTTACTTTATTACTGTTGTCGCTTGGACATTGAGAATTATTAAAATCACCAGTGCCACATTTTTGAATTATTATATTATCAGTGGCGCTGGTCGTATCCATCACCACTTCCCGATTAAATCTAACTCTGATCTGCGCTTGAGTGCAGGCATTAGTAGATTGACTGGCTGGCGAAGGAGATTGTCCGCCCAAACTGCATTGATCGCAGCCGGATTGTTCTATTATTTTAAGCAAGCCTTCGGGTGAAACTTTTAATATTGCGCAAGTATGGTCATTGCCCGTCCAACAAGTAGATTCTCCCGTTGAAGCCATTATTAAAGATTGACCAAAACCTTTTGAAGTGGCTATGGCAGATAAACCGCTTGACGGCGAAATTACGGCAACGCCGGTATTGGCAGAAACCCAATCAAATTTATCCACGCAAATCGGGCGGCCGGATGAGTCTATGGCTGAAGCGGAAAATTCCGTTGTTTGATTTAATTTATTAAGTGCAGCCGGATTCATCGGATTAACTTTTATTTTTTGAATGTTGCATGTTCCGTTTCCGGTAGTAAAAGTCCAGGCAGTATCATTTATGGAAACTCCCATTTTGCTTCTGATACCGCTTCCGTCTATTCCGCCTCTGAGCCAAACTTTATAAATAGAGTTTGGTTTAAGCTGACAACCGGAAGGATAAAAATTAACAATTGTTTCATTTCCCTCATCCGCACTGGCAATTCTGCCTTTTATTTGATGAGGAGCTAAAATTTCTTCGTCGGTTAAAGCACGGCTGTAAACGCGAACTTCATCAATAATGCCTTGAAAATAATATTCTTTATAACCGGCACGCCTGCCGATTTTAAATTTTGTTCCGGAATGAGAAACCAATGGTTTCGCAGGCTGATTAAGAGCACTGCTATAAGTATTCTTGTCTCCGCATTTAGAATAATAAGAATATGTTGTTGGATAATCTTTCTGTCCGTCTACATAAAAAGTAATACCATTTTTATTATTATAAGTAAAAGCAACGTGATGAAATTTTCCATCATTTGGGACGGTTATATTGGAATCAATAAATGAACAATCCCCTGAAACAGATCCATAAAACACTTCTAATTTTCTACTCGCGCTTAATAAAGTAAAATCATATTGGCTTGTAGTTGTTCCTCCACTTACTCCTTTGTCCAATATGGTGTAATAACCGGGAGTAGCCGCAAAATCCGGTTTAATCCAAGCTTCGGCCGTAAGTTCTCCTGTGATATTTAAATTATTATCTGAAATTTCTAGATAATCATCTTTGTCGGTTGCATTTCCGTTAAATTTAAGCGCCTTACCGAATTGGCCATCAACCCAAGTTGCTCCGGAAATTGTTCCGTTATTCGCTCCTTTCGAATCTTTAGTGGTTAATCCGCTTCCTTCGTCAAAATGCCAAATTGCCACCGCTCCGTCTTTAATATCATTAACATAACCTGGATCAATATTAGAAGACAATAATTTGATATTATTTTCATTTAAAGATCCGCGATCCATTAAATCATTAAAAGTCATTGAGATTGCCGTATTTTTACAAACATCAGTTGCTCCACTGGCAGGTAATTTAATATTTATAATCGGTTTGGAATGGCAACATTTATTCGGATCTAGAACGCCACAACCTGCGCCATTACCGCATTGAGTATCATTTTTACATCCGCAGCATAAACCGCGAGTTGCACCAGAACAATTGCCTTGATTGGCCAGACAAGTTAAACCGACAGAACAAGAATTCTGGGTAGGATCGCAACAGCACCGACAAGTATCAGTACCGCTTAAACATTGATAAGGCGTTTGACAACTGCCTGAATTTAACGGACAAGATATTGTATTTTGACATTTATCTCCTGGTTTCGGCGCTCTGAATAAAACTTTAAAAGGCAAACCATTACTCATGCCACTGGAATTTTTTATCACCACGTCGCCGGTTTGAGTATCAGCTGGCACCAAAACTTCTCTGACTTGCGTATCAGACCAATCTGTATCCGAAAAATCTGCAGTCAATTGATTATAAAAAATTATTTTGCTGTCATTATTTTTTACACCGAATCTTAAACCATTCAAACTGACTTTCGTTTCATCTGGATCGCCCTTTGGATAACCACTATTGGGATTGATTGACCAAAGACACGGACCGGTTGATGCGCTATTATCATTTACCGTAAATTGATCCCAACTTTCAGTTTCCAGAGAACTGTTATCTTCATAAGTAATTCCAACTTTGACGCCTAAAGAATCCGGAATATCAGTTATTGGATTACCAAAAACCGCGGGAATAGTCGTGGTAATAAAATCCGAACCGGATGATTTTATATCCGCATTTGTCGGTCCATCTTCTCCATTTGGTCTGGCCGGAACAACAGATGGGTTGTCATTAAATTGAATTTTATTATTAGTGATAGTCGCAGGCCGATTAATAGTACCAGTAAAACAGCGGCCGTAAACAGTTACGCAATTTTCTCTTGAACCGGAATCGGGCGTTACTCGATAAATTACCGGCGAACAAGCGCATTTTGTTAAATCAGTGGTTGTGAAATCCCATTTTTTACCAAGTGTATTTTGATCAACATCCATTACCAGGTCAGTTTTTACATCAATAGAATATGTAGCAGTAGCAGTTAAACTATTATTTAATGTAATTTCAAAAACTTTAAATTGATTGGAGATATTCTCGATATCAGTATCAATAATTTTAATTTTACCAATTGTACTAAAGCCATCTTCTGTTGTAACCGGTGCTTCAATCCCTTCAAATGGTTTAATAAAACCTTGAAAAACAACAATTTTTCCGGTTTTACCCTGAATCGTAATTGTATTATTATACATACTGGTGGCAAATCTGACGCCGATCGGTTCGTCCGGACAAACATTTTTATTCTTTGGCCAATAATCACTGACTCCCGGAATAATATCATTTGTTTCAAATTCCCAAGATTGCGGCGCAGCCATCGGATTACCGCATAAATCTTTAACATTGGCTATTGTAATTTTATACCAAGTAAAAGGATCAAGTAATGTCCCGCCTGTCAAAGAAACCAAAAATCCTTGAGATTTATCTCTAATGATTAATTTTCCCGCATCAATTGTTTCCGACACCGTACCTCCTTGAGCAGTTAATTTTTCTATTTTAAAATTTGCGGAAATCGGATGTCCATCAGCATCAGCCACTGTATCAATATCTATATTTTCACTGAAAATTGAATCAATCACCGGCGCTCGAGAAACCCATTTGTCCGGATATTTGGTTCCTGAATTAACCGGATAGGTTGAGGTGATTTTTGGCGCTTCAGTATCTAAAATATTATTGGTAGTAAAATCCCAAACAACAGTATCACCGCTCGAACAATGACCGCTTGGTTTGAATCCTGTGCTGCAACCGTTTAAAAGACGATTATAAGTATCCCTGATTGATTTTGGGACAACAACATCGTATTTAATATTCGCATCCCAAATAGTTTGAGGAACAAACAAAACCGAATTGCCTTTAATCTGCCAATTTCCATTAACAATTGATTTATCGGAGTCTTTAACAACTTGTAAATCCGTAACCGCAGTGCTGGACGATAAGTTATGATTAAAAACAGGTTTTATTTTACTGCAGCGAAAAACCTGCTGGCTATTGTCAAAATCAGCTTCGCCGCTTCTCATAAGCAGAGATGTTGAGTCAAGAGGCAAACGGCAAGTATCCGATAATGTAGCAACGCAATTGCAATTCACGTCTTTTATCATGCCGTCACCACAGCAAGAACCCGGCGTACAGCAAGAACTGCCTACACAAGGAGCCGGAGGTCCGGTTACGCCCACAAGTTTACTGATAATAAAACTGGAGATAGCGTAAGCTAAAACAATAATTAAAATGCCGACAATGCCGGCTATCATTAATTTTTTAGCTTCAGCAATTTTTTTCTCATCTCCGCCAGAAGTCATCCATTTAAACCCGCCTGCAATAATAATAACCGCCGCCGCCAATCCGAGTACGCCTAAAACAATTTTCATTATTCTGCCCATTGCGGTCGGCAAATCAGTATTGGCATAATTTGCCGCATTGCGAAAATTTTCCAAACCGTTATTCAAATCTTGCGCTTTTGTTAAAACAGGATTTAAAACAAAAAATAAAAATCCGGATATTATCAATAAACACAAAAAACCTAAAAATACATTTTTTTTAAATTGTTTTTTGTTCGCTGTTCGGCGAATTATTTCAATTTTCATAAAAAAAATTTTAGGTTTAAATTTTAGATATTATTTAATTGTTCTTTGACTGTTTGACTGACTTGATTGCCGTCCGCCTTGCCCTTGGTTTGTTTCGCCACTAAGCCCATTACTTTGCCGAAATCTGAAGGACCAGCAGCATTGATTTCTTTAATAACATTTAAAACTATTTCTTTCACTTGATCGCCCGACAATTGTTCGGGCATATATTTAAAAAGTATTTCCAGTTCTCTTTTTTCTTTGGCGGCTAATTCAGGGCGATTTCCTTTTTCATATAATTCTATCGCCTCTTTGCGTTTTTTAATTTCTCCGCCAACAATATCAACTGCCACTTCGTCTGTCAGTTCTTGTTTCTTGGGTCTTAATTCAATGGCTTTATACGCCAAGGCGGATTTTAACATACGCAAAACAGCCTTCGTGTCTTCCTCTCCTTCACGCAAGGCTTGTTTAAAATCTTTTTCAATTCTTTCTAACAGCATACTAAAAAATTAATTAATAAATTAAATTTAGAAACCGCGAAAGTTTTGATAAAATTTCTATTTGATTTTACCAAGTTTTCTTAAATATTCCATTTTTTCGCGAGACGCTTTCCGGCACAAAGCACTGGCTCTGCGAAGAAGTTTGCTTTGCGGTTTAACATAAAATTGACCCTTTTTGGCAAGGTCAAGTACGCCGCTTCTTTTAATGCGTTCGCTGAATCTTCTTAAAAAGATATTTAAGGATTCATTTGGTTTTCTCTTAAGTTCAATACTCATACCTTATATTATAATATATAATAATTAAAAAAGCAATACCATTCTTGGAGTATTTCTCCACATTTTTCTAAACAAAAAATACTAGAAATTGATATTTTTTTCCTGATAATATTTCGCCATATTGGCGCAATGAGTGGCCACTCCTCCAAGATTAACCAAGATATCGTTAAAAATCGGGCCATCCGCGGCATTACATTCCCTCTGATAAAATCTCTCCAAATGCTTTTCTTTTGCTATAATTATCATTTCTCTTATTTTTTCATTATGTCTTAAAATTTTTTCCGACAATTCTTGATTGGGCACTTCAATCAAAATAATCAAATCTTTAATAATTTTATCCAAAACTATCTTTATATCTTCTATCTCTTGTTTGGCTGCCTTAGAAAATTTTACCTTGCATTGAACGCGATATTTGGCCAATTCAACCAAATTTATAATATGATCGCCAATTCTTTCTATATCATCAACCATGCTTGAACACTGAATCAATTGAGCGGCATTTTTTGAAGTTAATTTATTTTTTGGTATTTTATCTATAAAACCCATCACTTCTTTTTGAAGATTATCAATGACCAATTCCAAATAATTTAAACTTCTGTATCCCCTGTTGCTAAAAGTAGAAATTATTTCAAAAGCTTTTTTAAACATTTCTTGAGTTAATTGCGCTCCTCTTTTTAATTCTTTCTGAACCGCTTCTAGTGCCTGAGACGGTTCTTTCAAATATTGTTCATCTAAAAATTCCGACCAAAGCGGCAATATTTTTTCTTGGCCGGGAATTATTTTTTCCAATAATTTGGCAAAAGGTTTTATTAAAAATATAAACAAACAGGTTACCAAAATACTGAAAAAGAAATGACTATTCACGATTTGCTGGGCAGTATTATCGGTCAAATGTTTTATAAAATTGACGTAATAACTGAGAAACGGAAAAAGAATAACAACTGTGATAACTTTAAAAAATACATTGGATATACCGGCTCTTCTGGCGCTAACTCCTCCGCCCAAACTGAATAAAAATGGAATTATTGTCGCCCCGATATTTGCGCCCAAAATTAGAGGCAGGCCAATTTCAAGAGTTATTAAAGATTGTTGCCCCAAAAGAACGAGAATACTGGTAATAATTGAACTGGACTGAACAAGAACTGTTGCCGCAAATCCGATTAATATGCCTAAAATCGGATTTTTTATTCCTTGAAAAAAATTTAAAAAATCTTGATTTCCTTTTAAAGGAATAATGACGCTATTAATCAAGTTTAGACCGAAAAATATAAGGCCGAAATAAAATATTACCTTGCCGATGTTTTTTAATTTTTCCGCAGATGCAGCAAGCCAAAGTATCATGCCGATAATTAAAAAAATCGGCGCAATATTCATAATTTTAAAAGCGACCAATTGAGCAGTAAGAACTGTGCCGATATTAGCGCCTAAAATTATACCTAATGAATTTTCAACACTGATAACTCCTGCACTGACTAGGCCGATGGTGATAAAAATAATCGTCGCGCTGCATTGGAAAACAGCCGTGGAAACGGCGCCAAGCCCAACTCCATAAATCGATTTTTGGGACAAATATTTAATGTATTGGCGAATCTTTGAATTAAAAACCATCTGCATCCGATAACTTAATCGAATCATACCGAACAATACGAACATCAAGCCCGTTAAAAATAAAATAATTTCTTGAACCATACCAAAAAAAATTACATTTCTGGCTTTGTAATAATATATTTGCCGATTTTATCCAAAATATCGGTTAAGTGAACATTGGATTTAATCAAATAATCCACTGCCCCAAGCGCCTTGCCCTTGGCCACTTCTTTATCCTGGCCGAGGTTTGAAAGAATAACCACCGGAATCGTACTGCCTACCGGGTCATATCTTAATTTTTCCAAAACTTCGAAACCGTTCAATTTCGGCATGGAAAGATCAAGTAAAATTAAATCCGGTTTTTCTTTGATGGACAAATTAAGCGCTCGTTCGCCATCTTCGGCTTGAACCACATTATAACCGGCACTTTCAATCATACTGGCTAAAATGCCGCGCATATCCGGTTCGTCTTCAGCAATTAAAATTTTTTTAATTGTTTCTGCCATAATTTAAAATTAATTAATTAATATATTTTATTTACCCCGTTAGAAGCTCCAACGGTTATTGATGTTATCAAAATAATTTTATTCAAAATTTATATTTAAGAAACTTCTAACGGGGTGAACTAATCGGCAAGGTGAAACAAAAAGTCGTGCCTTTATTTTCTTCGCTTTCAAACCAAATTTTTCCGCCGCTTACTTCCACCAACCCCTTGGCTAAATAAAGTCCAAGACCGGTTCCCGGTTTTTGGCTAACATTATCAGCTCTGAAAAATCTGGAGAAAATTTTTTCTTGCTGGGATTTTGGTATACCCATACCCTGATCGGAAGTTT
>Ga0265297_10006005_pt1 | contig 17976 bp, 11 predicted proteins | sample Munlanlwell13791_FD_192502 | JGI IMG/M metagenome (GOLD analysis project Ga0265297, IMG submission 192502) | Leachate microbial communities from a municipal landfill in Southern Ontario, Canada - Leachate well 137-91 | ecosystem: Engineered > Solid waste > Landfill > Unclassified | place...
TTCCGGCCTCTTGTTCCCTTAGTATCCCGATTATCTGCTCTTCACTAAACCGCTTCTTCATCGTCCTCTCCCTTCCTTGGGTTGAGGACTCTACATCATTTTGGTCTATCTGGCGGGGGGAAGGTCACCATGCTTAGTTCTATCATCAATTAGATAATCACCTTTATTGAGATTTTTATGATGCGTAAGTATCAGGCGCTTGTACGCATCAGCTCCCAGATACTTTTTCACCCAAGCAAGTTTGTGATGCCACGCGGAGGGATTATCCCAAGGAGCCGTTGATAATATATATGTGTCGAAGTGTTTTGCTAGTTTGGCATAAGCCTCAATTGCTCCTGCCATAGGAGTCATTAGCGAAAAAATGTCGGGAGCATCATCAAGGTGGCCTTTAAATTTTTGAACGATCTCAGCAGGCAACCGCGCAATGCCGGATTCAAAATCAACAAGGACATTGTCCATGTCTACATAAAGTATTTTTTTAATATCTGTCTGTTTGCTCATGCCTCATACCTACCGATGATAGCCTCTGAACGCTCTTTGTTCTATTGCGTAGAGCGTGTTGATTGTTATCCAGTGAAGCTCACTAACCCATCGCATGATAATACAAACAAATTATTCTGTTTTTTCTAGGGAAGAGAGCACTTGCCTGAAACTGCTCAATCCAGCCTCCAGGTTTTCGATAATTTCTGTGGCGAGGTCCTCGGGTTCTGGAAGATTATCAAGATCGCTTAGGCTTTTGTCCTTCAGCCAAAAAATATCGAGGCTGGTTTTATCGCGAGCGATAATCTCCTTATAGGAGTACTTGCGCCAACGCCCATCGGGGCTAGTTTCAGCGTTCCATGTATCCTTGCGCTTGTGGCGGTTCTTTGGATTATAACAGGCAACGAACTCCTGCAAATCCTCGTAACGCAGGGGTTTCTTTTTCAACGTGTGGTGGATGTTGGTGCGATAGTCGTAATACCAGACTTCCTTTGTCCAAGGATTGGGGCTGGCTTCGCGGTTATTGAAGAAGAGAACATTCGCTTTTACGCCGTTTGCATAAAAGATTCCCGTTGGCAAACGCAAGATCGTATGCAGGTCGGCAGTTTCTAGTAACCTGCGACGGACTATTTCGCCTGCGCCGCCTTCAAACAACACGTTGTCAGGCACAACAACCGCTGCTTGCCCTGTAGTTTTGAGCATGGTGCGGATGTGCTGGACAAAATTTAGCTGTTTATTGGAGGTGGTAGCCCAGAAGTCTTGACGATTATACGTGAGATCGTCGGTTTCCTGTTCACCTTCCTCGTTCGTAAAGCTCATGCTGCATTTTTTGCCGAAGGGCGGATTGGCGAGCACATAATCATAACTTTTCGGACTGGAGGCAACCAGAGCATCGTTTGGCGAGACCATGGACTCGCCGTCAATTTCTCCGATGTTATGCAAAAACATGTTCATCAGGCAAAGGCGACGTGTACCAGCAACAATCTCATTACCAAAAAATGTTTCGTGCTTAAGAAACTCTTTCTGTTTTTTGTCTAAATCTGCGTGGCCAACAAGATAATCATAGGCGGCGAGGAAGAAGCCGCCAGTACCGCAAGCAGGATCGGCAATAGTACGGGAAGGTTCAGGGCGCACACACTCCACCATCGCCTTAATGAGGGCGCGAGGTGTAAAATATTGTCCTGCGCCGGATTTCGTATCTTCAGCGTTTTTCTCCAATAAGCCTTCGTAGATGTCGCCCTTAACATCTGCTCCCATCGTCACCCATTCTGTTTCGCCGACCATATCGATAAGGCGATAGAGTTTTGCAGGGTCTTGAATCTTGTTTTGGGCCTTAGTAAAAATCTGGCCGAGCATTCCCTTTTTATTGCCCAATTCGCGCAACAGCGTGACATAGAAAACTTCCAGCTCCGCACCTCTGCGAGATTTCAAGCTTTGCCAATTGTATGTCTTCGGAATGCCGACATCGCGGTTGTATGGTGGCTTGGAATACTCATCCGCCATTTTTAGGAAGATGAGATATGTAAGTTGTTCCAAATAATCGCCATACCCAACGCCATCATCGCGCAAGGTAGTACAAAAACTCCAGACTTTGGAAACAATGGCGGATGCGTTCATTTATTGCTCACCTGCGTGTATGAGAACAAATCATTTTGTTCTTTTTGTTCAATCGTAAAAGCATTCAGCTCCGCAGAAAGCTCATCATTCGTAAGCGGTTCAGAGATAGCGGTGCCGTTGTAACTTATTACTCGAAGAACTCTTACATTAGTCGGTTTAACAGCGTGTTCCGGATATGCCCACTGTACACGCATATTGTCGTTGATGTCGGGATCAATGTCTTTGGCTTTGACGTGGTGCCAGAATTTTTCATCTTCAATGATGAAAGCAATGTCTTGTATCTCTGTAGTGCTGCCCTGCCATTTACGCTTATTATCGCGCTTCCAGTTCGGTGAATGCACTATCAAATCAACAATATCTACTTTCCAGTTGGGCTGTTCTTCAAGAAGCTGTAGCTCTGTTGGGGCTGGCACATTCACAATAAAGCGTGGAAAGTCTGCACGTTTGATGGGAAAGTTATGAGATGTATCAAAACCTAAGCCTTGAACTGCTGTGTTGCTAATGCATCCTTCGTAAACCTTGTTTCTGGCAGAATAAGCTGTGTAAAACTTTTCTTTGCTAAAACCGGTCTTTTCAAGATCGTCTGAATCTTTTTGCAAGAATCCGAGCACCATTAAGGCAATAATCATGGTGCAAAGTTTGCTTTTATCAATTTCCGAGAGTTCGCGAGTTTTCTTTCCGGCTAGTTCTGCCCAATGGGATGGTTCATGGTCGGTGAGACCTTTAATAAAGGCCTTACCTATGTCAGTACACAGGAAAGCCCAAACGGGCGCGGCAATAGGCAGAACGACTTGCAATAGCTCGATTAGGCCGCCTGGCTGGGGCGCAACAACAAGCAATTCATATTTAAGCTTCTTGTCAAAAAACTCCTGATTAAAGTTGTCGATAATATCCTGTGCGCTTCTTGCTGAATCGATGAACTGGCTGAGCGGAATGTGATGCTCAAGCACATCAAAATGGAGCGGGATAATCCCTAAAGAAGGACTAGGCGGTTTGCTCAAGCTGACCCCCGTTTTTCTTTGGGCTTTTTGCCGCTAGGCTTCGGACATCCTTTTTCAGCGCAAATGCGTTTGAGCAACATGCTAGCAGGTTTGTCTTTTTGGTTTTGTGCTATCAGTTGTCCTGAAAATGCTTTTTTCAATATGGCTTGACGCAGTATCTTTGCCTTGGCGACATATAATTCGGCATGTTTTTGAAGGGCAGCACTAATGGACAGGTCTCTTTCAATTTCCTGAACCAGCAATTTTTGAGTTGCAACAGGACAATATGGAATTTGAGTTAAAGCTAAGGTTGTCTGATTAATTTTGGGCATAGTTCCAGCGGAACCTTTGGCTTTTTCATGCAGATATTTTCTTATCTTTGGACTGGATAGCGCATAGTACAAATATTTGGTGTCAATCACTTCATTGTTTGCTTTAGCCCTAATCATAAGATCAGGAAAAATGAAAGTATTTGGCGTGCCCGTATAAAGTGCTGGTACGCCGACATATTCAATGGTGTTCCCTCGTTGTATGAGAATGTCATTTGGTACACACCAAATATCACGATTTTTCAATCCTTGTTCGTCCAGATATTTAAAATACTTATCAAGAAATACCCCGGTTGTTGTTGATGAAAGACTGAGAACTTTGAATTCCGTCTTATGACTTACCGGCTTCCCAGAATAACCATTCGATAATTTTTGCGAAAGTAATGTCTCTAAGCTCCTATGCTCTTTGCACCCTATAAAAGCACGATCTAACACGGATTGGCAGAATACTTTCAGAGCGTCTTCTGTAACGCACAGACATCTTATTGCATTATCCAATTCAGAAAAAAGCTCTTCAATCTTTAAGACAATACGCCTTTGTTCATTTAATGGAGCCAAGGGGATGGGTAGCTTCAAAAATCTGCTGTGTGTTAAATTGAGGCCGCTATCATTTATGCCTGTCTTCATTTTGTCTATTGCAACTCTGGCATTCTGCGATAGGAGAAATAATTCAAGGTATTTTGAGTCAATCCTTTGAGGATCAGCACGAAAGCGATACATTTTCCCAGACATCATAAGTTTGGGACGAGTTTGTTTGATGAAACAGGTTACACCACATCTGTTCCTGGGGCCTGCGCAGGTCATCAAGATATCGCCAGACTTCAACTCTATTGCTGGTTTCGGCTTTAATGGGTTTGGTAATTTTTTATTTTCATTCGGCAGAAAAAAGCCATCCTGGATAGCTGTTGTTTTTAATACGCCCCATTCATCGGAGCTGGCTGGTTCCTTTTCACACTGCGGACTCCAACCTTGCTGAACCACATTCCCGTTATCGAGCGGCTGTAATATTTCCTTAATCTCAACTTCTCTCCAACTCTTCGGTAATTCGCTCATGCTACCAACGCCTCATTAATCTCACTAATCAGGACATCGGTTCTATCCCCAAACAACCGATACATCTTGCCCAGTCCGCCTTTAGCGTCAAAGGGAGCCATTTCAAGGTCGCTTCTGTCCATGTGGAAAGAGTTAATAATCTGGTCACGTACCATATGTAGCCAGGCCATCTGGTCTTCGTTGAATTTTTCGCCGCCGCCGCTATGACGTTTCATAATCCAATTCTGGAAATTGCGGCGAACCGTGGCACGATAATCGGAAAGCGTTTCATCAATACCACAGGCACGACGAATAAGGCCAACAAGCGCGGTGAGTTCTTTGTCCGGCGCTTCGCCTTTGTAGTTATCCAACAAAGCATAAGCCTGCCAGACCCGAAGGGGAGACAGCTTTGGCTTATCGCTGCGAAGTTTGTCCATAACCTGCCGAATCATGTCAAAGGTAATATCCCGTCGCCGCGCAGGTTGAGAATAGAATATTGTTAGAGCTTCGATCTCGTCGCGATTGGCTTCCAAATACTCCTGAAAATCCTTGGTCAGTGCAGTGGCATTCTCTTTTGCGTCGCCGTCCCATTCAGCCCTTATCACCTTGTCCAAATCATCGTGAACAATAGTTTGTTCTTTGTCGCGCCGGATATTGTCGAGAAGCTCGATCAACGGGCCGTTGAGAACCTTCGCTGCCTCTCGTACCAATTTATCTTGGGCTTGGATTAATAGACTTTCCTCCGGCTCGACATTTGCCGGAAGTTTAGCAAGCTCGCGTGCTTTTGTTTCAATCCTATCGGAGTCGATGGAGGCAAGAAGATTGCTGACAATCTCGGTTAGCTCGACACCGCCAGACTTTTCCTTGATGCGCTGTTGGTCTTTGTCGTCCAATTGCAAATTGAGGCGGGCAAGTCGTCCAGCCAATGAACTTACTGTGTCTGCGTCGTTGGCTCCCAGCATTACGCCCATTGCCAAATCTTTAAGCGGGACTGTGGGTTTGGTTATGAGCGGTTGGCTGGCAGTCTTTAGGGAGCGCGTGACTCCAACTGCATCAACAATCACATAATGCGTTTTGGCGCTTGTGGCCGAAGGGGTAACTTTTCTGAGGTTGTCATGGTCAAAGGTTCGTGTGCCACGACCCTTCATTTGCTCAAAATAATTGCGACTTTTCACATCCCGCATAAACAGCAGACATTCAAGCGGTTTCACGTCCGTCCCTGTTGCGATCATATCAACCGTTACAGCAATGCGCGGATTGTAATCGTTGCGAAACTGCGCAAGGACGGATTCTGGATCGTCCGCCTGATAGGTGACCTTTTTACAGAACTCATTGCCTTCGCCAAATTCTTTGCGAACCGTTTGGATAATATCGTCGGCGTGGCTGTCGGTTTTGGCAAAAATAAGGGTTTTAGGAACTTCTTTTCTGCCTGGGAAAATCTCTGGTAGTTTTTCTTTGAACGTGCGGATGACGGTGCGGATTTGGTCGGGGTTGACGATTTCCTTATCCAACTGGTTAGAAGTGTAGACTTCATCCGCGTCTTGCAACTCCCACCGCTTTTTGCGAGTCAGACGTTCGCGTTTTTCAACCTGTTGGTTGGCGCGAACAACTCCACCCCTCGTTCTTTCCGTATCAATAACGTAGATTTCATTTCCGACATTCACTTTGTCGGCAACAGCCTTTTCGTGGGTGTATTCGCTCACGATGTTTTTCTCAAAAAAGCCGTAAGTCCGGCTGTCCGGTGTTGCGGTAAGACCGATCAGGGAAGCGTCAAAATAATCCAACACCTGTTGCCACACGTTGTAGATCGAGCGGTGACATTCGTCGATGAAGATGAAATCAAAAAATTCCGGCGGAATTCTTTTGTTGTAAACGACTGGAAGAGGCTGCTTGGGTTGGGTTAGCCTTTCCCATGGGTTTGTTTCTTCCAAAATTTCATCAAGCGGCTCGTCCTTTAGCTGGGCATAAAGGCGTTGAATGGTGGAAATGACAACCTGACTATCGCGGGAAGCACTTGGGCTTTTCCCAGATAGACGTTGGGTAGTGTAAAGCTCAGTAAACTTGCGATTGTCATCATTGGGAACAAAGGACATGAATTCCTGTTCTGCTTGCTTTCCAAGGTTTTTTGTGTCCACAAGAAACAGGATGCGCTTAGCATCTGCGTGTTTTAACAGGCGATAGGTTGATGTAATCGCCGTAAAGGTCTTTCCGGCCCCTGTTGCCATCTGAATTAGGGCGCGTGGTTTGTTCTGCTTGAAAGATTGCTCCAGATTTTCAATCGCCGTAATCTGGCATTCACGCAGCCCTTCATGGTTGAGCGCGGGGATCATATGCAGCCGCGCACGCAAAGAAGCTTTCTGGCCTATCCATTCCTGAAGGGTTTCAGGGCGATGAAAGCTGAAGACTTCGCGGGAACGGGGTTTTGGATCACGGCCATCCGTAAAGCGCGTTATCGCTCCTGTGCTTTCATAAATGAAAGGGAGAGGTTCCTTGTTTTTTACCCATTTCAAGTGGGCGTGCGCATATCCACCAGATTGCTCTTCAACTGCCGTAATACGATGCCCCCAGTTTTCGGGCTTGGCCTCGATAACACCTACGGCTTTCTGGTTCACAAATAGGGCATAATCAACAGGCCCGACATCCGTCTGGAACTCACGCACAGCAACGCCGAGACTTGCGCCAAAGTTGATCTCTTTTGGACGTTGGACAACCCAGCCAGCTTCTTCAAGTTTGGCATCAATCTTGTCGCGGGCAATTTGTTCGGGGTTCTGGTTGATCATCGCTGTTCCGGCTTTTGAAGTCCTTCATTTTCATGGAAATTATTCCCATATTCATCTCATGGCAATTGCCAAAGGCTATTTTGGGCCCAAAAGGGGTTGTGTTTTATGAAAGAAGAAGCGTTTTACAACAGAACCTTCTTGTCGGGAGCCACCGAGGTGAAAATCTCCGCCACAACAAGGACGTGTACCAAACAGGCGCTTATTCTGTTTCAGCCCTTCTATCAGTTGATGTTCTTCCATCAGTTTTGCTCAGCCCCCTATATTCTTCCCCCACTAGACGCGACGTGGGCATTTGTATTTGAAGCATTCGCCGGGCTTTGTCGTGAAGCATTTAACAATTCGGTCAACTGTTCGTGGATCTTTTTTGCCGCTCCGTTTGTGTCTATCCACCAGTCGGTTGACCAAACACGAACGATTTTCCAACCCAGCCCGTTTAAAACACGTTCCCTTAGTTTATCGCGATCCCTGACCGTGGCAGAACGGTGATAGGTAGCTCCATCGCACTCAACACCCGCAAGAAAGCTTCCCTGAGCGTCTGGATGAACAACCCCAAGATCAATTCTGAAAGAAGAGACACCAATTTGTGTAACCACGCGCCAACCAAGATCGGAAAGTTTTCTAGCAACGGCCTCTTCAAAAGGCGACTCGTAACCGCCTACGGAACCCTGATCTATCTCCACCAACGCCCGCGGCCCTTTTTCGGCAAATTCTAGAAAATGTTTGAGGTCCCGAACCCCCGAAGACCCAGTTCGAGAAAGATCTATATGATCCGCTTTCAGAGTAGCAAAAACGAGCATTTCCTGACGGGCTCGTGTTATGGCAACATTTAAACGTCTTGGTCCGCCCTGTTGATTTAGTGGGCCGAAATTCATTTTCGGCGGCGCTCCGGCCTTATCAGGTCCGTATGTGATCGAGAACATCATAACATCACGCTCATCACCTTGAACGCTTTCTAAATTCTTTACAAAAACCGGCTCTTCCATGAAGGATTCATCAAAAAAGCGATCCAGCTCAGGGTTTTTATTTCGTTCAGCATCAAGCAAGTCTTCGATCAATTCTTGTTGTTTGCTGTTAAATGTCACAACCCCCAACGATTGACCTCTTGCCAAACAAGTCGGATCCGTCAAGCGATGCAAAATTTCTGAAACAATGGTCTCAGCTTCAATCCTGTTAGTTTGCGATCCCCCCCTATCATAAATACCATTCGGAACCGGCACGAGCCGCAGGGCGCGATCCTCGGTAACAGGGGAAGGAAAGGTGACGAGATTGCCTTTATAAAAACGTTGATTGGAGAAAGCGATCAGGCTTTCATATTTGCTTCTGTAATGCCAGTTGAGTTCTAAGCGTGGAAGCCCGGCCCCCAGACACTCATCTAAAATACTCGAGAGATCCTGCTCAATGTCTCCAACATCTTCCTCGTTGCTCTGCCGGTTAAAAAACGTTGTTGGTGGAAGCTGCTGAGGATCTCCAACGACAACGACACTCCGTCCCCGCGAAATGGCTCCGATAGCATCCCAAACTGTAATCTGAGAGGCTTCATCGAAGATAACAAGATCAAACTGAGCCTGATCTGGTGCAAGGTATTGGGCAATTGAAAGCGGACTCATCAACAGACATGGAACAATTTGTGTTAAAGCTGTTGGCATTTCAGAAATTAATTGTCGCAACGGCTTATGTGCGCGTTTTTTCTCAAGCTCACGACGCAAAACGCCAAGTTCTGTGCCTTTTTTTGCGTTTTCATCAAGGGGAAGAGACCCGCATAGCTTGGCTCGAACATACTTGGCTGTTAAATCAATGAATTTATCGTCCAAATCCGCAAACGCCTTTATGCGGCGTTCATGCTCAATTGGAACAAATGTTTTAAGAACGGGGTCTTGATCAACAACGGCATCGATCCACCAATCAGCGTAACTTTTCTCAAAAGTCTTCTGAGTTTGTCCTTGCGAAATCTCTCGTTTTTCGAGACAGGAAACAAGATTTCCCAGACCCGCAAGAATTGCATCTGATTTTGCTCGTTGCCAGGCGCACCATGCATTAAGGCGCGCCTCTTTTGAGATTATATCCCCCGTCACTTGCTTTACAGCAGCCAGGTAACCAACGTCACATATATTAGGCAGCGCCTCACAATCGGCTAAAGAACAAAAATTCTGGTGCGCGTCGGCGTACGCTGAATAAGCCTCTGAATACTGTCTCGTTACGATACCAAGACTTGCGGTTTCATCAAGCAAATCGTTGGCGTCAACTACAACATGACGAATTGAATCTCGAAGAGCCACCAAAGCATCGGGGGTTCTTGCATAATCCGCAATTGCTCGACGGAGCGTCGTGGCTATATTCAAAATTTGATGCCCAAGATCGACATCTGACTCAAATCCCGACCAACCAGAAATAGTCTCACCATCCGAGGGCGTCGCATCAATTCGCATGCCCACATCACGTAAATGCCTTAAGACAACTAAATCATTCTGAATATCTGGCCTTCCTTTTGCCCCAGCTTTCTTCTTTAAAATAGAGCGGAGCATTGTTTTTGTAACAAGTTTCTTCAACCAGAAGGATTTCTGCCCTTCTGCGAAAACACGCTCGATTTCGTCAAGATCAACGTGTCGCCAAGGAAAATCACCATAAGGACAGGAAAGATTTTTTAGTGTTTGGCGATAGAGCCCCACGTCCTCAAACCCGCGTTTGACTCGCTCAATCCGTGCCGTTGAATCAGGATAAAAAGCAAACCCCAGATTATGCCCAAAACACTTCTGCAGAGTTTGGGAAAGAATATTCAACGCTTTGAACTGTTCTCTATCTAAGGATGCATCATGGATGCCAAGCGCCTCTAGAAGAAAGCGGGTGCGCTGCCCGAGTTCCGTAACTTCAGTATTCAAAGCCCTGCTTGAACCGATCAGCTTCTTTTCCCATACGGGAGACCAGTCTTTAGCGTGAATAAGCTCAAGCCCATCTGACCAAACATCAACAATGGCCTGATAGTTTTCATCTAGCCGAGCAACTATTTCATGCAGCTTATCCAGGTCCTCACGGCTGTGCTGTTCGGGGGAAGGCCAGGACAGTTCAACGATAGGAAGTTCCTCGTCTGCAACAACATTTCCCATCGCGATATATGGGGACAGGCCGTTAGGATGTTTGGCGTGAATGCGCTTTACATAATCACCAAGCCCATCCCTGAGAACTTTGAGGCGAGCAGCCTCACGCCTCCATTCATCCAAAGGAAAAGTACTTTTAGATGTCCACGCCGATCTCAACTGTTCAAGAACATCCGCCTTGCTTGCTTTATTTGAATGCAGCTCAAGACAAAAATCCCCAAGCCCAAGCTTTTTGAGGCGTTTATATACGACATTTAATGCCGTTACCTTTTCCGCCACAAAGAGGACTTTTCGTCCCTCTGCAAGATTTTGTGCAATCATGTTGGCAATGGTTTGGGACTTCCCAGTCCCTGGCGGGCCGATCAAAACAAAATCTTTACCTGCGGCACTGGCCATTACTGCGGTTAACTGAGACGAATCCGCAGGAAGGGGGGTAAAGACTCGTTCGGGGGGACATTTTTCATCCAACTGCCGTTGATCGGGAAAGGCAATATTGTTGGCATAAACTTCACGTGGCGTGTCGATCAGATGCTTGACAACGGGGTTTTGTTTAAGCTGATCCGTCCGATCAACCAAGTCTTTCCACATAAGAAATTTAGCAAATGAAAAAGTTCCTAAAACAACGTCTTCTACAACCTCAAACCCGGGTTCGTCTTTTATGGATTCACGAAGCTTTCTCCAAATGCCCGACACATCAACCCCATGATCATCTTGGGGAAGGGCGTCATCAAGCCCTCGTATATCAAGGTCAAAATCTTCACGAAGCATTTGCAATAGTGTCGTATTAAAGCGAGGCTCATCCTCGCCCAGAACCATTCTTACCCCGCCACGGACACTTTTGCGTTCAAGACGAGCGGGGAGAAGAATCATTGGGGCGCGAAATTTTCGATCATCCTCGCCGGAGCGTTGCCAAACTAAGAAGCCAATCGCAATAAAAAGAGTGTTTGCACCGCCTTCTTCTAGATCCTTTTTAGCGGTTCGATAAATATTTGTGACTCGCGTATCAAGCTCATCAATACTTAGCTTAACAAGGATTTCGTCTCGCGTTAAAGCCTCTCGGGCATAAGCTTCATCAATATCTTCCCCGTGCCTTGCCATATGAATGGCCGACGATCTTTCATTTGTGTCATCAGCGATTGTTGGGGCTGAGGAGATTTTAATTTTTTTCCCCTGAGCTAAAAGATCTTCGAGAAGGGCGGGCTCGGGGGTTATGAGTTTAATCGAACCTTTCGTCGAACGAAAATTTAGGAGAGGATTATGAAGCGATAAATCAAGCAAGTGCCTTTGCCACTGAGCAAGCCTTGTTTGCGGAGACTCAGCCTCACTATCAAGGGGAGGCGCGGTATCAAAATCTGGTAAATGTGGTGCTGGATCCAATCCAGTTAAAACAGGAACAGCTTCTTCCGTTGTTAATGGAGCAGATAAAACGGCATTTCCCAGCGCAGGCAACGGCCTAATTCTCTGCATTCTGGCTCGTCGAATATCTACGGCAACCTCAAATTTGGCCTCTTCTTCCTCGGATAAATGTCTCCGGGCTTGCTCTATAGCTGCGGAAAAGGATGATGTGGGCTTCTGCGTGGCAAGGGTTGTTTCAAATACGATAAGCTCGTTCAGAACAGCGCGCTTTCTAATAATGCTGGCCTCATCAATCAGAAGGGAGGCAAATTGTTCTGGTTGCAGCCATACACCGGCAAAGGCGTGGCCTTCTGTAAAAACAACAAAAGGATTGAGCCCCGCCTGCTCAAGAGCCGCAGTGAAAAGCAATGTTAGATCAAGACAGGTCGCCAACCCACCATCAAAAATCTGCGATGGCGTACGTATTTTCTGCCCCTGATTCTCAAAACTTGCAGGTGGCAAGGCATAGCTCGCCCCAACATCTGATATGGCAGACCAAATAGCTGAAACCAGTTCCCATGTTCGGGTTCTTGAACCAGATTTGTACCCGTCAATAGCCACACTTTTTCCCGCTCGTTGTAAAACAAGAGATGCGGCTTTAAGAACCTTATCAACGGCAGGGTCATTCGGCATCGAGAAGGCAGCCAACAAATCGGCCATCTGACCGATACCACCCCACTCATTCCGTGCAAGAAGCCGTAGCCCGTGGCGTTTTTCATCAAGGAGCGTTTCCTGCCCGCGCAGTGAGAAAATGGCTTCGCCTGAAATTGCCTCGCTTAAATCATTTAAAAACTGACCGCTTAGAGCAACATCAATGTCACGAACATAAGCTGTGCTCTTGGGGGCGATCCGATCAATATGCCATGTTTTTGTTGTGACAAAAGCAGGGCTCGCAGAAAATTCAAGATTGAGATTGTCCAGACTCTCTTCTGTATCGTTAAAAAGAGAGATTTCACGAATTAGAGGAACCGCATTTTGTTGCGAGGCGAAAGTGATGGAGCCAGAAACAACCGAGGTTATAACGACCTTCTTTTCTTCCACGACTATCGCCTCGCCAGTGAGAACCTAAGTTTTGAGTGAAAAACAACACCCAACAACCAGTCCACGAAGTTTATCTCCAAATTATGTGTGGAGTCCCACCAAATCCGCATCCCCCATAATTGGCGAAGAATAAATTAGCCAAGGTTATCAACCGAATTACGCGAAGCTCGGGCGCATTGTTATATGGGGACTTTGAGAAAACAGCCCTTTCCGTATCTTTCTGGAAGGGCTGCTTTCTTGCGATAATTTGCCTTTGCCGTGATTCCCAGGTGATTCCCAGGGCCTTTTTTATAAAATCACGAATTCAAGAAAGTGCAGTAAATATTGGTGGACCCGGCGAGATTCGAACTCGCAACCTCTGCCTTCGGAGGGCAACGCTCTATCCAGTTGAACTACGGGTCCACGCTTTGACGAAACACGGCTTTGCCACAAACGGCGGTAAATTTCCACCCTTATGCAGCACCTTTGGCAAAAAGCCTCCTTTATAGCCATTCTGGTTAAGTTTTATACATTCAAGGAAGAAAACCAAATCGGATTCCGCATAAATTTTCTTTCTAAGCGAAAAGAAAATTTTGCGGGATGACGAAGAGCGGGGTGGTCATGCATAAAAATTATTTGAGATGGCTATAACTGCCTATCTGTTTACCTTGCCGTCGTGCGTTCCCGGTATTTGTTGATAATCGGATACCGCCGATCGCGGCTCAGGTTGCGCGGCGTAATCTTCACGCCGGGCGGCGCTTGCCGCCTTTTATACTCCGCCTTGTCCAGAAGCAGCCACACCTTCGCCACGACCGCAGGGGCGTAGTTCTTGCACACAATCTCGTGCATTCCCAAATCCTCTTCGATCAGGCATTCCAAAACTCCGTCCAAAACGTCGTAAGGCGGCAAGGTGTCCTGATCCTTCTGGTTCGGCTTCAATTCCGCCGTCGGCGCTTTCGTCATCACGCGCGCCGGAATAACCACGCCCTTCGGCCCCAAGCCCAATGCCGGTTTGTGTTCGTTGCGCCACTTGGCGACGTTATACACCTGCGTTTTGTATACGTCCTTCAGCACGGCAAATCCGCCGCACATGTCCCCGTAGAGCGTCGCATAGCCAACCGACATCTCCGACTTGTTGCCGGTCGAAAGAACCATATTTCCTGTCGCGTTCGACAAAGCCATCAAAATCAATCCGCGACACCGCGACTGGATATTTTCCTGCGGCACGCCCAGCAACTTCTCGCCAAGAATCGGCTCGAGAGTCTTGTCGAAAACTTTCATCGCATCGGCAATCGGAAGCCTGTCGAGCTTGCAGCCCAGAATTTTCGCGACGCTTTCCGCGTCCTCAGTACTTTCCGCGGACGTGTAGGGAGAGGGCAACATAACGCCCCATACGCGATCCGCCCCCAAAGCATCGACAGCAATTGTTGCCGCCAACGCGCTGTCCACCCCGCCCGAAAGACCCAAAACGACCCCCGGAAACCCGCTCTTGTTCACATAGTCGCGCAGGCCAAGCATCAGGGCGTGATAGATGTCCGCCGCATGCGTCAGATGAGCCTTCGTCGCTTTCTTTTCACTTGAAAGACCGTTCTTATCCAATTGAAGTATCTGTATTTCTTCTCCCCAAGAATGCAGAGACGCCACGGCCTCGCCCTTGGCGTTCAGGGCAAAGGAAGCTCCATCGAACACCAGTTCGTCCTGCCCTCCGATCTGGTTTACATAGGCCAAAGGCAACCCTGTTTCCCTGACCCTGTCGGCGGCAATCTCATGGCGGTCTTCAGCCTTGCCGATTTCAAACGGGCTGCCGTTCAAAACAATCAGAATTTTGACGTCCTGCGATTTCAGATAGGCGGAACAGTCGGGAGTCCACATATCCTCGCATATGATGACGCCAAGTTTATTGCCGCGAAATTCGAGGGGCGTGGGCAAGGCGGCGTTCGTGAAAAGGCGCTTTTCGTCAAACGGGCCGTAATTAGGTAAGTCGCACTTAAAACTTGTGCCGACGATTTTTCCGCCGTCCAGAAGCACTGCCGCGTTATACAGTTTTCCGTTTTCGCTCCACGCCGTGCCGACCAAAAGTCCCGGGCCTCCGTCCGCCGTTTCCGTAGCAAGCCTTTCAATCGCGGTGTGCAGGCTGTGCTGGAAACTCGGCTTTAAAACCAAATCTTCGGTCGGATACCCGCACAGAAAAAGCTCGGACGTCACGACTAAATCCGCGCCGCTTGAAGCCGCCAGCGCGCGCGCCTCCCGAAGCTTGGCGCTGTTCCCCGAAATATCCCCGACGGTGGGGTTTAATTGCGCCAGTGCGAGTGAAAGCTTGTCCGTCATAGAAGTCCTTTATTTTTTGCCGCGCAAAGGCGCCGCCAGTTTTTCGGATTCGTTCAAAATGGAAGTAATTTCATCCTTCGCGCCTAACGTGATGGCTTGGCCGATGTTCATCTGGTCGTTTTCCGATTCCCTGCTGACGCAGGTCATGTAAGCCTGTGCGGCGTGGACATAGGCGTTGTAGTCGAGAATCATGGCGTTCATCTTCTCGCCTGACGTTTCAGGGTCGGCGTTCAGAATCGATTCGGGAGGCGCGGGTCTTACGCATTTGGCCGAATGCCATATGGGCTGGTTGTTCTCGAGGGTCAGGTTTCCGGCGTCCGAGGACGTCGCGGCTAAAAGGCAGGCTGCCAACAAAATTACAAAAGATATGCGCATAATTATCTCCAACGTCTTGTCATTAATGCTTTTGACAGTCCAGCGATTCACGCTTCGTATTGAAGTCCCAAGACTTCAATACGAAACGATCGCGGACTAAATAATCTAGGCTTAGATTGCGAATGATGCTAGTACATATCATGCGTTTTGACGCCCCCTCATTGTTTGTCTAACCATAAGGATTTCCATGATTCCGCGCTACTCACGAAATGAAATGACTTCCATTTGGACGGCGGAAAACCGCTTCCGCATCTGGTTCGATATCGAAGCCCATGCCTGCGACGCTTTGGCAAAACTGGGCGTCATTCCGACAGAGGCCGCCAAGAACATCCGCAAAAAAGGCAAATGGGAAATCGCGCGCATTGACGAGATCGAAAAAACCACCCGCCACGACGTCCTCGCCTTTCTGACCAATCTTTCCGAACACATCGGCCCCGACGCCCGTTTCGTCCATCAGGGGATGACCTCCAGTGACGTTCTGGACACGGCTTTCGCCGTCCAACTGACGCAAGCGGCGGATTTGCTGATTGGCGACTTGGACGAAGTCCTGAAGGCGCTTCGTAAACGCGTCGAACAGAACCTCGACGTTATCACCATAGGCCGCAGCCACGGCATTCATGCCGAGCCGACCAGCTTTGGTCTTAAATTAGCGACGCACTATGCCGCCTTTGCCCGCGACAAGAAAAGGCTTGAAGCCGCGCGCAAGGACATCGCGACCTGCGCCATTTCCGGCCCCGTCGGAACATTCGCCACCGTCGATCCCGAAGTCGAAGCCTATGTCGCCGAAAAATTGGGTTTATCGGTCGAGCCGATTTCAACGCAAATTATTCCGCGCGACAGGCACGCGATGTATTTCGCGACACTTGGAGTCGTCGCTTCGTCCATCGAAAACTTCGCCATTGAAATGCGCCACCTGCAACGCAGCGAAGTTCGCGAAGCCGAAGAGCCTTTCGCCAAAGGCCAAAAAGGGTCGAGCGCCATGCCGCATAAACGGAATCCCGTTCTTGCGGAAAATCTAACGGGCTTGGCGCGCGTTGTTCGCGCCTCCGTAACACCGGCGCTCGAAAACGTCGCGCTATGGCACGAACGCGATATCTCTCACTCGTCCGTCGAGCGTGTTTTTGCGCCCGACTCGACGATTGCCCTCGATTTTGCGCTTACGCGCCTTGCGGAACTCATCAACGGAATGACCATTTACCGCGAACGCATCGAAGAAAACCTCAATGCCCTCGGCGGATTGCACTTCTCGCAGCGCGTTTTGCTGGCTTTGACGCAAGTGGGAGTCAGCCGCGAAGACGCCTATCGCCTGGTGCAGTCGAATGCGATGGAAGTCTGGGACTCCATCCAAAAAGGCAACAAGATCAGTTTTAAGGACAAGATTTTGGCGGACTCCAAAATCGCCGAATACCTGTCGCCGAAAGATATTGCCACCTGTTTTGACGAGCAATTTTACGTTCGCCACGCCAAAAAAATCTGGAAGCGCGTTCTCGACGCGTAAAGCGCGTTTTGCGTCGTTGGAAAAGACGCCAATACACATCACCGCGTTGAATCATCAAAATATTTTTTAGAAAGCCGCAAGGCCACAAAAATCTTTAATTTTTGGTTAAAATGTGCAACAAGATGCCCATCCAATGGGAAGGTCGTCCGATGCGTTCGTATAAATTTCACGCTGTTCTCGCCATTACCGCATTTCTTACGTTAGCAAGTTGCCGAAGCTCCGGCGAGCTGGGAACTGAGCCCGAACAGCTAGCCGATCGTTCGCGCGTTTCCTTCCAAGGCATGATGGGCGACAATCAATATCCGGGGCTCGTCAGCCTTGCGACCCGCGCCAAAGCCGTCATTATTGTTCCCAATCTTATTCGCGCTGCGTTCTTCTTCGGCGGCCGCGGCGGTAACGGCGTCATGCTGGTTCGCGGCGAAGACGGCAAGTGGAGCCCTCCCGCGTTTTACACCATCGGCGGCCTTAGCTGGGGATTGCAGGTCGGCGGGCAGACATCCGAACTCGTCATCGTCGTCATGACCCAGAAGGGCGTTGAAGCCATCATGAACCGCGAAGTTACGCTTGGCGGAGATGCGGGTCTCGCCGTCGGCGAATTGGGAAAAGGCGTCAATGCCGCGACCGGCATTGGACTGAAATCTGATATGTACGCGTTCGCCCGTTCGCAAGGATTGTTTGTCGGCGTCTCGCTTGAAGGCTCCGTCATTACGCCGCGCCAAATGTGGGACCAACAGGTCTATGGGCAAGATGCGACGCCCAAGAGCATTCTGGTCGATCGCACGTCAACGTCCAGCTCTGCGGTTATCAATAATTTGATCGCGGCGATGCCGTAAGGCGTGTCGCAATTCGCGTGAGGCTGGGCTGCAAATCGCACTTTTTTCGCCTTTTGAGTCATGCGTCGCGCGGACGCGCTCCGCTGGATTCCCTGAGTTCACAAACGAAGTGCAACACCCTGTTAAGGTGTTGCGGTCATGGGAAAAAGATACAAACAGTTCTCGCTGGAAGAACGTTGCGAACTTGCCCGTCTGCGCGCAGACGGGCGGTCGATCC
>Ga0265297_10006006_pt1 | contig 17970 bp, 19 predicted proteins | sample Munlanlwell13791_FD_192502 | JGI IMG/M metagenome (GOLD analysis project Ga0265297, IMG submission 192502) | Leachate microbial communities from a municipal landfill in Southern Ontario, Canada - Leachate well 137-91 | ecosystem: Engineered > Solid waste > Landfill > Unclassified | place...
CTGCATCCACATCAACAACCCATATCTTTGAAGCGTTCTCATCGCCCTGCATTCGTTTGATCTCATTCGCACTTTGTTCTTGCTGTATGTTGTAAGCATCCAAAGGATCTATTGATCCATTTGCCAGCGTCTTAGGCTTAACGCCTTTACGTACAAGGATTCCTGAAGGCAGAAAGTTATGTTTTGCGTTCCGGTGCTTAACGGTTGAAACGCTATCCTCGGTAAGCATATCAGTAATAATCGGATCAAAAGGGCTTATCGGGTACTCGAAATCTCCATCAGCGGTATAGTAAAAGACTTGACCAAGATAATTTTCGGGTCCACCGTCTTTGATAATTTGCTCATGTGCTTTTTTGGGATCATACCTGTTAAAAAATTTTACATCTTCAAGTTTAAACCTCTTACCTGTTAGATTAGTCCAGTCAGGATGTACTGCAATTCGACCGGTATATTCTTTTGCGCTGTTTATCTCGATCCGGCAATGTTCGAAAGGGATGTTAAGGTATTCATAGGGCAATTCCAGCCCGTTATACTTGACCAAAACAGCAAACCCATTGAAGTTTTTAAGGTCTTTACCGCATTTTCTTAGAAGCGAATTAGCCCGCTCACCGTTTGAGTTTAGAATTGTCTGCGCTAAATTAGGATCGTTGAATCCGCCTCCTTCAACGAATTTAGTGTAAATATTCATACAGGTTTTTCCTGTACCGGAACTGTTAATTATCTCCAGAACTTTTTGCGGGTAATCGTTTCCTGACCCATAACCTTTGATGTCTTTTATTAAGAGATAACTGTTCCGCTCAACTCGTGGTGCTGTTTTGGTAGCGGAGACACGCATTATTTTTTAGTTTTACGAGTTTTCTTTTTCCCACGAACAACAACAGCTTTTATTTCGGGTTCCTGTTTTACTTCAGCAACTTCCTCTTTTGCTTCCTCTTTAGCTGGGAAAATTATCTTCTCAGGAACGACAATATTACCGGGCTTAGGAATTATCCGTATCGGAGTCGTTGAATCAGGTGTTATCGGTGCTCCGGGAGGTATCTTCGCAAACAACCGGGCGCAACCAGGATTATTTTTAAGATGCCATTCGGCAAGTGCATTCGTGATATTCTTATTCGTGCATACTTTAGAGCTATCGCTAAAAGCCTGTAACAGAGCTCCCGGCTTAAGCAAATAATCACATCGTTGCATATCGGTAATTTTTAACGGTTTTATTAACGGTTTTCTTGGTGTTAACATATTTTTAAGTTTAAAAAGGGCGGGGTTTAGCCGCCCTAAGTTTTACCATGCATCAGATAAAGCAGCTATAGCTAATCGTGTTGCAGCCAAAGTGCCTCCGACAAATAGAGTTATCGGAATCATTGACTCTTTCAGCTTGTCGTGACAACCAAAAGTCAGAAGCCAACCGCCAAGCATTTCATCGGAGTTAGCATCTCTCTCGGCTGCGATAAGCTCAAGTCCGTAATCCCATCCGAGGACTTCAAAAACAGTCCTTCCAGCTACTTCACCAGTAAGTGCTTTATTGTAGTTATTTTCCTGGATGACAAGAAATCTGCTATCAGATAAGTTCATGATCCAGTCTTTATCTTCAGGAGTATTATCAAAAAGCCTGAAAACAAAACCATGCTCCCAAGTCTTTTGATAAGGTTTCTTGACCATTGACGCTTTATGTTCGTTCGAATAGTTATATCCTTCGATCTTATAAGCAGCCAGTACCGGCGATGCCGTTTTCAAAACAAGCTGTGTCATAAGAAGTGGGTTATCCGAATCAAAAGCGCAATTATCCTTGTCAACATCATCAATGTTAATAAGGTAAGCGACATCCTTAATCCCTGGCACAAGATTAGCACAGTTCTTAAGAATGTCCGCTACTATTTTATGGCAACCTTGTGACATATTTTTATTTTTATATTCCTACCTGTACTAACCTGTCATCAAATATCTTTACATCGAATGCATCTACTGCCTCGATCCTGTTCACCCTACTACGTTGATCGTAGAACGAGTTGATATTATCAAACAGACCTGTACATGGAGTACCGATGTTGAGGTTCGATTTGGTCGTGTAAACTACCCGATGAGGGTTGTTGTATCTCGTACCGTCATCTTCATAAGCCATAATCCACTGATCCCATAGAGGTAACGAATAGATAGGTATTCCGTCCCATGTGCCAAACTCAATTCCATTGATCATGAGTTCGGTTTTGAATGCTACTCCAAGAGCTTGTAACTGCCTTCTTAACCTGATCATAATCGAATTGGTCACGAGTAACAGCCTGTCCGGTTGTGCCTTTAGTTCAGGAAGTGCTGCATCAATAACCGCGTTAACGTTTGCATAAGCTAAGGCGTTGGTTAATACAGTACCTTGCAAAGCATAGGTTAATTGGTTATTCCCTGCTATTGCGGTAAGCCTTGCCGGTGTTGCAGCATAGATAACAGCCAGTTGCTGGAAGAATCCGTTTATAATATTGAAATAAGCAACATCAACTCCATTGGTTATCACACCACCAGCGTTCACGTTGGCAGCGTTCTGATCGCCAAACCAAGCATGCCGGAAAATCATGTTCTTGATATCCACTTCGAGGATATTCAGGATGAATGCGAAGATGTCCGTTTTTGTAAGATCATAAAGTTCAATTCCGCATTTAAGAGAAAATCTCATTAAGCTATCCATGAGTTCATCCACGCATTGATCAACGATTATCTCGATGTATTTCGGCTCCCATGTCTTCTCGATAGCCGCAACGGTTATACAATCAGGGTCTGGATTACATCCCTGGGCTGCCTTCCCGACAAGTCCGAAAGTGCCTGGGATTATCCCAATACGTTTGTCATTTTTTATGCCAGTCCAGAAAGTATGAAACTGCGCCATTTCAGGAGCCTTTAGAACGGCTGTAACGACTAACTCATTTAGCGACCTGAGTTCATCAGGGGTAAAATGCAGTAAGTCGAGGTCGATAATTTTTCCACAAATAGGTGATGCCATTGTTATTCAGTTTTAAATTTAGTTTTTTCACGTAATTCTTTTACCCTTTCGAGGTCAATAATACCTTTATTGGTGTTATCAACATTGCTCCTGCCAGCAGGTTTCCAAGTGTTTTTAAGAGCTTTTAACTCGGTCGCAATTGCGACTATCTCAGCCTCTTTCCTTTCATAAGCTACTTTAGCCTCTGATGCTTCGGTCTTTTCTTTTTCAGCATCGGCGATTTGTGCTTCGAGGGCTGCGATCTTTTCTTTTGCCTGGTCGAGTTCGCTTTTTTCCGGCTCTGTAATTTCCTTAACAGCTCCATCGGCAATGACAATGGTCTGACCCGATGCCATTACGAAAGTCCCATCAGGAGAAGCCTTGTCACCCACTGCGGGAGCACCGGATTCTTTTTCCAGTTTAAATTCCTTGCCATCCTTATCAGTCATTGTCTGATCTTTGGATGTAAGACGAGAAAAGTTTGCTATTTTTGCAAGGATAGCATCCAGCTTTTCCCCGAACGTTTTTACTTCTTTGTCATTCATATTAATTAATTTAGGTTTCATATATGCATAAGCCTTTACCGGCTCGATAATTTTAGTCGCAAAGCCCAAAGACAACATATCTTCGGCTGATAACTTAGTATCTTCCTTCATGTACCCTCTGAGCTTTTCCTTATCCGTCCCTGTTTTTTCAGCATAGAAAGACAAAATCTTTTCTTCCTCCTGCTCCAGTCCTTCTGTTACCTTTTTAAGTTCCTCTGCATTATAGGAATCGGCAAGCGTATAAGGCGGGATGAAAGGATTATGAATAAGCCCATCAGCGTTTTTCATCATTTCCCTTTCTTCACCTGCTAAGAAGATTATCGTAGCAATAGAATAAACTTTGCCCTCACCGATAGTTTTTATTTTCTTACCTGAATTTGTAAGCAAATCATGAATCGCCCATCCCTCCTGAACATCGCCTCCACGTGAATTAATCTTCACAATGAGATTCGATTCTTTATGTTCGTCCAGAAATTCGGAAATGGTTTTTGCGGAGATCATTTCATCACCTGCTCCCATCAATGTCAGCATAGGATCTTGAATACCAATATCACCGTAAATTTTTAGTATAGCCGTATCAGGCATGATTGAATAATTTAAAGTGTAAAGGTAGAGAGGAATAAAAAAAAGTTACTGAACTAATTATGTCAGTAAACTTATTAGTGTTTATGGGTGTTACAAGAGGAAATAAAAAAACCCCTGAAAATTCAGGGGTTTCATTCGCTTAAAAGTTTTGGATTTCTTCAATGTTTTGGCTCGCTTAGGATTTATGGGTTTCTTATGGACTTTGGCTCACTTCTGACTTTTGGATTTCTTATTTACAATGGTTCACTTCCAGCGTTTGGATTTCTTAGAGCGACTGGTTCGCTTCAACAAAGTGGATTTCTTGAAGATCATGGCTCGCTTATAGGGCTTGGATTTCTTTTAAGTAATGGCTCGCTTTCTCATTTTGGATTTCTTTCGTACAATGGCTCGCTTGAAACCAATGGGTTTCTTGAATATGTTGGCTCGCTTACGAATCCTGGTTTTCTTTCGCACATTGGCTTATTTTAAAATGCAATCAAATATATAAAATATTTTTATAATAATCAAATATTTTTAAGGATTCCTGCACCATGAACAATTATTTTTTTTCCCTTTTCTGCAAGTGCAAATTTTAAGTTACGGAAATGCAATTTTATCCTATCGCACATATTCTGGTCAAGATGCGGATGGTTAATAAGATCAACACCGAAAACATGAATCTCATCTGCATTATAAAATTTGTAAGCAACTCCGCAAGCTACAAAAGGACTGCAAAGGGACTTGTTTATATATTCGGAATCCAGGTTGCAAGTTCTTATCGGGTAATATGGAGCAAGTTTGATAAGTTTGAAATCCGGTCGTATATCCCAGTTTATTATTTGGCTGTAAAAAGCCTGAGGTTTGCAACTGTCAATTGTCATTAACCGCTCAGGCTTAAAAACTCTCCTGTGATCCAGACAAACAACTACCTCACTTTCATAATATCGCCAAATATCATTAACGCCAATTGCTAAATCAAACAGCGAAGGATTAAATAAATTAAGACTTTCGCCCAAGCCCAAAATAGCTATTTTAACCATTTAATTCCTTTTCTATTTGGAGGTTTAATCCCTAATCGTTTATTTGTTTCTGAATGTTTATTCCGTGTTTCAATAGATTTCTTTTTCCCTCGCAATGCTTCACTTATTTTTCTTTTATGTTCTGAAGATTGTTTTATACCTAAACTATTTTTATTACCTATTAATGAAATACTTCTTTTTTTATTTGATTCAATAGAATTTTTCATTCCTAATCTATTTTTCTTACCAATACTATTTTTTCTAATTTTATCAATTGTTTCTTTAGAACATTTCCTACCTAAATGATTCCCTGCATTTGGACAAATATTAAATAAAGGTTTATAAGCATCAATAAAGAATTGTTCATTTTTTATTAAATCTTCTTTTTTGCAACCAAGCAGAATAGTAAATTGTAAATCAGTTTTATCATATTTATTATAATGATTTTGGAGTTTTATATTTGGATGTTTATTTAATGATAATTGTCTTAAATGCCGCCTTTTCCTATATTTAATATTTACTGACGATCCAATATAACATTTTTCAGGTTTTTCTTTTGATTGAATTTTATATATCCCAGATATTTTCATATTACAAATATACGAAAAATACTGCTATCTTTCCCATCCTGGTTCAATTTCAGGTAGATGTTTTTTCACCCTAACATCCCTTGTTCCCCTCGTATCGTGTTTTATAAATTCACGTGGTTGCCCTTCCCAGACCCAGCCCTTGCCGGATGAATGCCCAAGCCCTGGAAATTCTTTAATAATTTTAGAAGTTAACCCCTGATTATGTATATCAAGAGCGGATTTAAACCACGGAGCCCCATGGTGAACAAAAGGCGCAAACTTGAAATAATTAGCCACGTTGACCAAAGCGAAATAAGGATGAAGCATGTACATATATCCCTGCGTTTTATGGTGCGATTTAGAACCGTATTCAAAACCGTCAAAGCCTGTTTTCTCAGTATAGCCCACACCGTAGGTATCTTCGCTCATCATGTTAAGCATAGCTTCAACAGGACTTTTCAACATGACAATATCCGAATCGAATATCAAAGCGAATTTAGTCTTTACTAATTTCATCCCCTCAGCTAAACCCCTTCCATGCCCGATATTGTAACCGCATACGCCAACGGTTGTAAACTCAGATGAAAGGCTTACTACATACGAATAGCATTCATCTGAAGGGTCTGAGCCATCAATAATAATCATCTGCATTTCAGGATGGAACCTTCTTATTGATTCAACGGCTTCTGTTAATAAGCGTACGGTGTTGTGACTCACGGTTAAGGCCGTAATATCGTTCATAGAGTTTTGCATCTTCACCAATTAAAGATTTTAAGTAATTCATTCCAATATCTTCTCGCATGCTCATCATTCGTGAATGTCCCGCACCTATCCCTGCACGTCCTGGCATCCCCTTCATACCCACTGCCAGATCATCTTCTTTGAACATAATTCTGTTCGGGACCAGTGACCATAAAACGCAATCAATAAATTTATGTTCAAAACTCTGCTCTAACTCTGGGATTGCGTTATAAGTGAAACCGGTCTGGAATAAACTTGCATGTACAGTGTTTGCGTTTATTAAATATCTTCGTGAATGGACATTGTAATAAATGGTGTTCATCTCACCGCACAGATCAAATCCTTTGAGTCGTGCAACCATTCTTTCAAGATAATGCGGTTTATAATAATCATCGTCTTCAATAATGAAAATCCCTTCAATATCTTCTCTTTTTACTTTTGAAAGTATGGCATTCATCCCAGCCGCAAGGTTGCGGGCTTGTGTGTTCTGTCCGGGATACCATGAAGGTACAGGATAAACCCTTACTATCTCCCATCCTTCCCGAAATGGAGTAATCCAATCTATCGTGTGAGGTATAGCATCGTCAACGATAACCCATAATACTTGCCCGGTATAAGTCTGTCGGCTCATGAATTGAACGCACATAGCGATCTGCTCCGATCGTGCGCCGGTAGGTGTTAGAAGTATAATCATTTTCTGTATATTATTAAAACATCATCATATTTACCTGAAATTTTCCTGCAATCCATGATCTCAAAAGAAATTCCAAGCTTCTCAAATTCCTTCCTTTCATTATCAATGTCCTGGATATCTTCAATTATTAGTAACCCACTTCTCATTATCGGATAAACAGTTTTTATGAAATGGATCATATTATTGACTTCATGTAATCCGTCATGAATTGCAATGTCTGGAATGAAATCTTTAAAATATTCGGGCGTTAAGGTCATTGAATCTTTAAACTCCATCTGCACCCTGTCAGAGAATTTAAACTCAGTTTCAATATTAAGCGCAATCGCTTCCTGTTTGAATGGAAAAGTGTTATCAATGTCTATGGATTTTATGTTTACCTGGGTAAAATATAGCTCCCATAATTTGGCACTTCCTCCATATTGAAACCCGACTTCAAAAAGATTAATTTTTTGATATCTATATGGAGCGAAAAGTATATCATAAATAGATAAATAACTGTGCAAAACTCCTTTATCGGTAAGGAATTTACCGTTCTGAATATTCAAATCAATTAATGCTTTCTCATAATTATATCGTGGATAAGGTTTTGAATAATGTGATTCGGCTTTATTAAACGCTTCAATATCATTCATCCTTGAATTATGAAACTCAAAGACTTTTGCATTCGGATTTGTTCCTATCCAAAATTCCCTGCAATATCGCCAAGCAGAAGTTAAATAATCGTGATTAAGCGTATTGATATAGCTGCATTTTGCCCACCACATACCACCGGAAAAATGAGGGTAATCACCATAAACGGTTATATGATTCCATAGCACACCACAAGCATCATAACCCTCGTCTAATTTCTGAATACAGTTTCGCCAATTCTCTACAACGAAATACTCCATGTACTTGCGCCAATCTTCGGTGGCTTCGTTGTAAGTCGTTATCCCTTTGGTGTGAAAATACAAAACATAATCTTCGGGATTCTTTTCTGAATATCTCTGAATCCATTGCAGTGTTTCGGCTTCTTCTTTGTTCTGGGCATAATCAACTAATATTACTTTATCCTTAGCGAATTGCCAGAAGTTTTTAATCCAGTTAAGCCCCTCTTGCAGCGAATGTGGATTGACATTGTTAACGCCAATATATATCTTATCTACATTATCGTATAACCCGCTCGATAAGATTTTATGAAATTGATCGGTCAGCATCGGGATGTAATTTTCCTTATACAAATAAGCGTGGAAGGCGATAACTTTCTTCATGGTTTTTGGTATAGTTCTTCAAAATAAGCACTGTCATTCCTTAAAACAAAAGGTTTGCGGTAAATCAAAGTTCTGTATTTTGGAGCAAGATCAAAGACTCTGAAATTATAATTTTCCCTGTTGATACTTAGTAGTAAAGGCACTTCACTATTAATGTATTTGATTGCTTCCTCAATTTTCATTTCCGGTAAGCTGTCCATATTAATCATTATATCCCATCTGTCTTTGTAGTTTTCGAAATCAGTTGAATGCAGTAGCTTTAAAGCATTTTTGTAATTCAATGAGAACGGATTTTGAACCTCTCCTGATAATATCATTTCTCTTTCAGGGAGATTTTTATACAAAAAATATGTTTGTGCTAATGAAGGATAAGCCAGGTCAATAGTCGTATAATCTTTGTATCCGGCTTTGTCTAAGAAATATCCGAGCAGTCCAAGCCCCGCTCCGATCTCAATTATGCTACTATTCCTGTCAGGACATAATTCAATGATCTTTTTCATGACCCACAAATAATGAATATGTCTATCACTTAAGATTCCTTTGTTGGTCATCACAACTTTCCTGCCACCAACAAACGTAGGAAGATTAATCCTGAATCCAAGTTTCTCTTCTATGTCAGACAAATCTTCTTTTGCTCCCAGTGATTCAGATAATTTTTTAAGTGAATACCTGCACCTTAAATCGTGATCTTCGTCTGTATTGCCAATATAGCTTCCTCCGAAAAATCCGAAGCATAAATTATTATCAGCCATATTTTCTAAGTTCTCAACAGTGATAGGAACTTGCTGATTATGAGCCAAGCACCAATCCCAAGTAGCTTCTCTGTTTTCCAATGGCAAATTCCTTTGAAAAATTTTTGTTATTCTATCTATCATAATATTTTAATATTTGGAAACATAACTATAAACTTCCCTGAATATTCGTCTTTCAACGACTCAATAATATAATCCTTAAAATTGTGTGCTAAAATAATCAGATAATCAATTTTGTTCTTTTTAAGAACTTCCCTGCTAACTACTTCAAGCCCTGTACCTGGAACGAATTTTCCCTGTTTGAATGGAGTGTCATCAATAATGAATTTTATTAACTTGTAATCTATTTCACATGTGTTTAGAAATACACAACCTTTAGCTGCTGCACCAAAACAGGCAATTGAACTTCCTTTGTTAACTAAGTTATTAACAAACTGCTTATAAGTGCTTATCTTCTCCATCGTAATTTTTCCCCAGCGAAGGCAATATTCAGCTGTTAATGTTTTCTCTAAATTAAGAAACGATAAAATCGTACTATCAGGCTGACTTATTGAAGATTTTTTGACGCTCAAAACTCTTAAAGTACCTGCATGCATATCATGATAACTCACATTAATAACTTTCATCCCTTCCTGGTCTAATAGATCAATGATATTCTTAAGACAATAATAATAAACATGCTCATGATATACCTGGTCGTAGTTGTCATTTGCCAGCGTAGTAAGAATGTAAGGAAATTCCAAGCACCAAACGCCCTCAGCTGATAGATTCCTTTCAATACCTCGTACGAATGACCGGATGGGTTCGGTGTGTTGAAAAACATTTGTCGAAGTAATTAGCCTTGCTTTATAGGGTAATTGAGTATCTTCGCAAAAATATTCATTCAAATAATCAATTTTAGCTTCTTTGTTTACTTCAAAAAAACTTCTACTGCAATCGACATTAACATAAAACAGATTCCTGTTTTCCTTCCTGAACTCAATCAGTAAACTACCATCATTACCGCCAACATCAACAACCAGATCGTTATCCTTAAAATCAATTCTCCTGGACAAATATTCATACATTTTTGAGCAGTGATCCAGATATGGTTTATTAACTCCTGACCTATATAAATAATTCAGAAACATGGAATCCTTATTAATATATTCGGTCAAACAAGTCAATTTACTCTCTTTAAAAAACTGAATTGCAAGCGGGAATTTTTTTGCGTTCAAGGATTCGTCCTTGGTATTGCACAAGTTGTTAACAAGCGGAATATTCCCAAGATTAAGATATTCAATTCTATCCTCAGTATTGCTTATCGGGCATTTTGTTATTTTCATAAGTCGGGTGAATAAAGATGTACTGCTCTTGTTACATTTTTGTTTATAAGCGAAAAAAACAGGTCCTGGTTTATATGGATTTTTTCTAACTGCGCTGAAGTATTATCTGGATGCCATTGATGAAACACGAAAGGTTTTTCAGGTAGTTCTTTTTTAAGCCCAATATTCTTTATCAATTCAAGAAAAAAGTTATCGTCAAACCAAACACCATTACAAAATCGTTCATCGAAACCATTTAGTCTTATCAGATTTTTTGTTGTTATCGCGGAACAAAATTGATAATAAAAAGGTCTGTATATAGGATGGTTATACCATGCACTTTCACCGTTATAAGTCATGCACTTGTTTTTTATCACAACTGTTTCCGGCTCCTCACCCTCTCCCAGCGAATAACAGGCAAAAGAAATATAAGTCTCATCGGTAACTTTTTTTGCATAGCTTATAATATCGCCCACGTGATAACATTCTGAGTGTTGCATGATTATTATTTCAGGTTTAAGTTTTACCGCATAACAAAATCCTATATTATGAGCAGCCAGATAATGCCAACCTGCAGGAAGATTAATTATATGGACATTGAAAGTTAATTGAGGTAAGACAATTTCCTGATTACTGTTATTATTCACTATCACGACATCAAAATCTTTAGATTTGGAATTCTCAAAAGACCTCAATGTTTTCAGTAACTGATTCCATCTATTCCAGTATGTCATTACGATTACCATAATGTTATCCCTTCAATTTTTGCCCTGGTTCCGTTCCATAGATGAATAAAATATTTACAACTTTGATATTTTTTAAAATAACTGTTTTCAAGATCATTATTAATCCAGGATTCATGCTGCAAAATATTCAGGCCCCTGGAATGGATGTACTTCATAGTGTCAATCATAGGTGCTCCATGTTTGATAGGTAACGGATATTTCAAAGCAACTTCCCGATTGATTAAAGTAAAAGAAGGATGAAGATATTTTATTCCTTTAAGCTGGCTCACTCCATCCCTGTCAATTGTGCTTACATCTCCTATCCCATAATTTCCAATTCTTAATTTGCCCTGAAGATCATCTAAAAACCCTCCTCTTAAAATTCGTATATCCGAATCAATCAAAAGAATCTGTTCTGTCTTTATCTGTTTGATCCCATAAGCCATGCCCCCTCCGTGATGAACATTGTTATTGAAATGATGAATTTCAATTTTGAATCTATCTGAAAAAGATAAAATCTTTTCATATTCATCGGGACTTGACCCATCCACAACAAAGAAAGGAATATCATAATATCTTCGAAAAGAAGCCAAAAGAGTTTCCAAAAGGTCTGGAGTATTAAAGTTAATTGTAAGTGCAGTTATCATATTCAAAAATCCATTAATCCAGGTGCATGACAAACATAATACTGAGGAGTCGGAATTTTAATCCCAGGTACTTTATTAAATAAATAGTTTTCGATCAATGCCCAGTCATGACCGTATCCATCAGTCCAGACTACTCCAACGCTTTTTTTATGTGCAATACAACTCGTACCAATCTGACAGGGTATAGGACTTATATTTCTTTCCAAAACATTAAAGGCAATATTCACAATTAGATAATCATTATAATAAACCCAATCGTATTTGGATGTATCAAAATACTGGTCTATTACTAATAAGTGTTTAGTCCCGAATAAGTCATCATGATCGAGATAACAGATGATCTCCCCCTCTGCAAGTTCTATTCCTGTTTGCCGGACACTACCACCGAACAATACCTGTTTCTCTAATAGTTTGAATTTTATGTTTGGTACGTGGCTGAAATTCTCTATATATAGCTGTTCTGCTAATTTGCTTCCATCGGACACTATTACAAGTTCACAATCTTTAAATTCCTGGGTAACAAAACTACCCACTGAGCGCATGAATTTCTTTTCTGCATTAATATTCGAGTTGGAATAATAAGCATCTAAACAGACCGGCATAACTACTGAGATCATATTTCACTCTCCATATCTTTTTTTATTCTGAATATTTGTGTTTCTGATATTTTAAAATCGTCCCCTGCGTTAATAGCTGCATCTGAAATTGGGTTATTTAATTTCCTGTAATAGTCAAACCGGCAATAAATCTCCCAATGTCGGATAACAGTATATGATACAATCCCGAGTTTCACATCTAATTTGATGTGATCTATATTCCTGTTTATATATTCGTATTTTGTCAAATCGTTGCCCTCATATTAACTTTTTTTACCTCGCTTATCTTAACGTTTATATCTTCGACTGTCACAATTGGAGGCGGTAAATTTCCAACTGCATCTGCAATATCCTGAGCAGTTAATGACATCTGTTGAGGTATAGCATTAAGTTGCGATTGCGTTAATTGTGGCTGTGTGAAAATCGTTGACCCTACTGGTGTTGCTGCTGTCCGGTATATTACCGTATTAGCCCCGCTTGAAGGTGCTGAACTCGCTCCCGATGTTTTTACTGCCAAGATATTTTTTACCTGTACCAATCCGGCTGCGATAACTGCTGCCATCGCTGCAAACCTGAGGAAAGGCGTTGAACCAACAGGAAGATCAGCCATAGCTTTTACGCCTGCTAAGTAAGTGTTAATAGTTGCCTGTGCTACTGCTGCTAATTTAGAAGCAACCGTATTTTCCTCGAATAGTCCTGAGATCGCACCGGCAAAATCAGAAGCTATCTGATATTTCATATAGTGCAAATCTTTTTCAATCTGTATTTTATCCTCGGCTAATTGTTTTTCTTTTTTTAATTGTTCAGCGTTATATTTGTCAGTCCTTTCATCCTGAGCGATCCTTTCATTAACCTCGTCAATAAGAGCCTGAGTGATTACATCCAGTCCGTCCTCAATTTCTTTTCGATATTCTTCCTCTCTTTTTAATCTATCACGATGAAATTGCAATTCTGCTTTATTTATTTCCTCAACTGATTTTTTTGTTGATGTTTCATTTTTTTTATTCGTTTCTTCATATAAACCCGATAATCTTGAAATGCTTCTTTTTAAGCCTTTATCTCTTGTGTCAATCAATTCAAATTCTTTCACATAAAGTTCTTCCAATTTCCGATGTTGATCATCATTCATCTGATTACGTGCAGTAGCAAGATTCTTATCAATTTTCAGCATCATTGCAGCCGTCTTGTCATCAGCCTGAATAAAATGATTAAGTAATTTTTCGTCAATATCATATTTTGCTGCGACATTTTTTAACTCCTCCTGATAAGCGGTTTTTGCAAAACCTATTCGTTTTTCATATAGAGTTTTTTCTATTTCAATTGAACTTTCCAAAGCTTTAATCCGTTCTTCATCTGTCTTTAGACTATCCATAGAAATCAATTGCAAGGCTGCTATACGTGCTTCCATCTGTTTTTCTTCGGAAATGAAATTTATCTGCGCATCATTTAATTTATCTAAAGCTTGTTGATAATCATAAGCTGCCCTTGCTGCATTTTTAAAATGCTTGACAATATCCCCTTCATATTTCCCCATCTGACTAATGAATTGAAAATAAACACTTATACCAGATTTCAACTGTTCCATCCTCGATTGCAATTCTGTTGCTCCAGTATCAGTAGCTTTCAATGCTTTAGCCAACGAATATAATGCAGCTGTTATTGCTACTAAGACAAGTACGATAGGACTTGCGATTAATGCAAGAAAAGCTTTTCCTAATGTCTGCACACTCATTGCTGCCCTGCCTAATGGACCTGGCAACATATTTATATTCCCCAAAGCTCCTTTAATGCTCTCACTATATCGTCCTACATTTGTCCTCCCATCATTCAAAGCCAAATCATAATCTATGATAGATTGTTTAGTCGCAGCAATTCGATTACGTTGTTCAATATATAATGGATTGAGTTCACGTACACCTTTTGCATTGATAATATATGCATGTGATAATTTGCCTAATTCCTGTTCTTGTAATCTCAATATTTCGCTTAATTGCTTCCGGCTTCCTGTTTCTGATTTGTTCGCTGCTGTTTGCAGATCAACCATTTTCTTCGCCTGGTTGTATTCTTTCTGAGCATTCCTTAATGCAGCATTATTTTTTTCTATCTCTGAAGCTGAAGCAGTACCCGACTCTGTCAATTTCTTATTCGTTTCTTTGAGTTCATCGACACGCTTTTTTGCTTCGGCTGCCTCATCTGAATATTTTTTCAGATTCGACTCAACATTTACCAGATAGGTTTTCTTCTCGTCCATTATAATTTTATTAAATCAATAGTACACAATTTACCAGCCACATAGTTGTTTATTTTATTAACGTAAAAGTACGCTTTATATTGATTCAAATAAATAGGAATGTAATGTTTTAACCCAGCGACCTCGTAAACAGGAAGATTGAATCGTGCTCTCCTTAGATTAGTCTTAGTTAATAACCGTGAAAGTCCTACGTAATTAGTTACCAGATTTGAAAATGAAACCTCAATAGACGAGGCCTTGTAAGGAGCAACAACATCATTATTGACATAGGGCAATTCAACGGCCGTACGAAAAGTTAAAGTCTTGGTGTTCGGGATTTGAGAAACAAAAACTATCCGGGGATCAATAGAATTAACCTGATCGTAAATATCAGTTGCAGGATCGTATTCATTAAACGCAATTCGTGAAACATTAATATCGGTGAGAATAATCACCTCATCACAAGTCGAGATAGGAAGTTCAATGACATCTTTATTCTTCGGCAAGGTCTCATCATCAATCTGCATTATTCCCCTGCCATTATCTTTTATCACATCGTCTGAATCCTCATAACGCATATAGTTGTTTTGTGCATATTCGCCAAATTTGAACTCTGTTTCATCATCACGCTCTGATAAATAATTACTCCAATCTCTTGCAATAGGAATGTTATCATAAAGTAATAGATAATTCCAAAAGAATATTTTCCTGTCTCGTGGATTAACCTCAGCGATAAGCCCGAACATATTACAGATTATCTTTATGAAATCTGTTTGTGAAATATCAGGCAAATTTACTGCCGGTGTTACCGGAGAAGAGTAACCAATTTTTGCATCAGTGATCTCAATTATTGAAATAGAATAATACGTATATACCCGGGTTGGCCAATTATTAATAGTCCAAATTGTTAAATCGTCAAGAACTGTTGCATCATAATTAATCTCAAAGACATAAAGTCCCGCATAGTATGCTACTAATGTGAAAGTACCTACATTGATCCCATTGCAATACAAAGCAATTGTGGGTATGTCAGGCCAAACAATTACATTAACAATTATTCTATATTTTGCCGTGAACCGAACTGTATAATGTCCTGTTGCAAATAAAGCATCTCCATTAATGACAGTCCCACCGGGTAACATTTGATTCACGTTGAATGTTCGTGATCCTCCCCACCATAATGAATATAAATAATCTTTGGTGTTAGTAGTTTTTAAATTTGCTATCGGGATAAAGAGTTTAAGGAAAACCGGATTAGTCAGAATATCCCCTGTACAAATATATCCTGCATTGGAAAATATCTCATCCCATATAGCTTTTACTTTTATGAAAGGCCATATCCAACCCCCATACATTGAAACAGCGTTACCGGTATCAGTTAATTCTGCCATTTTCGCATCGTCAGAAGCTTCACATAAAGGATAAATATAATTAAGTGGTGCTGCGTGACTCGCTGCCTGTGTTGCTGCGTTCCAGGTATGATTAGTCGAAGCCAAAACAAGATCAGTAATTTTAAGACTTTCAATTGACTTGAAGAAATTAGAATTACCTGATAGTATAGAAACATAATAATATTGATCGTCAACTTTATCTAAAATCAAAAATCCCCCGGTGATCATTTCAATATTATCCTGAATCAATTTGCAGCTTTTTTCCTCAAAAGGAAATGCTGTACTTGCTCCCACCTCACCCGATAATTCAAAAAGAGCCCTCATTGCCCTTGTTTTCCTTACCTTGAACGTTGCGGTGAAATCGCTCTGCCTGTCCTGCATCTCCGCAATATCATTCACCTGCTTATTGACAGGTACTATTTCGTCGTCGTCCATATCGCATAGATCATCTTCAAGATATAATTTGAGTGACTTCTGATAAACGGCCGGTGTATTAGGTAACTCATTTCGTGTAATCTCAAAATCCAGAATATAACCGGGAGCGTTTTCATCCTTAATAACGTGGCTTCCTCTTGTAATATCCACTTCGTACCATATACCCCCTTCGTATTGTTCGACTTTCTCAGCTAATAACAATCCGTTGAATCCTTCTATGTTTTCAGGTGCGATTCCTTCAAGTATTATCTGATAAGAATATTCGGCTTTTAATCGGGTTGGTCTTTCGGTCTTTGAAATTCTGGAAAATAATCTTGTGGTCATTACATCCATATTTTCCGACTGCATGGAAATATCATAACCATTTGTGAAATTGAAATAATGCCAACCGTTAAAATACCAGCGCAAATAGACTTGTGCTGTGCATCTGGAGATCAATATTTTAAGTTCAGAAATCATTCAGATAAGTATAAACCCTATTAAAAACCATAGCAAAAAATATCCCTGCTGAAACAAAAAACAGTAATTCGACAAGATGAAATTCTTTTGTGAACAAATAATACCAAAGACATACCTGACCGGTGAAGCATTGATAGCATTTTCCTAAAGGCCAACTTAGATAATCCGGCAAAAAATCTAATAATGCTCCATAATAAGCAAATAACATTTTCGGTTTTGTCAACGCATAAAACATATAAGCTATTAATGATATTTTAAAAATTTCTATCATGTATGAAAATCATTACATAATTTGGCTGCACTATCTATATGACCTGCCTGTGCAATAATTTCATTAGTATTATTTTGCCCCTCTCCAATAGCTGCCAATGTAGTGCCTATCAACAATAATACATTGCTCCATATATATCCTGCACTTTGATCAGATGGGGCAGCTTCATAATATGTTGTTCCATCTATATGAAATATCAAACCTCCTGCCGGACCTATATCACGTAAATTATACATTCCTGCTGTTGCCATAAACGACCGATAAGCACGAACATGTAGTAAATCACTTTTAAGTGGATTAGTAAACAGCGCAGTCCCGAAATTTAATGACATAGCCCTTGTTGCAGTGCTTTCTGTCGAACTCCAGTAACCTACATTGGCGAATCCTCCTACAGCAAAAAGATGTAGGTTATCATACATTTTTTGCTGTTCACCCTGAGATGGTAAAAACCAAATATTAAGTGCTGATGAATCTTTTATTAACCGAACACTATAATAATAATCCTTCGTTAAAATACTCAAGGCGTTATTAATCTGAATATCATCTGTTAGATAATCGAACCTCGCACCATAGAAAGTATCTTCATCGACCTCGTCTTGAGTTAAAAGATAACTATAATAAAGTAAAGAAAGAAAATCTGTTGCAGTTGCAAATCCTGCTCCCCTGAATGCCAGTCCACTTGCATTGTCAGCTCCAGTATTCGGAGCCAACCAATGGCTCAAACCTATCTCTTTTAATTTGCCTCCAGCTACTCCTTCACCACCAAGATAATTTGCAAGGGTCTGCCACTCCGCCAATGTAGGTACCTTCCAACCT
>Ga0265297_10006007_pt1 | contig 17967 bp, 11 predicted proteins | sample Munlanlwell13791_FD_192502 | JGI IMG/M metagenome (GOLD analysis project Ga0265297, IMG submission 192502) | Leachate microbial communities from a municipal landfill in Southern Ontario, Canada - Leachate well 137-91 | ecosystem: Engineered > Solid waste > Landfill > Unclassified | place...
CTATCTTTAATTCTTTTGCGATATCTTTTGCTGCGTTTGCTTTAAATAGCTTAAAACCGCACTGCGTATCCACGAAACCCTTGAGCACAAACAATTGCACCAAACAGTTAAAAACTCTTCCCATGGTTTCTCTGTAAAACGGCTGATGAACTCTCACGTCAGCGCCCTCAACGCTGCGAGAACCTATCGCTATATCATAGCCTGACTGGATATGTAATAATAATTCATCAAATTCCTCTATCGGGGTAGACAAATCCGAATCAGTAAAAAGAATATAGTTGCCTGTTGACGTTAAAATCCCCCTTTTTACAGAGAAACCCTTGCCGGTGTTTTTATCATTTTTTAGTAAATTAAGCCTGCCTTCTTTTGCCAACTTGTTTTCAAGCGCTACCCTAGCTGTTAAGTCTGTTGAGCCATCGTCAATTACAATAACTTCATACTCATAATTCTTATTTTCCAGATATGAATATATCTTTTCCAGTGTTAATTGCAATCTTTTCTCTTCATTATAGGCCGGTATGACTATAGATAGAAACATAATTTGCCTGCCTGTTTTTATAAATTTGTAAATGTATTATTTTACCGAGGTATTGTAAAATAGTATCATAGTGAAAGTCGGGCGTCAATCTTGCAAAAAATAAACTTTTTTATAACCTGCCATTATGCTATAATTTTATTTATGCAAAACGATAAACAAATATACCTGTCGATTGTAGTCCCTGCATACAACGAAGAAGAAAACATCGCTGCAACCTTACAAGATATAGCGCAATATCTTAAAACCAAAAACTATTCATATGAAGTAATCGTAGTAGATGACGGCTCCCACGATAAAACGGCGGAGCTCGCTGCGTTTGAAGGGAAAATTTTCCCTCATTTTACCCTGCTCAGGCATTCGCCTAACCGCGGTAAGGGCTATACTGTAAAGGAAGGAATGCTTTCTGCGAAAGGTGAGTTGATTTTGTTTATGGATGCCGACAATTCCACACGCATAAATCAAATAGATAAATTTATATCTGCAGCACTAGAAGGCTTTGATGTGGTTATAGGTTCGCGGCGCATAGAAGGGGCGATAATAGAAGAGTATCAGCCCTCACATAGAAGATTGTTGGGAAATGCATATATAAAGCTTTCAAATTTAATACTGGGGACTAATGTAACTGATTATAATTGTGGATTTAAATTATATAAGAAATTGGCTGCAAAGAAATTGTTTGAGAAATCAACCAAAAACGACTGGAGTTTTGACAGTGAATTGATTTTCCTGGCTAGCAAATTTAATCTAAGAATCAAAGAAATTCCGGTTACATGGCAGGATAAACAAAAAACCTCAAAAGTAAAACCGCTACGCGACAGTATTAAATCTTTAGTCAGCTTGTTTAAGATAAGAGGCGCACCTTACCCTAAAGCCCTTTCTTAACTAATCCTTCAACGTAACGTGCAATTGAAATTGCAGCAGTTAACCCAGGAGACTCTATGCCGATAAGATTAATCAGCCCGGAAAACCCCTTATTGCTTTCTTCGTTAATTATAAAATCGCGAAAACTTTCGTTTTCTCCCTGCAGCTTGGGCCTTATTCCTGCTGTATCAGGCGTTAAATCCTCTATAGATAAAAACGGCAAAAATTTTAAGGCAGAATTTAGGAAATTTTCTTTCTGCGAAACATCCACCTCGTAATCAAAGTTATCCCTGTCTACATAAGTTACATCGGGGCCGAAACGTAACGACCCTGATAAGTCTTTCGTCGCGTGCACACCTAATCCTGTTATATGTTCGCAAGGCACCGGGTAAATAAGCGAATTTATCAGACTGCATTTTTTGCTATTGTTGACCCTAAAATACTGCCCTTTGCAATATTTTAACTGATAATTTTCTTTTTCAATATCAATGCCTGCCTTTTGCGCAATAGTGTCGGAATTTAACCCGGCGCAATTAATCAAAACTTTTGTTTTGAATTGAAAAGTTTCTCCGGTTATTTCTTTTGTGGTTATTTCGTATCCGTCATTTAATTTAGAAATTACGGCGGCCTCGCAGTTATAAGCTATTTCTCCTTTATTTTCCCTTATTTTTTTTTCAAAATATTTCATTAAGGAATGCGCATCAATTATGCCTGTAGACGGGGAATACAAAGCGCATTTTGCTTTGGCATTTGGCTCATTTTTTTCCAGTTCTCTTTTTGAAATAAACTTTAAATCTTTTACACCATTTTCATGCCCCTTTTTAAAAAGTTTTTGCAGCCCCTCTTCTTCTAGGTCGTTTGTTGCAACAATGAATTTGCCAATTTTTTTATGGGGAACATTATGTTTTTCACAAGTTTCATACAACAGCCGGTTGCCGCAAACACATAATTCTGCTTTTAATGAGCCTGTCGGATAATAAATCCCTGCATGGATGACTTCACTATTCCGCGAGCTTGTTTCCTGGCCAAAAGAATTATGTTTCTCTATCACATAAAGTGAACGATTTGCCTTAGACAGCTTTGCAGCAATTGCTAAGCCAACTACCCCCGCTCCAATAACAACTATATCCGCTTTTTCCATAACTATTTTACATTTTTCTTTTATTCCCCAAAACAATACAAAGTATAAGCCCCAGCACAAAAAAAGCAGCGCTTAACACAAATCCCATCCTTAATGAATCAGGCTTATATAGAAAATTAATTACGTGCTTACCTTGGGGCACTCTTACTGCTCTAAAAATATAGTCTGCCTGAAAAATTTTAGCTGGTTTAGCATCAATGAACGCTTTCCAACCAGGATAGTAGCAATCAAGGAGGACTAAAAATCCTTCTTCGCTTGTATCAGTACGTATCATTACTTTGTTAGGTTCATATTTATCTATTGAAACTTTAGAGTTTATTTTAGTTTCTCTTCCCGGGGCAATAAAATCAGCAACATCCTCCTCTAAAATTACAGTTTTAGAAAAATCAGGATTTGAAGCTATCTTTTCTAATATTTCTTTTCTGTTTTTTATAGTCACAATATTATGCGCCACGAAGGAACGAGGAAGCACATCTTTATTCAAAAATATCCTGTGTTGATTGTCTGCGTAAACAAGCTTATAATCTTTGGAAAATTTATCTGCTGTAACCGGGGAGGCGATTAGGTATTTTACATTTAGAAAATCAGCAATATTTTTATCTATATTATTAAACTCACAAAGCTTTGCCTTCAGATTGTCTGCTGATTTTTCCGTAAACAAGCCCATGATATCGGCATATCTATCCAGGTACAAAGAACGATACCCTTCAGGGGTCATAATATCATAAATCATATTGCTTTCCGGCCTAAGGAATGTGCTGGTATATATAGGTAGGGGGGTTTTTTCATCGTTGCTTCTTAGATGCAGCATAGGCATGACCCTAAATATACCGGGCTGCTCCTTTATAAAACTGGCCGAGGGATATGGTGCAACCACTTTTTCGTAAGACTGAGCCGGCACTTTAAAATTATAATGTAAATCACTAAAAATTATAATTATAGCAAAAAATATGAAAAACTTTTTATGTAGTTTATTTTTCAAATAAAAAGACAAAAGCAGCAAAGAAGTAACTAAAAAAACTGTGGGCAAGATAAAATAAAGATTATCAGGAGCAGACCAGGAATTAATAAAAAGAATGAATTGCTCCAGACGGCCGTAATAAAATTCACTAGATGCCCGATAAAATGGTTTTCCTGCAATCTGAGGAAGCACCTTTGTGGTCAAGAATGATAATATATTTTTGCCAAACAATGCTAAAACCAGCGCGACAACAGCCCTGGCTAAAATTAAAAAAGCTAAAAAACGCCACAAAAAACTGATTATTTTCTTTATTCTCTCCGTATCTTGTGTATATTTAATAAAACCTTCCAAAGAAATAGCTGCCAGAACTACTATGCTGAATTTATAAATGATATAGCTTCTGTCTACGAAGGGTATCTTGCTTAAAAAAGGAATGTAGCGGATAACTATAAATAATACCGAATTAAACATCACATAAAGCAATACGATAAAAATAGAATAACTGAAGAATTTTTCGTTATAATTTTTATTCTTTTTTGCAATTGTAAACAAAGCTAAAAGCAAAACAAATACTCCGACATACGGACCATTTATAAATTTAAGGCGCTCGGGGCCGAATAAAAAAGCAGTAATGCCGTTTAATATAACGTCGGGGAAGAAGTTTAGCTCCTGGCTGCCTGAGCTAAAATAAAAATCTGGGTATATCAGATTGATAAGATGCGTTGGCAAAAGCATAAATGAGAATGTCCCCATTGAACCGCGATGAGAAAGATGCGCCATTTCCAGCATAGGAATAATTCTAAGGGCAGATAAACCACAGGCAATCAGGAAGGGCAAAGAAGCTATAATTAAATTTTGCAATATTCTGCCTGCCGAAATATTTTTTTCTTTATGTATAAATGAACTTAAAATATATGCATATAGAAATACGTAAAGATACATTACGAATTGCGGATTAGCATTAAAAAAATATAAGGAGAAGACTACGGCCAGCATAAACTGCCATAAGAATTTTTTGTTATCAAGCCATTTGCTGGCTACAACTAATGCCAAAGGTAAAAATACAGGGGAAGCATCAATTGTATCCGGCATAACAAACATAAAAATTACCCCACCCAGGAATGAAGCTATATTGGAAAGTTTTAGCTGCTTTCTTAGAAAATAAAATGTCAGCCATCCGGATAATACCGCGGAAAGGAATAATTTTAAATTCCACGCCGCATTGGCGCTGAAGAAAAGAAGCAGCAGGTTGGATATGCTAAAATTGCTAACTGATTCAAGGTGATATGGATGTCCGCACAGAACTAAAGGATTCCAGAGGGGAAATATCCCGCGCTCTATGCAGTTCCTAAAGAATGCGTTCCAGCTGTAGAAACTAAAAAAACTATCGCCGTTGATATCAATATAAATCTTAGTAAAAATATCTTTAAAAACCAGCAGAGACAATACAACATAAACCGCCAATGCAATAAGTAACTCTTTTTTCTTAACGGGAGCCAGCGGGTCAATCAAATTCACTCCTTCTTCCCAAAATGAATAGCTTTAAAAAAATTATAATACTTGCTGCAAAAAGCATTATGGGATTGCCAATATAATATTTACGATTTTTATGTATAATTTGCCGGCTCTTTAAAAGCCTGCTTAGCCTTTTTTCTATTATTTCTTTTGCGTTATAACGCTCTAGAATTTCTTTTTCAGATAATCCATTATTTGATTCCAATAATTCCTGCAAAAGCCGTATTCTTCTCGCGGTTTCCCCAAGATTTATAAAGTGAAAATAACAATACCCGAGCGCTATATAACTTATTAGATTAACAGTTATGGATGCTAAATTATCCGTAAATAACAAAGCTATGTGCTGCAACTGACACCACCCGATTATCAGCAAACCAAACAGGCCGCAAGAAAAACCGAAGAAAGTAGCCATCAAAAGGCTTGCCTCTTTACGATAACGACAATACAGAACCTGGCATAAAACATCTATACCTAAAGCAATAAGGGGTGAACATATATACAAATACATCATAAGAGACTAGAATCACCCGCCTTTGTGCGGCCTTTTTAACAGCCTGCGGTACAAAAAGAAAATGCGGGCAAACGTTTTTCCTTTTGCGGTTAATTTATATTTACCTTTTTCTATATAAGCCAGTTTTTCCGAAACAAGATCTTTAAGGCGCGGTGCGAGCAATACCTCATCGTTTATTTTGATATTAAATGTTTTTTCATCCAGGCCTTCTTTTTTGCTCATTGCAATTGCCATTACCATAACAAGCGACGGGCTGTCTGCCTCAAGGGCAGAATAGGTTACCATATATGCCAAGCTTAAAGAAGAAAAAAATATGAAAAGCTGCAGGAATTCGCTTAAAGCGCGCGGAACGGAAATCCCAAAAAAATTAATCAACTTTCCGTTTGCTGCAAACAAAATCATACCAACGGCAAGCGTTCCCCCGAATAATAAAAGCAGGATAGTTTTTTGATGAGTCGGTAAATGAATTTTCCAGATAATTACGTGTATTAATAGCGCTGATGCAAACAATAGAAAGCCATAGAATAAAACACTCATAGCTATTGCTGGCGGGGCTTGCGAAACAAACCGTTAAATACTTTTAAAAACTCGTTCATAGAGATGCGGGTTTTTCTTTTTAAACTATACAGTAGAACATCTGACAGAATTTGAAAAATGTCATTATTCCGAGGAAAATAAGCGCCGGTATTTTTTTAAGCAATTTCAGCAGATTTTCTCCGGCGTTAAACCAGCTTACACCCAATTCCGGTTTTGAAAATATCTGCTTTAGTTTCTGGGAATCAAAGAATTAATTAAAATATGTTTATCCAACTTCGAATAATTTTGGATAAATATCTAAACCAGCTAGTTAGCCTTACACATATTCAAAAATGCCCCTGCTACTAAATATGTAGCGACGGCTCCGAAAAGGATATAGTAAACCCAGAGAGAATAACGAAAATATCTTGGGTCATATACGAACTTAACTTTATGCGTACCGGCAGGTATTTTAATCGCCTTAAAAGCAATATTAGCCTTATAAAGTGTTGTTTTTTCAGCATCAATATATGCATTCCAGTAGCTATCGTAACAGTCGCTAAAATACAGGAATCCTGCGCCGGAAGAGCCATATTGCAGTTCTAAAAGATTAGGATTGTAATTTAATACCTTATAAGAGAATGCTGTCTCTGACGCTGGCTTAGGCGGCTGTTCAATCTTACCTGTTGCCTCAATGTATAAAATATCATTATTGAATTTGGTATCGGCAAAGCTGGACAAAATGTCTTTTTTCGCTAAAACTTTAGCTGAAGGGTAATAGTTAATTATTGGCGCCGTAACGCCTAATACTTTTAAAAGATGATTGCTAAAAAGAGTATTGTAGCCACGAAATTTTTTATATTTGCTGTTAGCATTAATTAATTCGTAATAGTCCCTAAGCACAACAAAAGTGTGTTCATCTGAAATACCATATTCAAACAAGAAAAGAAAATATTGCCTTGCTGAAAGGGTATCGTAGATAAAGTTGTAAAAACCCTGCGTATTAATATCTTTTTCTTTTGTACGGAATATTGTATAAGCTCCACTCTTATAATTGCCCGAATAGCTGAAAGGCAAACTAAATAATAGGTTAACGCCTTCCTGCATGTTTAGCCGCCTTGATTGCTGCTGACTATCTGACATAAACCACCGATAATCAGTTGTATTTTTTATCAAACTTCCCGTAGCTTCATTAATATTTATATATCCCTGATAAAAATCTTTGTGCACCATAAAACCTTCTATCGCAGCCTGCAAGAGTTGCGTGATAAATACTTTCTCTTCTATTGAAAAATTATCAAAATTACTAAGTCCATAATTAATAAATTGCCTTATATTGAATTTATCCATTGCTTCAAAAATTCTTCCTTTCCGGTTAAAATCCTGCAACAATATATACACTTTGGCAATTGTGTTGTTATCAAGATAATCTTGGTTATAAATTGTATAGCTGCTTGAAACAACATGCTTTTTATAGAGGGCTGGGCGAAAATTATTGAATACATCATCTGAAATGAGGTTTAATATTCTTCTCTGAGGCAAAAAATACGGGGTGGGTTTTTCTGCAAAAATAGTATTCTCGCGAGGCAGTGTCACTTTATGATAAAGCGAAAGATTAAACAGGATTAATTCAAATATAATTGTAAAAACCAACAATAATACGGCTAAACTTTTTTTCTTCTTTTTTAGAAGATAAATAATAACAGCCGCGGCGGCGGCTAGAAATAAAAAAAGCAATATTGTATAAAGTATGGCTAAAGTATTTCCTCGCGACATTTTTATTCCTTATATAATTTATCCAAAATAAAATCAGTTCCCTGGCCGATAAAATAGAAAAAGCTGAAGATAAAAAATCCTGCAAAAAGATGCATATGCCTGGTGACCCTTAAAGGATAAAATAAAAAATATAATATCTGATGTATGCCTGCTTTTGGCCCCAATGTAAGAAGTCCGGTTATAATAAGCGTAAGAATAAAATTCATCCTGTATTCGCTTTTAACCCGCATGCCAAAAAAACAAATAATAAGAGTAAATACGCCTATATATAAGAAACATTCTGAAATGTTAAGCGTACCGCCAAATTTATCCATAAAAAATCCTCTGGCTATTGCGGGAAATATTAATTCCAGAAAATCTGCTATATCGGAATGCGTCCCTGCCTTGGCAATTGATTCATAAGTAAGGCTTACCCCTTTGTCTATACTTGCATTGTCATCCAGCCTTGCGGTAGGAACAATCTTGTTTTGCTCAATTGCAACAGTAAGCAACGGCAAAGAAAACAAAACTACCAGAATTAATCCTAGTGCGATTGTTAAAATATTTTTCTTTTTGTTGAAAATTTTTTTAAGATTTTGGAGGTGGTTAATCAAAAGCGTAATTATAAAAATAAACAGATAGGTTAAAAGATAAACCCCCTGATAACTGCTTAACGAAATTCCGGTAAAAAATGATAATCCTATCATGTTATAAAAGTTAAAATTTCTAACAACCTTAAGCAAGAAAAATAATGCCCAAGGTGCCCAGCAGAAAGTATATAAAATACCGTTTTGGCGCAAACTCGTGGCCGTAAATGAAGAAAATAAAAATATGCCGAATACCAGCAAATTACTTAGCGTGTACTTATTCATTTGCCTAAAACAGAAATATACCCCTAAAGCTGTCAGCCAAATTCTAAACATATATTCCCAGTGATAGGCGGTGAGCATGGAAATATTAAACATTTTACTGAGCCATATAAAACCAATAGTTACAGGCTCGTATAACCGTAAAATGCCTAAGTTATAGTAAAAAGGCTGGCCGCTAAAATCATAGGGGTCCCAATAAGGAAAAATTCCGTTAGACAGAGAGTCTGCTAAGAGATGGAAGACGCCATACCAGCGTATAGAGTCATGCGAAAACATGTCCTGCCCGGTTAATAGCCTGCTGAAAAAAATAAAAAATAGAATAGAAATCAGTGAAATAGAAATTATTTCCAGCTTCTTGTCTTTGGAATGGAAAAATGAATCTAGATTTATCTGTATCTTGTTAATCATCTTTTAAACATTATATAGGTTTTCTCTTAAAAGACAATAACCGCCCTATCTTCTATTTAACATTTCCTGTTATGATTTTTATTTCCTTTTTCGAAAGCGCTCTTGGCCATATGAATACTTCATCAAGGGTGCCGCGAAAATATCTTTCATTGCTTTTTGATAGTTTAGCAAAAGTTAGCGGAACTGAACCGAAATGAGAGTCAAGGGGTATTTGTGAAGAAGAATACTTTTTTCCGTTTAAATAAACATCAAAAGTATTTTTTGATAAATCTATGCTAACTAAAAAATGAGTCCAGGTTTCTGCGGGCAAATTAAATACGGAATCTACCCCAAAACAATGAAACGTATATTCATGTTTTGATACATCAACCGACTGCAATACAAAATCGTTCTCAGCGCTATGCCCATTATCTATGATTGCAACTATGCTGGTATTTTGTTTAGCGTCTGGCTTAACGGAAAACATTATTGTAGCACCTTTTAGGGCTGATAACTCAAGAGATGTTTTAGCATAGGCAGAGTTACCGTCAAAATATACCGCCGCCGGAGAAAAGCCATTGACGATTTTTAAATTATACGCAGTGTCTTTAACCTTATCTATATAAAAATTTGAAATAGCATCAGCATATAACTTGTCTATGTTTTCCTCGCCGCGGCCATACCCAACCTCATCGCTGACATCAATGAACCTATAAGGTTTCTCAGAATCGGTCCACCAAGAAAAGTAGTTTCTGTCTTTTAACAACCCATAGCTTACGCCGAAATAGGCGTTAAATATGATTCTAAATGTATTTACCGGAGTAACGGAGTTATATAACATACTATTTTTTTGTTGAGGCAGGTAATAAGCGTTTAGTATTCTCATCCGTGCGGCCTTATTGTTCCCGCGGCCATGATCGCCTTGCAGGATAATAACTGCCGAGGCTTTTGAATTTGAGAATATCGTATCAATAATTTCTCTGGCTTTTTTGTTGGTAAAAATAAGCTGTTCTATATAATACTTGTCAGAATTGCTGCCGTCACCGTCATCTTTTTCTATTGCTTCTCCGTTGGGACCAAAAACATATGGCCCATGCGGAAGTAAAATGTGTGCAAATATAAAATTAGGCTTATTATCGATTCGGTGTATTTGCTTAAGTTCATCAAGTTGAAGCAACTCCTGTTTCCTCTTAGCATCAAATTCATTAAGCCACCTGGATGAAGATGAAGCAGAAGGAACAACTGTTTTTAAAAAATAAAGAAAAAAATTGTCGGACCAGCTCGAAAACCTTATATTAGTAATGTTATACCCTCTGGATTTAAGAAAACTTGCAACTTTGTTTTTTTCAATCATAGACCACACCGGAGAAAGATCATTTGAGCCCTCACCCATTGTGCGGGCTAAATCGTCTAAATATTCCATATTTAAAGAAGAAGCCAATGATAATGAGGTAAATGCATAATTACTTGTACTTTCTTCGGCCACATAGAATCCTTTTTCCTTCAAATAATTAATGAAATTATGATTATTAAAATTATAGTATTCTTTAAGTGTATCCTCTGAAGAATATGCGTCTAAAATAATATAATAAATGTCCGGAAATGCTTCTTCAGGCTTTGTTGGCATAGATGATGCCTGGCTGCTGCATTCTTTAGATAATATAGCGTCATTCTTCGATTTATTTATAAAAAATACCGCAATATTCAATAAAGAAAAACAGAGCAAAATAATGCTAACAATATTCAAAAATCGTGTAAGAGTAAAAAAAATTCTTTTTTTTTGGCGCAATAAATATGCGAGTAAAGTAAACAATGATAAACAAAAAATAAAATAAAATACCGGCAATTTCATACTTACTGACTCAAATATGTTTTTGAGCGATAGTTCTTTTACGATAATATTAAAATGTCCGTAAGAAAAAAACATCACTATGAATATAGTAGTAAATATCGCTGATTTATGAATATTTTTAAACAGTAAATTAAAAAATAGCAAAAGTATTAAAGCAAAAAATATACTAATTACAATTATTACGGATAGCTTAAAAAATGCCAGGCTTAGCCCTATAGTTACTATTTCCACTATATTTTTAACAAAAAAAGACATCACTGGAAATATGGCAAATAAAAAAGTATGTATTATCAAAGGTTTTTTCATACCATTATCTGTTTTTTTATCATTAGATATAATGTTCTTTTGGAATCAATAATATTTACAGCCTGTTGTATGGCAAAATATTTCTTAAATTCTTTCTCAAATGACTCTTGCGTATACAAATCAAAAATATCTTCTCTTGTAGTAAGAAGCCTTTGAACCTGTGAATCGTCTTTGGGAATAAATTCTATAACGAGCGAATTGCAGTTTTTGTTAAAAAAATCAGCAATTTTTTCAAAAGAAAGATTATTGGAAATAGCAAGGTGGTGGACCAAAGCAAGAGCAAATAACATATCCGTTGGTCCGCGTTCAGATAAAGATGCTCTTTCTTGATTATCCCAACCAATACCTGGGCTGGGATTAGTTAAATCAAGCAATAAAGGCAAAGTATTTGTTTCATTATTTTTAATACATTCCAAATAATTTTTTTCGCAGGCAGCAGGATCGTTATCAAAAGAAATTGTCTGTATTCCTTTGGCGGACGCTATGCGGCTGAATATTCCGGTATTTGCACCAAAATCCCAGACATTTCTAGGGTTGATTCTATTCAAAAAATCGGCGACAATTTGTTTTTTGTGTTTAAACGCTTCCTCGGAATAATTGGTTTCATCGTAGTAATCTGCCCATTCCGTATTTTTCGGCTTCCATTTTAACCTTTTGACAGCACTTTCCAGATTATCAATGAGCCCCAGAAAGGATAATCTTGTTATATTCTGACGATTAAGGTTTACTCTTTTATCTGCAAAATGCCTTTGGCTTTTGGCGTGTAAATGTATGTGTAAAAGTAAAGGCAGATTAAGACAACTACTGAATGGGAGAAGTTTGCTTGCTAAATCCAAAGGAATACCATCTATATAAATCCGGAATAATTGGCTTAATCGTATATCTTTATAAGCCATCAACGCCAAGGGTGCAAGAAAATGCTGGCAAAATTGCCTATAGGCAACCCAGGGCTTCCCCGTATCATATTTCTCAAAAGAAAGAGTATCAATAAATATGGGCTTAGCTTTTTTAAATTGCACATTATAAACACTGCAATCTTTTAATGACATGTCATATTGAAGTGATTTCCTTTGAATTTTGAGGGTGAGCAAAGCTGCATCTCGTAATTGGCTGAAACACCACTCGTAAGGATATGAAATGAAAGGCAATGGTTCCGGCTTAATTATCTTGTAGGCTTCATTGGACCTTGCGTATTTATTATCCGCATCTTCGTGCGGAATCAATAATCCGGAATCAGAAAGATCTTTATAGAGTCCGGAGCTCATTAGGCAATCATAATTTTCTTTGTAGGATTTATTTATTTGACGGTATAGTAAAGCGTTCTGAAAAAAAAGAAATCCACTTGGGTCGCGAAATGAAGCTGGAATATTTATGCTCATTTTTTATTCATCTTTATTTTTAGAAAATAACCTTCTAAGGAAAATTTTGATTTTATTCCAAAACAACTTGATTGAAAATATACCCCCAAGCAAAACAGCTATAATTAATTGGAAAAAATAGCTTCCGCTCCCGGGGTCAAGATAGGCATAAACACTGTGCTCCAAAAACAAGAAGAGCAGTAACGAAAAAATGGCAATTTTCGCAATTTTAATCAGATTTTTCATCGCAACGCCTCCCTGCTTTTGCTGCCTATTTAAATTCGGTTTTACCGGAATAAAACTTAGTGAGCGCCGTTACTTCACGTTCATTAAGCGCTCTTGGTCAAGCAATTATTTCCTCAAGGCAGCCATTAAAATATCTTTCGTTTGATTGTGATAATTTAGCAAAAGTCAAAAAACCAGAACCAAAATGCGGCGCCGGAGGAAATTGAGAAGTAGAATATTTTTTGCCGTTTAGATACAGGCCAAAACAGCCTTACGATAAGACTATGCTAACTAGAAAATGAGCCTAAACGCCTAGCGTAAGGCTAAAGGTTGAATCAGCTCCAAAGCAATGGAATGTATATTTATGCTCAGAAGTGTTGACTGATTGCAATGCAACCCCCCCCTGCGGTATGCCCGTTATCTACAATAGTAACAATGCTGTTTTTTTGATCAGCTTGAAGCTTCACCCAAAACATTATAGTAAAACTTTTCAACTTGTTCAACTTTAAAGGCGTTTCAATGTAATCAGACATTCCGTTAAAATAGCCGGCACTGCCGAATAATTTCGCGCATAGATGAACTGTTGTGCATAAGATATTTAGTTTCTATTCTTTCTTTATCCATCTTGTAAGTTTCAAAATTTTTAGAAGCGAAATTGCCGTTAACGCCTGCGAAAAAGCAAACGTAATCTTTTTATCAACAAATACCATGTTAACTGAAAAAATTTAAAACATAACATAAATCCCAGAACAAAGAGGCTGGGGATTTTTTTGAGTAATTGCATTAAATCCTGACCTGCTTTAAACCATCCCGCTCCGCAATTGGATTTGGCGAATATATCCCTTAACCTTGAAAAATTCAGGTAAAAACTGAAATAGCTGAACAATATATCCATCCTGATTTCCTCTTCGGATGTCCCTTGGGGCACGTATGAAAATGGGATCTTTTTAAAAGGATTTTCTATAAAAGTAGATACCGAGCAGAAATTGTCATATAACCCTTCTATGCGTAAACGATTTTCTTTTTTGGCGATTTCGTATAATTCTGTTCCGGGATAAGGGGTTGCGTTATTATATCTTACCATATCTATTTTTAGTTCTTTGCTCAAGTTTACACAATTTATTCTATCCTGATGAGTATCTCCGGGAAGGCCGTAGATAAACGTTGCGCTGACGTGATAACCAATTTCCTTAGCCATGCGTACGGCGCTAACACACTCTGCTACTGTTTCATCCTTCTTAATAGTCTTCATTATGTTTTCGGAAGCTGTCTCCATACCGAAAAAGATACTTTTGAAACCAGCGTTAAATAAATCACTTAATAATTGGTAATTAACATTATCGCCTCTTGATTGAAAACTAAATACCATCTTTTTATCCAAGCCCTTTTTTCTTATTTCATCAATAAGGGTATATATTCTTTCTTTGCTGACACATAAATTATCATCAGAAAATATAACGAATTTTATATTATGTTTGTAATGTAAGGTTTCTAATTCGGAGACAACCAGTTGCGCCGAACGATACCTGTATTTTCTTCCTGTAATAATTCTATTGCTGCAAAAAATGCACCTATAGGGGCACCCACGTGAACTTACCACGAAACCCAAATCATACTTTTTTGAAGTAAATAAATGGTATGGGAATGGCGGAAGGAGGTTTATGTCTAAGAGAGGAGAAAATTTGTTGTGAACAATTGTGCCATTTTGCCTGTAAGAAAGATTGTCAATAGCAGTAAAATCTTTTCCTGCTTTTATGTGTCTATACAACTCAACAAGCGCGCTCTCCCCCTCCCCCCTTACAACCGCATCTATATGATCGTAAGATAACACTTCCTGGGGCATGGCAGTCGGATGAATCCCTCCGAAAATAACCTTTGAATCCGGATAGATTTTTTTAAATTTCCTGGAAAGGATTATTGCATTTTTGAGTGCGGGCGTTAAAACACTAAAGCCGAAAATGTAGGGCGGTGTCATTTCTCTTACGTATTTCTCCGCCAAGCCCAAAACGTCATCTTCTATCTGCTCATCTATATGCTTGACCTTAATTTTATTCTGCTCGCAGGCAGCGAGTAAACAACCAAGCCCTATAGGCACGGAAATCGGCAGAAATGGCTGAAATATTTTTAAAGCATCTTTTGGCGAAGAATTAATTAAAATCATATTATTCTAAATATTTTTATACCCGCTTAACCGATTTTTTTATAGAAGCCGCGTAAACAAAAAGTAAACATATCCACGCAAAAAATGAAACAAAAATTCCAGGGATAAAATAGGGTATTGAGAAACGAAATTCAACGATATGCTTTCCTGCTGGCAAAACTATTCCTCTTGTTCCAATATATGCCTTGAATATTCTTGTTTCCTTATTATCTATAAATGCTTTCCATCCGGCGTGATAAAGATCTAACATAACAAGATAAGCATCTTTATTTGAAAAAACGTTAAGTTTGATTTTTTCCGGAGCATCTTTTTTTATTTCAATGCTATATTCCAGTTTATCCAGGCTTGTAGCTACCACATTCGGCCCAAATGACACATCCGATGTTGTTACCACGGTGCTTAGCGGTAAATTATTTTCTGCATTATTTTTAAGGTATAAATACTCTTCCTCGTAGCTTGTAAATTTAGCTATTTTATCGCTTATAAAGATTCTTTGACTGTCTGCCTCCTCAAGAGCTAATAACTGCGGATATAATTTATTTTTGTTCTTATCAATAGTAAGGGTGGCGGTTCCGGTGTAATCTTTATTTAACGGGATATTCTTGCGCTCGGCCTCCTCCTTTTTGTATTGCAAATAATGCTGCTGAAAAAGATGCTCCGGGTGAATAGTAAGGTTTTCATTATAACATTCAAAGAACATCCGGACAAGGTCTTTGGAAATATCATTGTTATAAAGGTAAGAAAAATTATACCGCTGGGAAAAAGAAGGCAAAATCGCTACGGCAGGGTCAATGCGTTTAAGCCGGTTTATTTTTTTTGAACGTACCGCCAACGAATTCATATGTGGTTCATAAATAGCTGAGTTTTCGTAGGTGTTTGGGTTAAAAATATTCTTTTCAACTTCTTTTATTGGCGTTGTGCTAAATGGCCATAAACCAAGATAATCCCCGCCGGCAACCGGCAGAAAGACCGACCGCACAGTAATAAATGCTACGATCAAAATAACTACGCCGGCGGAAATATTTACGATACGGCTGGATATAACTGGCTCAAAAATAAAAGGTGGTTTTTGCAGAAGATAAATTAATGATTTGACTAGATATGACATACCTTCTAAGATCAAGATAGCCACAAGAGGCGCAAGGTATACATTTGCGCGGATAGAAAACCAGGGAATGCCAATAATTTCGTTAAGGAAAAAAACTCCGGTTTCTCCTATAAAATAGTAAGCAATTACTACCCACACAAGCCAGGCACGTTTTTTTGCGACAGCAAATCTATAACATCCGAGTGGCAGAAAAATATACAAGATGGCGTCAAGCCAAAAAGGCAGTGCGGGATATAAACCATACCAAAATATATTTGTAATCTGCGCGATATAGGCGCCGGCCCAGAAGTAGGCAATTTGAAGAAAGAATTCTCCAATAGTAAACGGTTTTTTAAGAAATATTCTGAAGAGCGTTATAGCAATAGTAGGCGCAACTACACCATACAATTCTAAACGTAGCGTTCTATTCAGGATAAACATGCTGTCTCTCATGCAAAGCCATGCATAGTTAAAACCGATGGTTTCTAAAGAATACATAGCCCGCACAAGGAAAAATTCGCCGATTATAATTACGATAGCAAAAAGAAAAGGCATGTGTTTTGTGGGAAAATCCTTCCGAAACAATTTTAACAGCCGGCACAGAAATACATTGCCGAAGAAAAAAACAAGGGGGGCTTGATAAATAAGGCCTTTAAAAATCCATTTCCAAAACAGATTATCGCAAAAAAGAGACGGTTTAAATTGTATAGATATTCTGAAATTAGTGAATATAACATTAAGCAAAACGGTAAGTTGCCAGATGTTTGCCACGACTATAAAACCAACTGACGCGAAGCCCCAAAGTAAAACATTAACGGTGTTGCGCGGATTTTTAAGCTGCGAAAAGGCCATAAAAGTAAAAAGCAAAATGATTACACCTAAGGCGTGAACCATATTTTCAAAACGAACGCCAATAAAACTTAGCGTAAAAAGCATAATCGCTAGAAGACCCTTGCGAAACGGAATATTATTCTCCTGTGTAATAGAAATAAAATATGCCAACGCGAGCGGAAGAAAGGTAAGCTGGTTGAAAAAGATGAACATTGAAGCAATTGATGTATACCTGCCCGGCGAGAGAAATATAAGAAGCGGAATTAACGGCAAAAAACGTCCATATCCTGCGATTCTGCCGGATAGGTACAATGCAACATATAGAATAAATGTCCCACAGATATTAATGATTTTATAATCAAAAAGGTTAAAATCACGGAATAAAAAAAACGGAGTAAATATTGAAACAGGGATTTGATTCCAATTAGTTGCTACTCTTCCCAAAAGAGAAAAAGGATTCCACTGCGGGAAAACCCCCTGTTGGAGCTGGTGAAAAAAGAACCATAAGTTATCAAAGGTAACTAAAAAATCCGCCATTGTCGGTGTTTTGCTATGAAAAATTATGCAAAGATAAAATAAATAAAAAAAGAATGCTATAATTGGAAGTTTTTTAAAATAACCCAGGAAAGGAATTTTGGAAATAAGTGTAGAACTCCCATCTAAAATATCCAATAGATATCTTTTCTTTAAAAATATTAAATAAGATATGCCAATCAATAACATTAGCAGAACAATTGTTGATAAAACATTATCCAAACTTATAACTTCCAACTTAATATCATCAACATACAAAGCCCTGTTAGCATCCAATGGATTAAAAGTTATTAGCAAATGCCCTGCGTTGCTATCTATTTCGCCAATCAACTCAACCCGCTGCCATTCTCCATTTACAGGATACGTTACGACATTAACGGGATGTATTCCATCTTGCATGTCGATATCGATGGCTGCGGGAGCTTTATATGCACTTTTGATCCATGCGGATAGTTTTATTCTTTTACCTTTGTATTTTTTTAAACCATCAACTTGATATCTTAAAAATGAACCATTTTTTGACGCTTGTTTCATTAAAACAGAATATTTTCCCTCTTTA
>Ga0265297_10006008_pt1 | contig 17967 bp, 16 predicted proteins | sample Munlanlwell13791_FD_192502 | JGI IMG/M metagenome (GOLD analysis project Ga0265297, IMG submission 192502) | Leachate microbial communities from a municipal landfill in Southern Ontario, Canada - Leachate well 137-91 | ecosystem: Engineered > Solid waste > Landfill > Unclassified | place...
TGGGCCGCCTCTTCGACAGCCTCTTTTATCTCGGGCTTCGACCTGTCATGCTTGAGTATGCCTGCTTTCACTATATGCGCGATAGGGCCCGGGGTGGCGTTACACATCTCGATCGCCTCTATTATCTTGTTTCTCTTGAGGATCGCCGTGATGGCGTCCATGAATTTATTCGCATCCACCCTGGCCCTTGTCAGGTGGTATAACCTCTCTATGACAACCCCAAACGCTATAACTGAAGAGAGTATTATCAGATACATCATCGGTCCGCCTTTTTGAATCAGATCCCACATGTCATCCCCCAATCTCCTTAAGACGCTTCTTCGCAAAATCCGACTCTTCAATGTCCATCACCGCAAGTTTCTCATAGAGCCTTTTCGCGTCATTTAGTTTATCTAGCCGTTCGAAGATCCTGGCGCAATTTAACTCGGCTTTCACCGACCAGAACCTGCCCTTTGCGTAAAGGGACGGCACCTTGAGATATTCTACCGCAGCTGCCGAGAGATCCCCTTTCTTTTCCAGCGATTCCGCGATCTCGTACTGTATCTGCGCGTTCAGTTCGGTATCGGCCTCACCCAGCGCCTTCCTGTAATATGCGGCAGCGCTCATAAAATCCTTTTTGTCGCCCTTTATCCTCGCGATCTTTCTGTAGGCGTCTTTCGTCAATTCGTCATTCGGAAATTTTAGAGCGAACTCCTCGAACCTGTCCGCCGCCTCATCAGGCCTCCCCTCCTGAGCCAGTGTGAGAGCCAGGGTGTAGATGGCCTTTGCCGCTATGCCGCTCGACGGAAAATCTTTCAGGATAGACAAAAGGCTCTCTTTCGCCCTGTCATATTTTGCCCTTGAGGCGAAATATTCCCCGAGCCACAGCAAGGCATCCGGCGTCATATCCGACGCGGGATAATTCTTCACAAACCTGCTGAACCAGGCAAATGCATCCTCATCCCTACCCATGCCGTAATAACACCATCCAATCTGATACGCGGCCATCATCCTTATCCGATAGTCAGACGACTCCTTATCCAGGGCCTCGAATATCCTCAGCGCCTCCCTATACCTGCTAATGCCATAGAAGGAATTCGCAAGATAGAAAGAGATGAGGTCTTTCATCTTGTGGTTCGGAAAATCTTTCGAAAATTTTCCCAGCACCAAAGAGGCATTCTCGAAATCGCCTCCTTTGAAATAAGCTATGCCCAGCCGAAGCGTCACATCTTCTATCAATTCCGATTCCTGAAAATTCAAAAGTATGTTCTGGTATGCAAGGATGGCTTGGTCGTATTTTGCGGAATATAAAAATATATTACCGATCTGGTACTGGGCATAATCTGCTCCGTCAGCTTCCGGATGATCGTCCAGCACCATATCGTAATTCTCCACCGCGTTATAGAATAACTTCTTTTTAAAATATATATCCCCGATCCTGCAGAGGGCATCGGAGATAAGATTGCCGTCTTTTGAGTCTTCGGTAACCGACATGAACTGCTCCTGGGCTTCTTCGGCCCTTCCCTGGGCAAGGTATGATAGGCCAAGTTCATAAGATATCCGCGCCATATAGACGGACGCCGGAAATCTCTTCAGGGCTTCCCTGGAAAGAGATTCAACATCCGCATATCTTGCTTGCCGGCGAAGCAGTCTTATTTTTCTGTAATACGCCTCGGCCGCTGCGGGGGTGTCGGGGTATTTCTTGATCACCGTCTCCCATGCGCTTTCCGCATCCTTCATATCGCCCCGGTCTTCGTAAGAGCGCGCCAGGCCCATGATGGCGGCGCCGGAAATAACTTTATCGTCGCAAGATTCGAGGCACCCCTTAAACTCTCTGGCGCTTCTCTCGTGATCACCGATGCTGTAGAGCGCCGATCCCATCCTGTATCTCGCCAGACTGGACCAGCCGGCCCGGGGAGAGATCGCAATAGCCCGTTCTAATGCACTTATCGAATCCCTGTACCTGGCCTTACGGAATAGGGCCTCGCCGTTAAGGTAATATGCCTCGGCCGTTCTGTCTGCGACGGGAAATCTTTTTAAAAATACGGCGATCTCATCCAGTGCCCTATCGTAATTGCCGAGCAGATATTCGCACTCACCGATGCGTAGCTGCGCTTCAGGCGCGGTCTTCTCGAAAGGATACTTGGAAACCGCCTCCCGGAAAGACGCGAGCGCATCCTCGAGAGAGCCGAGCTTACAATATGCCCATCCCTTCGAATATAGGGCATACGGCAGATATTTAGAGGACGGAAAATCCGTTATGGTCTTCTGAAAAGAATCCAACGCCTTCTCGAGTTCGCCGTTTTTGAGATATATCTCGCCCGACCAATAAAGCGCTTCGTCATGAAATTCGCTCGCGCCGGGCGCATCGATAACCAGCCCAAATTCATAAAGGGCCCTGGAATAATTTGTCTGATTATAATATGACCTGCCGAGAAGATTGTGCGCTTCATAGAGACGGAATCCGTTGGAATAGTTTTTCAGATAATCTTCCAGTTTGTCTCTGGCAAGATCATAGAAACCGTTATTGAAGGCCTTCCTCGCAAATACGAATTCCATCTCCTGCGGACTCTCCGCCGCAGAAGTGACGGAACTCAAGAAAATGGATATGAATAGGATCGCCAGGCTTCGGATCTTTAAATGCGTCATAACACCTGCTTAAGGTATTGCCCCGTATACGATCTTTTATTTCCGACAACCGCTTCGGGCGTGCCGGCGGCGACAATCTGGCCGCCGTCATTGCCGCCTTCCGGGCCGAGGTCTATTATATAGTCCGATGTCTTTATCACATCGAGGTTGTGCTCTATCACCAGAACCGTATTCCCCTGGCTCACGAGCGCCTGCAGGACATTGAGGAGCTTGTCGACATCTGCAAAATGGAGCCCCGTTGTGGGCTCGTCCAATATGTAAAATGTCCTGCCAGTCGATGTCTTCGAAAGCTCGGTGGCAAGCTTGATCCTCTGCGCCTCGCCGCCCGATAGCGTAGTGGCGGACTGCCCTAATTTTATGTATCCAAGACCGACGTCGTAAAGCGTCTTTAACTTATTTTTTATGACGGGGATGTTTTCGAAAAGCGACAGCGATTCCTCGACGGACATATCCAGCACGTCCGCGATGGATCTGCCCTTATACCGGACCTCCAGCGTCTGTTCGTTGAACCTCTTGCCCTTGCATATCTCGCACGGCACATAAACATCCGGCAAGAAATGCATCTCGATCTTCTTTATCCCGTCTCCGGCGCATGCCTCGCACCGGCCGCCTTTTACATTGAAACTGAACCGGCCGGGCTTGTAACCGCGCACCTTCGATTCGGGGACCTTCGAGAATATGTCTCTTATCGGGCCGAATGTACCGGTATATGTCGCCGGGTTGGAACGCGGCGTTCTCCCTATAGGCGACTGGTCTATGACTATGACCTTATCGATAAACTGCGCACCGTCTATCTTCTTATGGCATCCCGGATTTTCTCTCGCCCTGTAAAACTTTTTCGCAAGCGCCCTGTAGAGGATATCATCAACAAGCGTGCTCTTACCAGACCCCGAGACGCCCGTGACACAGACAAACAACCCCAGAGGTATCTCAACATCTATATCTTTGAGATTATGCTCGCACGCGCCTATTATCTTCAAACTCTTTTTCCCTTTGGGCCGTCTTTCGGGCGGCACGCCTATCTTAAGCTCGCCTCTGAGGTATTTACCCGTCAGGGACTCTTTCGAGTCAAGGATATCTTTCAGCGTACCGCTCGCGACCACCCTGCCCCCGTGTTCTCCGGCGCCCGGTCCGAGATCCACGATGTAGTCGGCCTTTCGTATCGTGGCCTCATCGTGTTCCACTACTATCAGGGTATTGCCGAGATCCCGCAGGGCAATAAGGGTATCGAGTAATTTCGAATTGTCCTTCTGGTGCAGGCCTATGCTCGGTTCATCTAATATATATACAACGCCCACAAGTCCCGAACCTATCTGCGTAGCCAGTCTTATCCTCTGTGCCTCGCCGCCCGACAGCGTAAAACTGCGCCTTTCGAGCGTGAGATAATCAAGGCCGACGTTTATCATGAAACGGATACGCGCATTGATCTCTTTGAGCACCTGATGGGAGACGGTCTTCTGATTTTCCGTAAGCGCAAGGCCGGACATAAAATCCTTAAGATCTTTTATCGAAAGGTTCTGGACCTGGGCTATATTCTTGCCGCTTAATGTCACGGCCAGGCTTTCGGGCTTGAGCCGCGCACCTTTACAGCCGGGGCACGGCAGAACGGACATATATTTATTTATCTCGGTCTTTATAAATTCGCTCTCGGTCTCCCTGAAACGCCTCTCCAGGTTCGGGACAACACCTTCGAAAGCGCCCCATTTTCCGCCGGGTTCGCCGTACAGCATAAGTTTTTTTATCTCTTTTGACAGTTCTCTGAAAGGCGTCTGGATATCAAATCCATATTCGCTTGCCAGCGAACGCAGAAGCCTGCGATAATATAGGAAGAGCCCTTTGCCGCCGCGGCGCCAGGCATCGACGCAATCTATCACGGCCTTCGATTTATCCGGGATCACAAGCTCAGGATCTATCTCCATCTTATTGCCGAGCCCGCCGCATACCGGACATGCACCGTAAGGAGAGTTGAACGAGAATATCCTGGGCGCGACTTCCTCAAAGCTTGTGCCGCAGTCGTTGCAGGCATATTGCTCGTTAAATAGGATGTCTTCGCTCGTTCTGTTCTTTTCGATATTTATGATGACAAGGCCCTTCGATGCCTCAAGCGCGGTCTCTATGGAATCGGTTAGCCGTTTCTTTATATCGTCCTTTAACGCGATCCTGTCGACCACAACCTCGATGGTATGGGCTCTGTTCTTGTCCAGCTTTACCGGCTTCTCAAGTTCGACGATATTGCCGTCAATTCTGGCGCGCACAAAACCTTCCTTTTTAAGGCGCTGGATGAGATCGCGGTATTCGCCCTTCTTGCCTCTTATGATGGGCCCGATCACCAGTATCTTCGCATCCTTCGGCAAGGCCAGCACCCGCTCGACTATCTCCTGGGATGTCTGCCTGGTGATCGGTTTTTTGCATTTGGGGCAATGGGGTATGCCTATCCTCGCGAAGAGAAGCCTCAGATAATCATAGATCTCGGTCTGCGTGCCTACGGTGGAACGCGGATTTGAGCCGGCGGTCCTCTGTTCTATGCTTATCGCCGGCGAGAGCCCCTCGATGTATTCCACGTCCGGTTTCTGGAGCCGCTCGAGGAACTGCCGCGCGTAGCTCGACAGGCTTTCGACATACCGGCGCTGGCCCTCGGCATATATTGTATCGAAGGCAAGCGAAGACTTGCCCGAGCCGGAGAGGCCGGTTATCACAACCAGGCGATTACGCGGTATCTCGAGATCGATACCTTTCAGATTGTGCTCTTTCGCGCCTTTTATTATTATGGAATCTGATTTCATATATTTATGCTAATATTAACATATAGAGTTGTAAAAAACAAGAAAAGTAGCCGCCATCCCCCGCTTCGCGGAAAACGTCAGCTACTTTTCTTTAGGCTTAAAAAAGCCCGTTACCTCTACTTTCCACCTCTTCTCATCCTCGCCCTGGAAACATCACCTTTCTTATCGATGAAGTAGAGATAACCTTTTGCCTTCTTCACGCAAGGCTTGGCGATGACCTTACCGCCGCCACCCTTCGATTTACCTCTGGCCATCTTCGTTTCGACGACATTTCCCTTCTTGTCGACGTAATAAAGATAACCTTTTTTGCGCTTTATACCTACCTTTGCAACTTTCTCCGCCATTATATTCACCTCCTCCCGTAATCAGATTTTATTAAATATCATCTTTCCGGCTGACTTCAGCTAAACGGGTTTTCATGCGTTATCTGCGTATATTCCCTGTTGATCCTGCCGATAGACCTGAAGAGATTGATCTTTACGTGCGGACACGTCGCCCCTATGGTCTTTATGAACTTTTTCATGAGACGCCTCTTTGATGTCTCCGAGTTCGGGCATTTGCAAAGCTGGGAAGGAAAGCCGGATTCGAGGGCAAACTTTCTCAGGAACCCTTCCTCCACATAGCAGAGGGGCCTTATGATGGTAACCTTGCCTCCGAAAAGCTCCTGCCTCGGGTTCATCGCCGAAAACTCACCGTGATAGAATATATTCAATAACAATGTTTCCACTATGTCATCCTGGTGGTGGCCGAGGGCAACTTTATTACAGCCCAATCTGTCTGCCGCAAGGAAGAGGGCCTTACGTCTGTTCCAGGAACACCAGAAACAGGAGATCTTTTTCCCCTTCTCGAGGACCTTTATCTTCTCGAAATGATATTTTATGCCGTTATCTTCAAAAAATCTTTTCAGGGTCTTTGTATGAACGCAGGCGGCGCATCTGTGATCGGTCTCCACATGCATGGCGATGAGTTCGTAGTCGACGGGCGCCCAGTTTTTGCGTTCCTTGAGCAGCTTAAGCATCGAAAGGCTGTCCTTCCCGCCGGAAACGGCGACGAGGATCTTGTCCTTATCCTCGATCAGCTTATAATCCTGTATAGCCCGGCCGATCCTTGTCGATATGTAATTTCCGGTCCTGGTCAACGGTCTCATCGCAGATCCTGCCTCTTAAGTTCCTATCCGGATTCCCGAGGCGATGCCTTCGAGAACCGCTATGGCCGACATTATTGCTAAGTAGCTCGTCTTGGGATTGTTAGGCGACGGAACGTTCTCTGCACGCGTCTTTATCATGCCGCATTCTCCGGCTATCTCCACTTCGTGGATATTCGCCGAGTAAGACGGGGATGTGACTATACGAACGCGCGTCTTTTCTGCGCCTATCCCGGCGAGGCTTAATACGGCCGCCACGTTGATATTCTGAGGAAATCCCTGAACGGCCTCCAGGGCGGTGCCCTCAAAGATAACCGTCTCCTTATCGATACCGGCCACGTCTATATTCTTCGCTTTTAGATATGGCGCGCCCGCAAGGCCCTTCGGCGGTTTTCTGGTCGTCAGCGTAACGGAATCGATCCTGCCGATAGAGGCGGCCTTCAGTCCGTCGAGACCGCATAACGCGCCGCTCGGTATATATAGACTGATGCCTTTATCCCTGGCGGACTCAAGCAGTTTCTCTTTATCGAGAAGCCCGCCCACACTCATCACCATACAGTCCTTCTTCTCTTTGATGCACCTCTCCACAACACCGGCGGAGATAGCGGCGCTTGCCGCCTCAATGACCAGGTCGGCCTTCTTTATGAGCTCGTCCATCGTCAGGGCTTCAACTCCCTTGCCAAGTCGACCTGCGAGGGACCCGGCCTTCTTCATATCGATATCGCATACGGCGATAAGGTCGACCTTCGCCTTCAGCCTGTTCCGGCAGGCCGCAGCGATCTCCGACCCGATCGCACCGCATCCTATAATTCCAACCCCGATCTTCTTCATATTAATACCCTGCCATGGCAGCGCCCTGCTTCTCGCCTGTAGCCGCCAGCATCCTGTCGAGCGCCTTCTTCGCCCTATCCCGGACCTCGCCGGAGACCTTTACTTCGTATACCATGTTCTCCAAGCTATGCGCGACCCACCCCAGCGTTATCAACTTCATGTTGGCGCAGACCAGATGCGGGGTCGGAAGATAAAATCTCTTATCCGGATTATCCTTCTGCAATTTATATAACATCCCCGACTCGGTCGCTATTATAAATTCCTTCGATCTTGATTGTCTTACATAGGTAAACATGCCGCCCGTAGAACAGATATGGTCGGATAAGGCAAGGACCTCGGGATTACATTCGGGGTGCGCTATGACCTCGGCATCCTTGTGTATATCCTTTGCCCTTAATACATCCTCTTCCTGCACCCTTATATGAGTAGGGCAAAAACCCTCCCAAAGTATTATGTTCTTATCCGGAACCTGCGACTGGACATACCTGCCCAAATTCCTGTCCGGCACAAAAATTATATCCTTCTCTTTCAATGACTTTACGATCTCTACGGCATTGCTCGATGTGCACGCGATATCGCTCTCCGCCTTGACCTCGGCGCTCGAATTTACGTAACAGACCACGGCCGCGCCGGGATACTGCTTCTTCTTCGCGCGGAGTTTCTCCGGCGTTATCATGTCCGCAAGCGGACAACCCGCCTCGATGACGGGGAGCAGCACCTTCTTGTCAGGGTTCAGGATCGACGCGGACTCGGCCATGAATTGCACGCCGCAGAATACTATGACATCGGCATCCGTTCTGACCGCGGCCTGCGAGAGGGCAAGGCTGTCGCCGGAGATATCGGCTATCTCCTGTATCTCGTCACGCTGATAATTATGAGCGATGATGACGGCGTTGCGTTTGACTTTAAGCTTCTCTATCTTCTTTTTGAGCGTTTCGTTGTACTTCTGATCGCCTTTATCTTTTATGTCAACCATTGTCTTACGCCTTAACCTCTTTCCTTTTTTTTATCTCATCCTTGGGCAAATTCTGCGCCGGCAGGTTTACGATAATATTGTCTATAAGCCTTGTCTCACCCGATAACGCGGCCACCGCTATCAATACCTCGCCCGATATCGTATCCGCGTCCTTTAAGGTTTTTGTGTCGACTATAGATACATAATCTATCTTTATCGACGGCTTATCCTTTATCATATTCTTTATAGCGGCTATGATCTTCTTCGAGTCTTTCTCCCCCTGCCTTATGAGCGATTCGGCCTTTTCGAGCGAGCGGAAGAGGGCCAGCGCCTCTTCCTTCTGGTCTTCGGACAGATATGAGTTACGGGAACTCATCGCAAGCCCGCCAGCCTCGCGTACGGTGGGTATGGACTTTATCTCTATACCCATATTGAGGTCTTGGGCCATCTTCCTGATTATTATGAGCTGCTGGGCATCCTTCTGCCCGAAATACGTTATATCAGGTTTCACGATGCCGAAAAGCTTCGCGACGACCGTTGCCACGCCCCTGAAATGTCCGGGGCGGGACGCGCCGCATAAGACGTCCGAAAGGCCTTCGACATTTACATATGTGGAGTATCCGCCGGGGTACATCTCCTTCACCGACGGATAGAAGAGAACGTCGACGCCTGCGGTCCTGGCAAGCTCCTCGTCGCGCTTCGGGTCTCTGGGATATTTTTCGAAATCTTCGTTCGGGCCGAACTGGGCGGGATTGACGAATATGCTCATGACAACGACATCGGTATGTTTCTTTGCGGTCTTCGCGAGGGTCAGGTGGCCTTCATGCAGGTAACCCATCGTCGGGACAAGGGCTATCGTCTTGCCCTCTTTCCTCAGTATCCTCGCCAGGGTTGCCATTCGCGCGACGCTATCGATCACCTTCATAGACCTTTAAGCCTTTCCTAGTTCCCGCAGACCCTTCAGCACAAACTCCCTCCCGCCGAGGCGGGGATGCGGTATAGTAAGCTCCTCACTCCTGACGGATTTATCGCCGTAATACAGGATGTCGAGATCTATCGTCCGAGGCCCGTTCGGCACCTCTCTTTTGCGGCCGAGTAGCGCCTCTATCCTGTTAAGTTCCGCTAGTAAAACTTCGGGTTCAAGGGATGTGTCGATCTCTAGGACGCCGTTCAGGAATTTCCCTTGCGCTACCTCACCGACCGGTTCCGTCTCATATATGGAGGATACCCGCTTTACCCTTATGCCTGCGATACCCTTCAATTTGTCGACAGCAGCGTTGATAAACTTACGTCTGTCGCCGAGATTCGAACCGATGCCTATGTAACAGATGGTCATGTGATCTTTTTTGCTATCCGCTCGACCGCCTCTTTTATCCGCCTCTTATCGACGGTCAGCGCAAACCTTATATAGCCTTCCCCGTGCTCGCCGAAACCGTTGCCGGGAGTCGCGACTATATCCGCCTTCTCCAGAAGCGCTTTCACGAACGTCGCGGATGTATATCTTGCCGGGACGCGCGTCCAGACATAGAATGTGGCCTTGGGTTTCTCCACGGCCCAGCCGATCTTATTCAGCCCGTCGACAAGGATGTCGCGCCTCTCCTCGTAGATCCTGGTTACGGAATTTATATGACGGTCATAATTCTCAAGGGCCGTCACTCCGGCTGCCTGGATCGCGAAGAAGACGCCTGAATCGATATTCGACTTCACCTTTGCCAGGGCCTCGATCAGTTCACGGTTGCCGCAGGCGAATCCTATGCGCCACCCGGTCATATTGAACGTCTTCGAAAGGGAATGGAACTCTATTGCCACATCCATGGCTCCCTCGACCTCGAAGATGCTCGGCAACTTAAGGCCGTCATATCCCATTTCGATATATGCGGCGTCCTGGCATACTATGATATTGTGTTTTTTGGCGAATTCGACGACGCTCTGCAGGAACTTCTTGTCGCATACGGCCCCCGTCGGATTATTCGGATAGTTTATGAAGATCATCTTTACCTTGTGAAGACCGGCGTGATTTATTGCCCTTAAGTCGGGCAAAAAATGGTTCTTGTCGGTAAGCGGCATGGGCACAACCTCGCCGCCCGCAAAGATAGTACCTGAACGGTACGGCGGGTAGCACGGATCCGGCACAAGCACCGCATCGCCCGGATTTATGTATGCAAGCGGCATGTGCGCTATGCCTTCCTTGGAGCCTATGAGCGGGTATATCTGGCTATCGGGATCAAGATCCACGCCGAAACGCTTCTTGAAGTGCTTTGCGACGGTCTGCCTGAAAAGCGGCAGGCCCTGATCCAGCGGATAACGGTGAGTCTTCGGATCGTGCGCCGCGCGGTTCAGCGCGTCGATGATGAAGTTCGGGGTCGGCATGTCCGGGTCGCCGATACCCAGGTCTATTATATCGCGGCCGGCCTCCCGCGCCGCCCTCTTCGCCTTATCCATCTCCACAAAAAGATACGGCGGCAACTTCTTCAACCGTTCAGATCGTTCGAATCTGATCATAGCCCCAACACATCCTTCATCGTAAATAACCCGTGCTCTTTCCCTGCCAAAAACTTCGCGGCCTTGAGGGCTCCCTGAGCGAAGATGTCGCGCGTCTTGGCGCTGTGGGTGATCTCCATCACATCGAGGTCGCTTTCGAATTTTATCGTGTGTTCGCCGACGATCTCGTCCTCGCGTATGGATTCTATCGGCACATCGATATCGCCCTTAGCCTCTTTCACGATTTGCGCTATTTCTTTCGCCGTGCCGCTGGGAGCGTCCTTCTTCTCGGCATGATGGGCCTCGACTATATCGACGGCGTAATCCGGCCCGAGCACTTTCGCCGCGTCCGCCACCATCTTGAAGAGGAGGTTCACGCCCACCGACATATTCGGCGAGCATACGACCGGTATCGTCTTTGACGCTTCCTTTATCTTCCCGCGTTCTTCATCGGACAACCCTGTCGTCCCGATCACGATCGCCTTCTTCATCTCTTCGCATAGCGCGAGGTGCTCTATCGTAGCCTCGGGCGACGTAAATTCGATGAGGCAATCACATGCCTCGACGACAGGCTTCGGATCCTCACCCATGTCGAAACTCCCGCTGAGCTCGAGCTCGCCGTCCCCTGCCGCAAGCTCGATGATGCGCGAGCCCATCTTTCCTTTCGAACCGCCAACGCCTATCTTTATCATATGAGTTTATACTCCTTCATCGCTTTAATCAGCTTCTCCTTGTTCTCCGGCAGCATCTCGCAAAGCGGAAGCCTCATCGCCGGATCACACAACTTCATAATTCCCATCGCCGTCTTCACGGGGATCGGATTGGTCTCGACGAACATCGCCTTGACCAGGTTGAGCATCCCATAATGCAGCTCTTCGGCCTTCCTGAGATTCCCTTTCTCAAAAGCCGCGCACATATCGGCCACGTCCTTCGGGATGATGTTCGCGACCACCGAAATTATCCCTACGCCACCTATCGCCATCACGGGCAAAGTGAGTGCATCGTCTCCGGAAATAAGCAGAAATTCCTTCGGGCAGAGCTTCTTTATCCTCGACATCTGCTCGAGACTGCCGCTCGCCTCCTTGACGCCTATTATATTTTTCACCTCTGCGAGCTTCACGAACGTCTCGGGTTCAATATTAACGCCTGTGCGCGACGCAATATTGTAGAGTATCAATGGAATATCGACCGCTTCTGCTATCGCCTTAAAATGCAGGTACAATCCTTTCTGCGTAGGCCTGTTGTAGTACGGGCTTACCTGAAGCGAGGCGTCCGCTCCGACTTTCTTCGCGTGCTTAGTCAGCCTTATCGCCTCGTCGGTCGAGTTCGAACCGGTCCCGGCTATAACGGGGATCCTCTTCTTGGCAAATTCGACCGTGAGCTCTATCACCTTGTCATGTTCGTCATAAGATAATGTTGCAGACTCGCCCGTCGTACCGCAGGGAACGAGCGCGGACGTGCCGTTCTTTATGTGGAACTCCACCAGCTCTTTCAGGGCCGTCTCATCGACCTTGCCGTTCTTGAACGGCGTAACCAGCGCAACCATCGAACCTTTAAACATTTTTTATCACCCCTCCAAATTTACGAAGCATCTCACAATTCTATTACACCTCGATAAACGAGACTCGCTTTGCCTTCAAGATACGCGTTCTTAAAATTTCCCTCGATCATTTCGAAATAGACCTTCAGCATCTCGCCGCCTCTTGTCCGGACCGTAATCGGCGATGCCATCTTCTCTGTTTCGGCCGCTATTATGGCGCTGGCCACGGCGCCCGTGCCGCAGGCAAGCGTCTCGTCCTCGACGCCGCGCTCATATGTCCTTATCGAGATCGTATCCTTCCCGTCGATCTTGACAAAATCGGCATTCGCGCCCTCGGGCGCGAATTCGCCGTGATGGCGTATATGCGAACCGATGTTCTTTACATCTATATTCTCGAGGTCTTTTGTAAAATGTATGACATGCGGAACGCCCGTATTGACAAAATTCAGCTTATAGGGGCACTTATTAATATCGAGACACAGGTTCCACTTTATATCCTTCGGCTCGGGAAGCATCACCTTCACGATATCGCCCTTGACGCCGGCCTTCAGCGCACCGGCGATGGTATCGATGGTCATCTCATTCTTTGCTATCTTCTTTGTTGCCGCGTAAAGGGCGATACAGCGTGAGCCGTTTCCGCACATCTCGGCCTCACTGCCGTCGGGATTGAATATACGCATCCTGAAGTCGGCCTTCTCGGAAGGCTCTATCACAAGAAGCCCGTCGGCGCCGACGCCGCGCTTTCTGTCGCAGACCTTTCTCGCGAGACCCGACAGGTATGTTTTTGCCTCCTGGGCCCCGCCCGCCCGCAAGGCCCTGCTCTCGACGATAATAAAATCATTTCCTGTCGCCACCGCCTTGGTAAATTCCATTATTTCAGCACCTTCGGTATCGTCTCGCCGCGTACAAGATCCCTGTAGGCTTCCGCCTTTTTAACGACATAAAATTTATTCTTTATAACCATCACTTCCGACGGCCGCGGACGCGAATTATAATTGCTCGACATCGTAAATCCGTATGCGCCGGCGCCCATCACCGCGAGGAGATCTCCTGATACAAGCTGCGGGAGGAACCTGTCTTTCCCGAGAAAATCTCCTGTCTCGCATATCGGCCCCACAACCTCGACCTTCTCCGCCGTGTCAGAGCTGTCCGCCCTGACACGCACCGGCACTATCTTGTGATACGCCTCGTAAAGGCTCGGTCTGATGAGATCGCTCATACCGCTGTCGGCGATCACGAACTTGTTTCGCGGCGTTCTCTTGGTATATATGACTTTCGTGACCAGGATGCCAGCGTTCCCGGATATGAAGCGGCCTGGCTCAAGGATTATCTTGAATCCGGACTTCTTGAGAAGCGGCAGAACCTTCGTCGCGAACTCCTTTGCCGTCTGCGGATTTTCGACAGAATAGATTATGCCCAGCCCCCCGCCGATATTAAGATAGTCGATCGATATCTTGCACTCTTTCAGGAATTCCAGCACCTTCCCTATGGCCTGTTCGAACGGCGCGGCGTTGAGTATCTGCGATCCTATATGTATATGGATCCCTCTTATGTTCAAATTGGGATATCTCCATCTGGCATTGAATATCTTATGCGCCGTCTCGAAATCGACCCCGAATTTGCTCTCGCCCTTGCCCGTTGCTATATAGGCATGGGTCTTCGGCATCACGTCCGGATTTATCCTTATCGCTACATTTACCTTTTTCTTCAGGCGCAAGGCGGCCTTCTGGATTTCTCCCAGCTCCTCTTCGGATTCCGAGTTGAAGAAAAATATCCCGAACCTTACGGCATCCTCTATCTCATCGCGTCGCTTGCCCACACCGGCGTATACCACCTTGCTCGGATCCGCTCCCGCCATGCGCGCCTTGTATAACTCGCCGCTCGAAACTATGTCAAGGCCGGCGCCGTTTTTGACAAGGGCCCTGATCACCGCAAGATTCGAATTGGACTTCACGGAGAAACAGATAAGCGGCCTCACGGGACGGAAGGCAGCCCGTATCTTCCTGTAATGGTCTATGAGAGTTTTGTAGCTGTAAAGATAGAACGGCGTGGGAACCTTCTTGGCGATATCGCCTACCTTTATATTCTCACAGTAAAGTTCGTTGGACTTAAAAGTAAATTCATGCATGAGGCACCTATCTCTTGACCGATCTTTTGGACCCGACTGAGATCTTCGGGTCGAATAGTTTTATGATCTCTTTGCGCACAAGTTTGTTCGAGAATTTCTTCAGCTCGTCCTCGTCCATCTCTTTTATGGCCAGTTCGTTGTCGATCGAATGTTTGACGAGCTTTCCTATAATGGTGTGAGCCGTCTTGAAAGGCACGCCTTTTCCCACAAGGTAATAGACAAGGTCTGTCGCATAGAGCGATTCATCCTCAAGGGCCTTCTCTATCTTCACCTTATTAAACTTGACCGTTTTTATAAGGCCCGCCAACAACAAAAGTTCGCTCGACGCTATCTCGAGTGAATTGAAGAGCGGCTCCTTATCAAGTTGCATATCCCTGTTATACGTAAGCGGCAGACCCTTCATCATCGTAAGCACGCTCATGAGGTTGCCGTAGAATCTGCCGGCATAGCCCCGTACAAGCTCAAGGACATCAGCATTCTTCTTCTGAGGCATCAGGCTTGAACCGGTACAGAAGGCGTCGCCTATCTCGATAAAATCGAATTCTGCCGTAGACCACATGATAAGGTCCTCGGACAATCTCGACAGATGCATTCCCAAAATGGACAACGCACCGAGCGTCTCTATGACAAAATCCCTGTCGCTCACCGAATCTATGGAATTATCCGCCGGCTGGATATCGAAATGTCCGGCCACCTTCTTTATCCCCTTCAGATAGTCGGACGGTTTGACAATGTAGTTTGCGACCTCTATGGGTGTTCCTGCCAGTGCCCCGGCGCCGAGCGTAAGCTTGATATTTCCGGCGATAAACCAGAGTCTGTCATAATCCCTTTTCAGCATCTTGCCGTAGGCCGCGAGATAATCCGTCAGATAGACCGGTTGCGCATGCTGCATATGCGTAAAACCCGGAATCACCATACCGTCATTATGTTCGGCAAGCCGACATATCACCATCTCGAGATCCGCGATAGAGGCCGTCAGCTTAAGAAGCTCGGTCTTGCAATAGAGCTTCGTCGCGAAAACAACCTGGTCGTTCCTCGACCGTGCCGTATGGAGCTTGAGCGCCAGGACACCGGCCTTCTCCTGCAGCTTATTATGGATATCGGTGTGTATATCTTCGCTTGCCTGGTCGGGTCTGAACTTTCCGGCAAGGATATCCTTATGGATAGACTTCAGAACGCCATACAGCCTGAAGCCCTCTTTTTGCGAAAGATAACCGGCCTTCCTCAATATCTCCACATGCACCATCGAACCGAGCAGGTCGTATTCGGCTAGCTTGTAGTCATATTGTATGGATTTGGTGAATTCCTCTACCAGCGGATCCGTAGGCTTCGCGAACCTCCCGCCCCACAATTTCTTTGCCATATTGTTCTCCTGTTACCTGGCCGTTCCCTTATACGGAAGCCCCCACAGCTCTATGAAGCCCTTCGCAAGGGATTGGTCGAATCTGTCGCCTTCTTCGTAGGTAGCCAGCTCCTTCTTATATAGTGAATTCGGCGATCTTCTGCCCACCACCGCGCAGTTACCCTTATGTAATTTAAGCCTCGCCACGCCGCTAATATTTTTTTGAGTCTCATCCACGAACTTATCGAGCGCGCTCTTAAGCGGCGTATACCAGAGCCCGTAATATACAAGCTCGGCATACTTAGCTGCGATAAGGGCCTTGAAATGAAGCGTCTCTCTGTCAAGGACAAGGCCTTCAAGCGCCTTATGGGCGGCATGGAGCGCCCAGGCTGCCGGCGCCTCGTAAATCTCCCTGGACTTTATCCCGACGAGTCTATTCTCTATCATATCGCTCCTGCCCACGCCGGCGTCACCCGCTATCTTGCCAAGTTTCACTATAAGATCGGCGCCGCCCATCGGTCTTCCGTTCAGTTTAACGGGAATACCGGATTTGAATTCCACCTCCACGTAGACAGGCTTCGCCCGCGCCTTATCTACTCCTTTCGTAAGCTGATATATATCTTCGTCAGGCTCGTAATAAGGATCTTCCAGCTTCCCACTTTCAATCGATATTCCCCAAAGATTAACATCAATCGAGTATGGCTTCTTTCTCGTTGTGTCAATAGGGATATTATTCTTCTTCGCATAATCCATCTCTTCGCTTCTAGTCTTAAGTTCCCACTCTCTCACAGGTGCCAGGATCACAAGATCCGGATTGAGTGCATTGACCGTGACCTCCAATCTGACCTGATCGTTGCCTTTGCCCGTGCACCCGTGCGCTACAAATCCTGCCCCTTCACGCTCGGCAGTCTTCACAAGGCCTTTCGCGATTACCGGCCTCGACAGCGCCGTGGCCAGGAGGTAACCGTCTTCGTAAACAGCTCCGGCCTTGAGCGACCTGAATACAAAATCATTCACGAATTCGTGCCTGAGGTCTTCGACGATGACCTTGACGGCCCCCGTCTTCATCGCCCGCTTTTTATACACGTCGAAGTCGGACCCCTGGCCAACATCGGCCATGTAGGCGATGACATCGTAACCTTTCTTCGTAAGCCACTTTATTATCACCGATGTGTCGAGCCCGCCGGAATAGGCAAGCACCACTTTTTTCTTCATCTTAAGTCCTCACTTTAAAAGCTGCAACAAGATCGCCTTCTCCACATGCATCCTGTTCTCCGCCTGATCATAAACGACGGAATTTTTTGAATCGATGACCGAATCCGTTATCTCCTGGCCCCTGTGCGCAGGGAGGCAATGCATGACAGGCACGCAGGCCTCGCCGACTTCATCATCTTATCGTTCAGCTGAAAATTCCCGAAGGCCTTCAGCCGCTCCTTGGCCTCTTTCTCCTGGCCCATGCTGACCCAGACATCCGTATATATCACATCCGCACCCTTTGCCGCTTCCTGCGGCGAGTTGGAAAGCTCTATGGTAGAACCGCTTGCCTTTGCATATGCCCTTGCCTTAGTCACGGCATCTTTTGCCGGCTCATACCCCTTGGGTGTCGCTATCTTCATATTAAGGCCCACTTTGGCGGCGGCGGCCATAAGAGAATTCAGCACATTGTTACCGTCACCCACATAAGAGAGGACTACCCCTTTGAAGGTTCCGAGCTTCTCTCTTATCGTAAATATATCGCCGAGCGCCTGGCACGGATGGGCCTTGTCGCTTAAACCGTTGATGACAGGCACCGCGGCATGCCTCGCAAGTTCCTCCATGTCGCTATGTCTATTGGTCCGCGCAACTATGGCGTTGATATACCGTGAAAGCACACACGCCACATCCTTGACCACTTCTCTGACACCCATATCGATCTCGCCTGGCCCCAGGTATATCGCGTGTCCCCCGAGCTCGCTTATGCCTATCTCGAACGAGACGCGCGTCCTGTTCGAGGGCTTCTGGAATATAAGAGCTATGGACTTGCCTTTCAGCGAGCCGGCGTAAGCAGCCCTGTCCTTTTTAACCTTTGCGGCGAGGTCGAGCATCTCGAGTATCTCGGCCGTTTCCAGATCCGCTATCGATATCAGGTCTTTCTT
>Ga0265297_10006009_pt1 | contig 17965 bp, 13 predicted proteins | sample Munlanlwell13791_FD_192502 | JGI IMG/M metagenome (GOLD analysis project Ga0265297, IMG submission 192502) | Leachate microbial communities from a municipal landfill in Southern Ontario, Canada - Leachate well 137-91 | ecosystem: Engineered > Solid waste > Landfill > Unclassified | place...
GTTCTACTCCCTGCCGGCGAAGCTCCGACCCGTCGTGAAGATTGAGGGTGGCGCGCACACCAAGGCGAAGAATCCCGGCCAATTCTCCACCATTTGTTTCGCTGAAGGCGCGCTGCCGGGCACGCCGCAACGCGTTGGCCAGCGTTCGTGGAACATCAACGACGCCAAGGCCGTTCCTGGCGCCAGCCGCGTGCTGGCAGAATGGCTTGACGACAAAGGCCAACCCACCGGCCACGCCGCCGTCATCGCTTCCGACAACTGCATTATGATGACCCACGTCTTGCTGAACGACGACAGCGTCAACAAGCGCCGGATGTTGCTCGCGATGGTGGGCCATCTCGAACCCGATCTCTGGTGGCAGACCACCAACGCCGGCATCAAGCGCATCGGCCAGATCGGCGGCTGCAAGAACTTCGACGAAGCCGCTGCGCTCATCACAAAAACCGCCAAGGGCAACCGCAAGGCCAAAGCCGCGCTCGAAGCCGCGCGCAAGTTTCGCGCCGAGGCCGTGGCGCTCGGCGTGAAGGAGAAATACGTCGAAGCCTCCGAGAAGGCCGCAGCCGCCTCACAGTGTCTATCCGAGGCGTTCTGCCTGGCGCAGAAACCGCTCGCCGGCGAGTTCCGCGCATTTTGGTGCCACAGTGCGTTCGGCGTCGAGGGCATGGAGTGGGACGAGGCGATCAAACGGCTTGCCGACAACGGCTTCACCGCCATTGTCCCGAACATGCTCTGGGGCGGCGTGGCGTTTTACAACAGCAAGGTTCTGCCTCAGGCGCCCGACATGGCGGAGAAAGGCGACCAGATCGCGAAGTGCCTCGCCGCCTGCAAGAAATACGGCGTCCAGATTCACGTCTGGAAGGTGAACTGGAACACCGGCCACCGCGTGCCGAAAGAGTTTATCGAAAAAATGCGCAGCGAAGGCCGGCTCCAGATGAGTTCGAAGGGCAAGGAAGAGCCGTGGCTCTGCCCGTCGCACCTGGAAAACCAGAAGCTGGAAGTGGACTCGATGGTCGAGGTTGCGCGCGACTATGACGTGGACGGCATCCACTTCGATTATATCCGCTATCCCGACGGCGATCATTGTTTCTGCGCCGGCTGCCGCGCGCGGTTCGCAAAAGCCGCCGGTGTCGAGATCAAGGACTGGCCCAAGGACGTGCTCGGCAAAGGCCCGTTCCGCCAGCAGTGGCTTGACTGGCGTCGCAGCAATATTACCACCGTCGTCAAAGCCGTCAGCGAACAGGCGCGCGTCGCGACGCCGAAGATCAAGATTTCCGCCGCCGTCTTCCGCAACTGGGCCACCGACCGCGATGGCGTCGGCCAGGACTGGAAGCTCTGGTGCGACAAGGGCTGGCTCGATTTCGTCTGTCCGATGGACTACACGGAGAGCGACCGGCAGTTTGATAGCTGGATCGCTCTTCAAAAAGACTGGGTCGGCAAGGTGCCGGTTTATCCCGGCATCGGCGTCAGTTCATCCGGCTCGCGGCTTGGCGCCGACCGTACGATTGGCCAGATCGCCATCACGCGCAAGCACGACACGCGCGGCTTCATCATCTTCAACTACGGCGTCACCGAAGCCAAGGACCTCGTGCCGATGCTCGGCCTCGGCATCACCGCCAAACGCTGACCGGTTGCGCTGCATCGGGCACCGCCGGCGACAGTCAAAGACCTCGTCAAGCGGCAGGAGCAAGGTTAAACTGCGGGTATGTCATCTCGGATTCGCGTTTTGATCATCGCAGTCTCGGCAGCGCTGCTCTTCGGCGTGGCGCTGGCAGTATATTGGAAGACAATCCCGCGCAGCAACGTCGCGACATCGGCAACGGTGTTGAAGGGATTGAAGGTTCAGATCATCCGGTGCGAACTTGGCGCGCATGAAACAGAAGCGGTAGTCAAGGTCTACTTGCGCCTGCGCAACGACGGAACGACTCCTGTGCGAATCGGGCCGGGATCCTTCTGGCTGCTCGACGCGGAAGCCCTGCCGCATCTGGACCGCCATGCGGCGGACAAGCCGGACGAGCCACCGTTGAAGTTGGAGCCGGGTCAGACAGGGCCGGAAACGGAATTGAAGTTCATCCTGGCCCCCGGTCTTGTCGCCCGGTCACTGATATTATTGATCGGTGAATCGCCCACAGGAAAAGTGGCGGGCAGTCCGCCGCCAAAGCAAGGGATTCGCGTGCTATTGAAAGAGAACGGCGCGCCCAAGGGGCCGTTCGTCGAAGGTGACTGGAAAACTTACATTGGCACTCGCTGGCGGTGAGAATCGGGCCACTGACGAGATACGCTGCGGGTGACGGGTGTCCCATGATCTTGCTGCGATGGATGCTGGCGGGGGTTGTGCTGGCCTCGTTGGCCGGGTGCGGGACAGCGGACAAGAATGATCCGACTTACAACACGAAGCAGATCCTGATCCGCGACACGCGGCCAACCCACTAACCACCGGCAATCGCGAGCGTCATCCTTTCCCCATCTGCTCGCCAAACTTTTGCAGCATCTTGAGGAAGCCGGGCGAGAACTGCTGCGTGTCTGCCTCGATCATCTGCAAAACCTCCGCCAGCGTGAAGAAGCGGCCCGATTCGATTTCGCGCGGGTTCGGCTGCGGTGGCGCGTCGGTCTGCAAGGTATAGAACGTCACGTGTTCCCAGCCGGTCTCGGCGCAGGCGGAAATCTTGAACAACCGCGTCAGGCTCGCGCCAGCTTCGAGTCCAAGCTCTTCGCGCAGCTCGCGGCAGGCGCAGGTGTCGGCGTCTTCGCCGGCATCCTGGTGGCCGGAGGCGGAGGAATCGTAGCAACCGGGATGCCTATCCTTGGTCTGCGAGCGTTTCTGGAGATAGAGCTGGCCGTCGGAGTTGAACACGAAGATGTGGACAGAGCGGTGCATGAGATTGCGGCGATGAACCTCGCCGCGCGTGGCCTGGCCAATCACTTCGTCGTTGGCGTTGACCACATCGAAAAGCTCCTGCTGGTTGTCGGTGGTCATGGTCGTTGGATGAGAATCATGGCTGCTTCGGTTCCGCCGGCGCCGGCGCGACCAGTTCGCGCGTCAACAGCAGCCACTGCGCCAGACTCAATTCCTCGCCACGCGCCGTCGGCAGCACACCGACGCGTTTCAGCGCCGCTTCCACTTGGTCGACCGTGACCGCCACGCGGGTGGTGGATTTCGGCAGCACGCCGCGCAACATTTTCCGGCGCTGGCCGAAGCCGGCGCGCACGTATTCCTTGAACGGCGCTTCGAAGGCAGGCTCCAGCAACGGATGCGGCGCGAGCCGCAGCGAGACGACGGCGGAGTCGATGGCGGGTGGCGGAATGAAGCACCGCGGCGAGATGATGTGTTCGCGCCGCACTTCGTAGTAAAGCTGCGTGAATAGCGTCAGCGCGCCGTAATCCTTCGTGCGCGGCTTGGCCACAAGCCGGTCGGCGACTTCGCGCTGCACTGTGAGCACCATGCGTCGGGGCCGCGCGGGCGAGTCCACGAGCCGTTGCAGCAGTGGCGTCGCGACGGCGTAGGGAAGGTTGGCGACGACCTTGAACGGCGCTACCGGCACGAAGTCAAACTCCAGCGCATCGGCATGGATCAGTTGAAGCTGTTGGCGTTGGCCGAACCGTTCGCGGAGGAACTCGCACAGCCGCCCGTCCTTCTCAACGGCGACGACGCGGGCAACATGTTCCAGCATCAACTCCGTGAGCGCGCCGAGGCCGGGGCCGATCTCCAGCACCGTGTCTTCGGAGTGCAGGCCGGCGGCGTCCACGATGAGATAGGCGATGTTCCGGTCCACCAAAAAATTCTGGCCCATCGCCTTGCTGGGTTGCAGCGCCAGCCGCTCCAGGGCAGCCCGCGTTTCAGTCGGTGTCATGAGCCTTATAATTGACCAACCGGCGACAAGGCGCAAGCCGGCGCGCGCAACTTCCCCAGCAGGCTGGTGTTCGTCTCCTTGCGCCGGTAAAATTGCCGGGCCGATTACTTGAGAACTGCCGGGAGACATCGTTTATGAAAACTTCGGTTCTGAAAACACTGGCATTGGGTTGTGCGCTCGCACTGGTCACGCCGCTATTCGTGTTGGGCAAAGACAAGGGCACGGGCGGTGGCAAACACGATGGCGGAATGGGAGCCGTCGATGAAGCTCTCTCCAAGCTGCAACTGACCGCGCAACAGAAGGCCAAGATCGAAGAATGCAAGACGAAGTTCCGTGACTGCCTGAGCACCTATCGGGAGGAAGCGAAGCAAGCGAAACGGAGCAACGACCCGGAGAAGAAGAAGGAAACCGCCAAGAGCATCGCCGAGAAGCGCCGGGAGATGATGGATGGCATCCGTGCCGTGCTCACGGTCGAGCAGAAGAAGACGTTTGACGAGGCTATGCCAAAGCGCGGCGCGCGCGGCAAGGGCGGCTCCAAGGCAGATTCGAAGGCTGGCGGCAGTGCCACACAATAACCGCGTCGCTGTCACTCCGCGTGACGCTGCGGAGTGAGGAGGAACGCCATGACTGCCAAACAAATCGGCCACAGGTCTCTCGAACTTCAACGTGGCGATATCACCACGCTCGCCGTCGATGCCATCGTCAACGCCGCCAATGTCCACCTTCAGCACGGCGGTGGCGTGGCGTGGGCCATCGTTCGCAAAGGCGGCGCGATCATCCAGGAGGAAGGTGACCGTATCATCGCCGCGCGCGGCCGGCCGCTCGAAACCGGCGAAGCCGTCATCACCAGCGGCGGCAGACTGCCAGCGAAGTTCGTCATTCACACGGCCGGCCCGATCTGGGGCGACGGCGACGAAGATGCGAAGCTCCGCCGCGCCTGCATGTCGTCACTGGAACTCGCTGACGAAAAGAAACTGAAATCCATCGCACTGCCGGCGATCTCCACCGGCATCTACCGCTTCCCGCTCGATCGCGCTGCGCGCATCCTGCTCGCCGCCGCCGCCGAACATCTTGCCGGCAAGAGCGGCCTGGAGCGCGTCATTTTCTGTCTGTTTGACGAGAGGACTTTCGCTGCGTTCGCCGAAGCCATGACGGAACTCTGAAACCGTCTGCGGTGGCACGAAGAAACTGCCTGTTTTCCGCGACGCTTACTTCGCTTTCTTCAAATACCGGTCGAAGAAGCCGAGCACAATCGGCCGCAGGTCCTGCTGTTTCGGCTGGAGGTGGAAGGTATGCGGCGCGCCTTCCACAATGACGAGTGCATGCGATGTGCCGGCCTTCGCCAATGCGGCGTCGAAATCCCTCGATTGCTGCACGTCCACCGTCTTGTCCGCAGTGCCGTGCATGATGAGGATGGGCGGATCGTTCTTGTCGGCATAGGTGGCTGGCGAGGCCGCACGGTAGAGTTCCGGCGCTTCGGTGCGCTTCTTTCTGAACATCGAGATGTCGTGCCAGGTCAACAAGTCCGCCGGCCCGTAGAGGTCCACCGCCGCCTGGATGCGGCACGAGAATTCGCCGTAAGGCTCCTTGGGATCAAGACCGTCCTTTGCGTCGGTCAGTGCGAGCATCGCCGTCAGGTGTCCTCCCGCTGAGCCGCCGATGGCACCGATGTGATCCGGGTCGAGTTGAAGCCGCGCAGCGTTCTTGCGCAACCAGCGCACGGCCGTCTTGCAATCGTGAAGGTTTTGCGGCCACGTCACAGCGGTGGTGCCTTTGGCGGCGAGCACGTAATTGATGCTCATGCAAACGTAGCCATGCCGCGCCAGCGTCGTGCCAATATTGATTTCGCGAGCCGCGCCTTTGTCGCCGCCGGACCAGCCGCCGCCATGGATGATAACGATGCCGGGACAACGCTGGTCCTTGGGAACGCTGGCTGGCAGGCAGAGGTCGGCTTTTTCTTCCCGACCCGCGGCAAGATACTCGACGTCCTTTTCCACGCGGACATCCTCCGTCGCCGCCGATGCAAACTGGAACGCGCAGAACACGCCAAGGATCCAAGGCAATTGTTTCATGATGTATTACTCCACTGTAATGCTTTCGATCTCCACGGTGTGCCGATCATCGATCAAGCGATCCGCGCCTGCTCTGAAAGCGAGAGAAGTTGCGGCCCAGCACGCGACACCCATCAGCAACAATTTCATGTGTCGGCTTCCTCCAAGAACTAGGCAGTCAGGTTGTGCTCCACGACGCAGCCCGGCGCGCGGATGGCCAACGGCTCGCCCTTTGCGCCGACGATGCGATTGGCCGTGATGATATGACGACCACCTCCGGGGCCGGCGCTGATCGCGGGGCCGGGGTCAATGGCGTCGAGCAGATTGTTCGACACGATGCAGTCTTCGGCATCACCCAGCAGGATCCCGCCCTGGGCCGGAAGCATCTTCGGCAGCGGGAAGAACGCGCCGCCATAGACGCTCTTGCGGATCATGTTGCCGGTGATGGCGTGCTTGCCGGCTTTCGAGGCCTGCTCGATGCGCACGGCCGCTTCGACGTTGTTGATGAAATCGTTGCCGGTGATGGCGAAGCCGCGGCACGGGCCGATCAGACGCACGCCGATGTCCGCGTGCAGGTAGTTCGACGTGATGGCGATGTCGCGGCAATGATCACGCGGCTTCTTTTCGGCGACGCCGCGCGCTTCGATCGCGACATGAAAGCCTTCGATGGTGTTGTTGGCAATGACGTGCTGGGCGGTGCCGTCGAGAATGATGGCCGTGTTCTTGCCGTAGGCGAAGTGGTTGTTGACCACACGGACTTCGCGGCAGTCCCAGCCGAGATAGACATGCTCCTCCTGCTCCTGGCCGCCTTCGAGCCGGCGCGTCTGGTTTCCGTGAAGCGTCAAGTGATGGATATTCTCGGCGCGAACGCCGCGTTTGCAGTCACGCATCCAGCAATCCCGGACGGTCACATTTGTCCCGTGCGGCACCAGCCGGATCGCTTGCCCGCCGTGGCTGAGGAAGAAGCAGGTGTCAATCAGCGTATCGTTGGGAAACATGACCACCAGCCCGTCGCCGCTCTGGTGATTGCCTTCGAATGTGATGTCCCGGATCGTCATTCGCAGGTCGGGCCACCACGCCCCAGTCACGCCGGTGATTTGCAACAGCGGCTCGCCGTTCGTGTTGGTGTTGATCAGCACGCTGCCGCGCCCCTCGCCGACGATGAACAGGTGCTGCCCCTCCACCAGTGTTTTTGTCACCGGCCGGTCGATCTTATGTTTGCCCGCCGGGATGAAAATCGTCCCGCCGTGTTTCGGCAGCGCATCCAGTGCGCTCTGCAACCCGCCCACGTCGATGATGTTGATTCGCGTCTCAGTGCTCGATTTCATGGCGAAACTCCCTTTCCACCACCTACTCCTTCAGTCGCTTCCGCGATCCCGCCGGCCCGCCATCGGCAGCGCATTTGCGCGCAGGGCTGTCGGGGGCAAGCCGGAAGTCGAGTTTGTCGGCATCGACAAACCCCGGGTCGGCGACAATGGAGTGGGCGTCGAGTTTGCTTTGTTTCTGGAACTCGGCGAACTGGCTGGGTGCAAACTTCGTCTTCAGGAACCACATCAACATGTCGCCACGCTGGAACCAGCAGTTGTGGTCCATCGTCAAGCCGGCGGTCCAGTCGTTCATCATCCGGAGCGGACTTTCAGTGGCGTTGGCGAAGATGTTGTCGCGGACGTAGAACTCCGACGTGTTGGCGGGGTTCGAGTAGAACATCAGGTGGCGGCCATTGCGGTCCGGGCGCTGGGCGTGGGCCCATCCGAAGCCGGCGTTGACGCAGGTGTTGTGCTCGAAACGGATATTGCGCGTCGTCGAACTCGCGCGGTTCCAGTATTCGAAAGAATACTCAGAGTTCCAGATGACGTTATCACGGTAGGTGATGTTGGCCTCGGTATTGTTGCCGTCGCCCTGGTTGGTCAGCGCGGCATCATAGATCTCCCAAAGCCGGCAGCCTTCGACGAGGCAGTCGCGCGCGTTCGACCAGAACTCGATGCCGTTGCCGAAACGGACGGGCTTCCCATCAGGACGCGTGAACTGGTGGCCGCCGCCAATCCATGAGACATCACAATCGCGGATGACGATGCCGCGCGTAGAGCCGCCGCCGAAACCGTGCGCAGCGCCGTAACGCACCGCGAGTCCCTCATAGACCACATAACTCTTGCCACCCTGGTTCACATTATGACGGCGCAGGGCCAGTTCGATGCTCTTGTGCATGTCGGCGGGGTTCTTTTCGGAATACAGCTTCACCTGCCAGTTAATGCCGTCATACCAGTAATCGCCCTGTTGCTTGAGATCCGCCGGCTTCCATTTTTTCACGCCGGCCGCCTTGCCGTGGTCGAAGATGATGTTGCCAACGTCCACCGACAGCAGTTCGGCCTCGTTGCAGCGAAACCGTTTCCACGCGGTGAACTGGAAGCCGAGCGTCGCCCCGGCGGGCAGCGCGCCGCCGAGGTGCAGGGTGATCCGGCCGTCACTGGCCGTCTTCACCGCCTTGAATCGAACCGAGCAATCAACCCATTCGGAGCCGACTTCGATGGCTGTCGTACTGCCCTTGCCGTAACTCGTCCACGGCGCGCCCGGGCTGGAAAGACCGACACTGTGAATCTTAAACGGTTTTGTGCAGCGGGCGCGGAAGGAAAGCTCAAAGTAGTCCCCCTCGCGCACGGGAAAGCCGCTTTTGTGGAGCTGGATGTGGTTGCCCTTGGTGCCGCTGGCGGCGCATTCGATCTGAAGCGCCTCCCCGGCCTTCGTCATCCGCGCCTTCGCTCCATTCTCCGAATGAACATTCCACGGCGTCGCCGCAAGCTTGCCCAGCGGTTCCAACTCGGTAAAGGCGGGCTTCGCCGTCACCCAGATGTTGCCGCCTTCGTGCCGCCAGTCGCCCGGCTCGCTTCGGCTCACCGAGCCGAGCAACAGCGGCTTTGCGCCTTTCGCGTATGCGCCATACATGACGGGAGCGCCTTCCTTGCCGCTTTGCGGGACGAGTGACCCGCGCCAAGCGTCGCCGCGCTTGAAGAGCACCCGGTCGCCGGGACGCAACTCCGCCGCGCTGACTTTGTCGAGACTGCACCACGCAGACGTTTGCGAAAGACCGTCATTAGTGTCGTTACCCGACGCGGCAACGTAAAAGGTTCGCCCGGCTGCCGGCTCTGCTTCCGCGAAGGAAACCGGCTGACACACCGCCGCGACGGTAATGAACAGAGCTGTAATCAATATTCTCATGGTTGTTGTCTTCACTCGCTCACCAACGGATGTTCACGCGCGCCCTCGGCTTCCTTGATCGGCCAACTGGCGCGGAGCGGTGATTTGTAAGGCCCGATCTTCTCGACAGGGATCGGCTTGAAACCGAGCTTGAACGCGGGCGAGTTCTTCTTGAGGCGGTAGTCATCCTTCTTTGCGTTCACAAAGAGCGGATCGGCGACGAGCGAGTGTGTGTCGTTGCCGGCGGCCTGCCACGAAGCCCACTCGTCCATCGCAACGGCCTCTTTTACGTTCACATCGTCCACCCAGATTGTGCCGGCGGGCTGCCGCACGTCGATCCGGACGCGGAACGACTTCATTTGCTCCTTGTAGTCGCGATCGCCGGGCGCGGGGAACTTGAAAATGACTTCGTATTCCTTCCAATTGGTGCCGGCGGTTGTGGAGGTATCCTTGGCCCAGAAGTAAACCTTGTCGATGTAGGACTGCGCCATGAGGGAGAACTTCGTGCCCGGCTCGGCCGCGCGGATGCGCGCGGTGAGGCGGTAACTCTGGCCGGGCTTTGCAGCAATTTCGCCACTGATGAAATTGGGACAAAGCTCGCGACCGCCCGAGTCCTTCGTCGTGCCGCGGCCCTCGATGCGCAACGATTGTTTGCCGCTGGACTTCACGCTCGTATCAATCACGGCCTTGGAATCCTTTGGCTTCACCTGCCATTTCCAATCCTTCGGCGCGCCGCCCGGCTCGCCCTCCTCGAAACCGGCGTTCGGCACGAGGTTCGGTCCCGTGGTCTCCTTGACCTTCTGGATGCCGGTGACCATCGGCTGGCCATGATGCCAGAGGAGGTTGTAGTCGCACTCGTTCCGGTCGAACGCGACGTTGCGCATGCCGTAGAGCTTCGGCTTGGAGTCGCTATAGGCGATGATGTTTCGCTTCAACACGTTGCCGCTCATGATCGTGTGGTCAGGCAACACGGCCTGCGTTGGATGAGTGTTCATATTGCGCATGCTCTTCCACGCCGGCTGGCTCGCAACCGACTCGTAGCCTTTGACCATGCTGGGCAGGTGGTTGGTCCAATAGCGGTGTTTGTCGGTCCAGCCGCTGTATTCAACCTGCACGAGCCGGCCGTCCACGAAGACGTTGTTCTCGACGACGTTGTCGCGGCCGTTGTGGAGGTGGATGCTCGCCCGCGAGCAACGCGCGACGATGTTGCCGATGACATCCACGCCGCCGGTGTTGTCGTCCAGATAGACGCCCCAGGCAAAGTGCGGCGATATCCAGCGGCCCTTGTCGTCGTGGCCGTAGCCGAGCATATCGTGGAAGTAGTTGTAGCGGATGACCGAGCCGCGCGAGCCGATCCAGTCGCGCCCGCCGGTATAGACCGCGCCTGTGTCCTCGGTTTCGAGGTTCATGTGGCGGATGTGGTTGTATTCGAGGACGAGGTTGTTGCCGCCAAACATGATGCCCATGCGCGGGCCGTCGTGGATGTAATTGTGCGAAGCGCGGTTGCCGCAACCATGCATGGCGACGCCGACGCCCTGTTTGTAAAACACACCCACGTGATGGATGTAGTTGTTGTCGGCGTAATTGTTGGCGGGAGTGAGTGTGATGCGATCGCCGCCGCCGAGCGAGACGCCACTGCTGCCGGTGTCGTGGATGTCGCAACCGACAACGCCGTTGTTCTGGCCGCCACTGACGCTCACGCCGCTGCCGTTGTAATCGCCAACGTTGCGGATGACGCTGGCGGCGATGACGCAGTTGGTGGTGTCCTTGAGCGTGATGGCCGTGCCCTCGCAGCACTCAAAGATGAACCCGCGAAACGTGACATTCGCCGTGCCGGGACCGAGATCGAGGATCGTTCGCATCGTCGGCGCGAAAACCTCGCGTTTCTTCAACGGAGCGGGCGGCCAGAAGTAGAGCGTCTTCTCCTTTTTGTCGAGATACCACTCGCCCGGCGCGTCGAGTTCCTCCAGCAAGCCGCGCACATAGTAGCGGTCGAAGGTGCGGATCGGATAGGAACAATCGCCCGCCAGCGTGATCACGCGCTGCTCGCGATCAATCGCCTTGATGCGAACGATGTTGTTCCACCAGTTGTAGCGCGCAAACACGAACACTTCGCCTTCCTCTGGCCGCGCCCATTGTCTTGCGTCGCTGGGCTTGTATTGCAGCGTGTGCCGGTTTTCGCCGGGAATCTCCGCATACATCGGCCATGGCTTGCCGTCCGCGTAGGCCCAGCCGCCGCCGTAGGGATTCTTGGGGTCGTAGTTCGGATAGCGCGCGAGGTGCATCCGTTTGCCATCGAAGAAAAGCTGGCGGAAAACGTTCGTCACGCCCTGCCCGCCGACGTTCGCCTTGAGAATCGCGCCTTTCCATGATTCGAATCCGCTGACGGTCTTGCCGCCGATGATAATGGGCTTCTCATTCTTATAGGCCCGCCAGAGGACACCGTTGTCGCGCGCGTCGAACTTTAACGTTTGCGGCAGGGCATACGTGCCGCGGCGGACGTGGACGGTCACGGCCTCATGGTTTTTCAGCTCGCGGGCCGCATCGCGTGCCCTCTCCAGCGTGGCGAACGGTTTGGCTTCCGTTCCGGGATTGGCGTCGTTTCCGTTTGGGGCGACGTGGAATTCCGCGGCATCAAGTGCAACCAGCGCCGCCAGCGACAGAGCGATGCAAACGAAGAACTTCGTCATGCCCGCGAGCCTGCCACCACCCGCCATCCCCGCGCCACAAGAAAATCCGCACTTCCGCTGGCCGCTGAAAACTGATGGCTGAGAACTGAAAATCGCTTCTCCCTTGCGCGGATTCCGCCTGCCGTCATACACTTCGGCCACAATGTTCACGAAGACGAAGGAATCGCTTCCGATTCGCAGTTGACCTAGCTAGAATACGGCCATGACCACGTCACGAATAAGCAGGAAGGATTGTGACTTCTCAGCTTATCGAGCGTTCACGTGCAAGTTGCGAAAGCTGGCCTCCACACCTTTGGTTGATAGGGCCTGGACCAAACGCGTGGACGCTTGCCTTGACGGCACGGCGGGTGCCGAACTCCGACGACTGGTCAAACTGCCGGTTCGTCGTGCCTTCGGCGTCTTCTTTACTGGTTCTAAACTGGCGGAACGGTTGCTCGGCAAACTTAGATTCAATCCTACCGCCGATTTCATCTACGATCCGGCAGTGGGCGCAGGCGACCTATTGCTGGCAGCGGCGAGGCGCTTACCACTTTGCCAAACCTTAACGGCAACTCTGGAAGCATGGGGAGGTTGTCTCGCTGGCACCGACCTCCAAGCGGAGTTCATTGCGGCGGCAAAGTTGCGTATTGCCTTGCTCGCACGCCAGCGCCACGGGAAGACGGCAGAACTTCCAAAGAACTGGCGAAAATATTTTCCGTTCATCTGCACGGGCAACGGCCTCAGTCAGCCGGCTCTTTATTCTCGCGCAACGCATCTGGTCATGAACCCACCGTTTAGCGTCTCTGGTCCGTTGGAAGATTGCCAGTGGGCTGGAGGCCGAGTGTCGGATGCGGCCCTGTTCGTGGTTCGGGCGTTAGAACAAGCGGAAGCGGGAACGCGTCTGCGCGCGATCCTACCCGACGTGCTTCGTTCCGGCAGTTTCAAGCATCACTGGCGTCAGCGTGTAAGCGACCTTGCAGAAGTGAACTCGGTGAAACGCTACGGGATATTCGATAAGTCCGCTGATATTGACGTATTCTTGTTGAGCGCCAAACGCCGACAGGGTGAGCCGGCCAAGGTTCGACGCTGGCCGAAGTCCGCAAAGCGAGCTACAAGGACTGTCGGCGATTTCTTCGATGTGCATGTCGGGAGTGTAGTGCCGCACCGCGACCCGGAGAAGGGACCGGAGCATCCCTACATTCATCCGCGTTGCGTGCCCACATGGACGGTGCTCCGCGAGTTTTCTGAAACGCGTCAGCACGAGGGGTTGGTCTATGAGCCGCCCTTCATCGTGATTCGCCGCACTTCGCGCCCTAGCCATCCGTATCGTGCGACCGCCACGGTCATAAGCGGAACAAGACCCCTTGCCGTGGAGAATCATCTCATCGTGTGCGCGCCAAAGAAAAAAACTCTCTCTTCGTGTCGGGAGCTGATGCGACAGTTCAAAACGAAGACCGTGAATGATTTTCTAAATGCCCGGATTCGCTGCCGCCATCTGACAGTCGGCGTCGTCCGGGAAATCCCTTGGGCGAGTTAAACGATGCAAGGCTCATTCAAATTCTCTCCCGAGATTCTTGTCCGCTTGGGCGAGGAACTGGTCCCAAATCCTACCGACGGATTGCTGGAGCTGGTCAAGAACGCCTACGACGCGGATGCGAGCAAATGCACCATTAAGGTGACGAAAAAGAGCGTCCGCATTGAAGACGACGGCGACGGGATGAGCGATGCGGACATTGTCGAGGGCTGGCTATTGATCGGCGGTTCTCGAAAGGACGCGACCAAGCCGACGAATAAGGGCCGCACTCCGGTCGGCAACAAGGGGCTAGGACGATTGGCCGCTCTGCGTCTTGGCACCAAGACCACTCTGACCTCGCGTCCGCGCAGCCGGCCGGGCAAGGAATTCAAGATCGAGGTGGACTGGCGTGAGGTGGACCAATCCGAGTATGTCGAACAGAAACGGTTCACGATTTCCGAGACGACCACGACCAAGCCATCAGGCACTGAAATCCAGCTCGAGGACTTGAAGGAAGTGCTGTCTGAGGATGAAGTTGCCCGGCTCGGTCGCAGCTTGGTGCTGCTTTCTGATCCATTCGAGAATCAGGCAGGATTCTACCCTTCTCTGAAGGCCGAGGGCTTCGCGGCGTTGGCTAGGCTCGCCAAGCAGAACTATTTCGACGATGCAGATTTTCACCTTCAGGCCTCAGTGGACTCTGATGGCAACCCGACCGTGGCGGTTTTAGACTGGCAGGATCGCGTGATGTATGCGGCCAAGCCGGAAGACTTCAAGAAGGCGCTGCCCTATCGCACGCCATCGGCAACGTTCGACCTCTGGGTGTTCAAATTGGCGAATCAGAGTTTCTCGGCGAAGAACTCTAACCTGAAGGATGTGCGGGAGTGGCTAAGCGTGGTTGGAGGCGTTCACCTTTACCAGAGCAACATCCGGGTGCGACCGTTCGGCGAACCCGGACACGACTGGCTGGGTATGAACCTGAAGCGTGTTGGCAGTCCTGAAGAGCGGCCTTCAACCAACAATTCCATTGGGCAAATCAAGGTTAACGACCTCGGCCAGCTACTCACCCAGAAGACTGACCGAAGTGGATTCGTGGAGAACGATGCTTTCCGCGAACTAAAGCGGTTTGCAGTGGATTGCCTCGACTGGATGGCAACGCGGCGCTTGGCGACCGCCGAAACCCGGCGTGAGCTCAAACGCTCTTCAACTTCCGTCAGTGTGGTTGCGGCCAAGCAGGACGTGGAGGATTTGATTCGCAAGAAGGTGCCTAAGAAGGCACAGGGTCAAGTAATGACCGCGTTCAAGAAGTTTGACTCCGCGAAGCAGCAGGAAACTGTAGCCCTGAAGGAGGATCTCCAACTTTATCGGAGTGTAGCAACCGCCGGTTCGACCTCAGCCGTCTTCGCCCACGAATCGCACAAGCCCCTTTCGCAGATCCTGAGCGTCACCGCGTCCATCAAGCATCGCGCGAAAGAACTACTCGGCGATCTTTTCGGCAAGAGGCTTGAGGAGCCTATCGACTTCCTTGCCCATGCGGCAAAATCGCTGCAGCTCTTCTCGCAACTGCCGTTGAATCTCTTGAAACGGGAAAAGCGACGCAACGAGGTTGTGGATGTGAGCAACTCCGCTCAGGAGCTGGTGGGTTACCTGAAACCTTTCTTCGGCGACGCCAAGATCGACCTAAAATTCACGCCGAATAAATTTCCTGTGATGGTCGCGGGCTCGCGTGCGCTAGTAGAGTCGATCATGGCGAATATGGCACTAAACGGGCTAAAGGCGTTTGACGTGCCCGACGCAAGGATCGTCGACCGCACTGTTGAGTTGCGGGTTTATCCTGAGGGAACCAATGCTGTCATCAAGGTGCTCGATAACGGCCCCGGCATCCAAAACATCGCTCTCGACGAAATCTGGCTCCCGGGCCGGACGACCTTTCCCGGCGGCACCGGCTTTGGCCTGACCATCGTGCGGGACTCTGTGAGCGACCTTCACGGCACGCAGGATGCCGTAGCGAATGGCGAATTGGGCGGCGCCGAATTTACCATAACAATTCCACTCAGCAACTAATATGTCCGTTGCGATCATAGACGACGACCCGCGCGCAGCAAAAGTCACCCAGATGGCGGTGGAAGATGCTGGTCTTCAACCATGGCTCATCGCACGTGACCCAAGTCTCGTGAGATTCAGCAAGGAGCACGCAATGAAGGTCGTTGCGCGGAATATCTTGCGAGGCGCCGAGGCAGCCGTTTGCGACCATCGGCTGCGACCGCAGGGATTCGCGAAATTCGACGGAGCCGAGCTGGTGGCGTTCTTGATCAGTAAGAGCTTGCCCGCAATCCTTATCTCGCAGTTCGTCGACCAAGACTATGACGTTTCTATCCGCCATTGGCGTGCGAAGCTCCCCAGCGTCCTCAGCCGCGACGAATTCAGGGCGGATACATTTGCGGCGGCGCTGGAAATATGCCGCAAGGAAATCCGCGGCGTGTTGACGCCACAGCGTCGCCGACATCGTGTTCTCATCCGGATTGTCGACATTCAAAATGAGGCTAACCAACGCGTCGTTGATGCGATTATTCCGGCGTGGAGCCGTAAGACGGCGGTTCGTTTTCCCTTCGCTATTGTGCCGTTGCGGCTGCGCGCGCGTCTGAAAAAGAACGGCTACCTGATAGCGCAGGTGAATCTCGGCACGAACCGTCCCGAGGATCTTTTCTTCGATAAATTTGAAAAACCGCCAACTCCTAAAAATGCCCTCTTTGATCATCTTTGATGTGGGGCACGGGAACTGCGCGTTCCTTGAGGACGGTGCCGTGCGGACACTGTTTGATTGTAAGGACGCGTCACTGTTTATCGAATTCCTGCTCGCGCATAACATTGACACGATCGACCAAGTGGTCGTTTCCCACACAGATGCCGACCACATCGCAGGGATTGCGGCTCTGATCCAAAGCGATTATGTCCAAATTGGTGCGGTGTATGTCAACGCGGACGCCGCTAAAGACACGGACGTATGGAAAGAGCTGAAGATAGCACTGCAAGATGCGGCGGATAAGAAGGGGCTAGAGGTGATGACGACGATTGGTGCAAACATGCCGAACGCCCTCGCGCATGGTGCGGTCCGCATCGAGGTGGTGTCCCCGGGCATAGTGTGGAGGTTGACGGGGAATGGTGGGCGACTGCCCAATGGAGGCTCGCTCAACGCCAACAGCATGTCGGTGGTGCTGCGCCTTCACCACGAAAACCACCCGGTTGTCCTCCTGCCGGGCGACATGGACGCGGCCGCCTTGCAGGACATTGTTGCACGAAACCAACAATTGACGGCTGACATACTGGTGTTCCCCCATCATGGCGGAAACGTCTCTGTGGCCGGCAATGTTGCCGCCCGACAGGCAGAAAACACCGCCTTTACGACGGACCTGCTGAACCGCTGCGCGCCGAGCATGGTGGTGTTTTCCATCGGACGTGGTATTCACGGGACACCGCGCCCGGAAATCACTCAACAGATTCATGGGCAACCGCAGCCGTGCGTCATCTCATGCACGCAGCTTTCGGAACATTGCCATGCCGGTGCGACGCCCGCGAATCCAATCCACTTGGGCCCTTTACCGGCCCGCGGGAGACCCGGCAATTGTTGTTGCGGTGGCTCGATGGAAATTCAACTGGCAGGGAATGGGACCGTTGCGGCCATTGCGCGGCAACAACACACGAACTTTATCGCCAAACATGTCGCGACACCCCTTTGCCAAGCCCCGGCCGCCCCCTAGCTAAACTGTTGATGCCGTGCGCTACGAGTGCGAGTTTCATCGTGAGCTATGGATTAAGAACTTGGAATGAGGAAAAAGGCGGGGCCAGAAAATGGGAGCACGATCTATAGGTCGTTCCGCTGTTTGGGCGGCTCTGGTAAAAGACGCAGCATGGATAGGGCCGAGCGTTCAATCAGCGAGGATCTCGCTGCGTGATGTTCTGAGCGATGAAGTATGTTCGTCGTTCACGGGCGTTTTTGGTGTTTGGCTCCTGTGGTTCTCGTTTCTATATGGCGATACTCCACGGCGCGCGCATGGGGCGCGTGAGCATCTTGTTGGCTTCGTCGTTGCCGGTGAACTTCTCGGCGGCGGGGTCCCATTTCAATTTCTGGCCGAGTTTGGCGGCGATGAAACCAATCTGGCAGATCGTCGCGGCGCGGTGACCGATCTCGGCGGTGACGATCGGCTCTTTGCGGCTGCGGACGCAGTTGATGAAGTCTTCCTTCTCGCTGATGCACGGTAGTTGGATCTCGTTCGGGCCGGGTTTCCACTTCAACAGCGCCGGATCGCTCGCCTTGAAACCGCCGGACTGGAACCACGTGTTCTCGATCCATCCTGTCGTGCCCTCGACGCGCACGAACGGACGGTCGGAGACGTAGAGCATCTCAATGCCGCTGGCGTAGCGGTAGCGGAACTCGTGGTTGATCGGCGTGTCCCAGAAAGCTTTCGGGAACTTGGCGCGTCCCTCGACCTCGACGGGGCCGGTGTGCTCGGTATCCAGCGCCCACTGCGCGATGTCTATGGTGTGCGTGCCCCAGTTCAGCAAGTTTCCAAGCGAATAGTCGCTAATGTGGAACCAGCCCGGCCCGGTGCCGGCGGTGTAGTCGAGGCCGCCCTGCCGCGTGTGGACGCGCTTGAGCGTGTAGGGGCGCGCGGGTGCCGGGCCTTGCCAGAGGTC
>Ga0265297_10006010_pt1 | contig 17963 bp, 12 predicted proteins | sample Munlanlwell13791_FD_192502 | JGI IMG/M metagenome (GOLD analysis project Ga0265297, IMG submission 192502) | Leachate microbial communities from a municipal landfill in Southern Ontario, Canada - Leachate well 137-91 | ecosystem: Engineered > Solid waste > Landfill > Unclassified | place...
ATTGAACAAAAAATTATAGAGCGCGCGTGTCTTCTTGCTAAAGCCGACTTAGTAACAGATATGATTTATGAGTACCCGGAGCTTCAAGGCACAATTGGCGCTCTTTACGCTAATAAAGATGGTGAAGACAAAAATGTAGCAATTTCTATACAAGAGCATTATTGGCCGCTTAGTGCTGATGGCAAGCTTCCAAACAGTTCACTTTCAACTATAATTTCTATAGCCGATAAAATAGACACACTTTGCGGCGATTTTGCAGCTGGACTAATACCAAGCGGCTCTGCTGACCCTTACGGTTTAAGGCGGGCATCTGTTGGTGTTATAAGGATGTTACTTGGCGGGACTAGTTTAGAAATTTCTTCTTTGATAGATAAAGCCTACTCTTTGTTACCTGAAAAGCTTTCAAACAATGTCCGTTCAAAAGAACAGATGCTGGAGTTTTTTAAACAAAGGTTTGAAGCGCTAATGCAGTCGGGTGGGTATAAATTTGACGAGATAAAAGCCGTACTTGCAGTTGGTTTTTATGATTTTTTAAATGCCAAGTCTCGCATAGATGCACTTTCAAAAGCAAGGTTAGACCAAAGGTTCTCGCTTTTAACTATACCGTTTAAAAGAGCGTCAAATATTATTATTCAAGCTGAAAAGAAATCTATTGCAATACCAAACTGTGTAGATGAAACTATATTTAACTGTGATGAAGAAAAAAATCTATATTCGTCAATAAAACAAATTGAGTTGGAAGTTTTATCAAAAGTATCTGATGGCGATTATTTATCTGCGTTAATGCTTGTTGCCAACCTTAAAGAAGCTGTAGATGAGTTTTTTGTAAAAGTTATGGTAATGGATAACGACGAAGTAATTCGTTCTAACCGTTTAGCGTTGTTGAAAACATTAGTTGGTCTTATCTCAAAAATCGCTGATATTTCTTTACTGCAAGGATAGAATTAATTTAAGTCGCGGGATTTACACCCGCCCCCAGTGATACTTTTCTTTGAATGCCCAAAGTTACACCAAGAGTTTGCAATAGGATGCGGGATTCGACAAACGATGCCGGACTTTTTCTTCCTCAAAAAAGTTCGTACGATGTCTATACATCGCTCTCTCTCTTTGAGTTGAAAAACCCTCGGCCTCGCTCGTCTCGGTCCACACACCTATTACAAAATCTGTGTTGAAGTAACCAAAGGAAATGCACCCACGGTGGCTATTCACTCGTATTTTTATGGTGGCTGTGGAACTCGCCCATAATACAGAGTCGGTCTCAAGCAGTCCTCGCCGAAACCTCCATAAAAATGCTCATTCATTATCAGCCAAAGTGGGATGGAAAAGCTCGCAAGGCAAAAGGTCTGTCATTCCCGCGGATAGTTAGCGGGAATCTAAAAAGGTTTGTCATCTCGATGAGCGAAGCGAAGAGAGATCTTGCAAAAAACGATATAAGTATTGTGTACCAGAAATTTTCACAAAAGGACAAAATACGAGATACTCAAATAATTTTAGCAAGAAAAACCAGAAGGGTATAGAAAAGAGCAAATTTCGTAATCATGGAATGAGATTTTAGATAAATAAAATGGGTAATAAAATGTGTGTTAACATATGTGTGCTTGGAAGTAGCAGTAGTGGAAATTGTACAGCGTTATGGTCACAAAAACTGGGAATATTAATTGATTGTGGTGGAAGCATTAAGCGTTGGGAGGGACATTTAAAATCTATTGAATTGAATTATGGAAAAATACGTGGAATATTGATAACACATGGGCATTGTGATCACATTAATGAAAACACAATAAATTTTGCTCAAAAGAATAGTATTCCAATATATATTCATGAACATACATATAATACAATTAAGAATAGATATAATCTTAAAGATAATTTGATAAGAGATGGATTGATAAAAATTCATACAAATAGAGAGTTTAGAATTGACTATCTTAAAATAACCCCTTTTAAAATTTATCACGACGACATAGGTCATGAGGATTATGTAGGTAGCCCTTGTGGTTTTTCCGTTTACTTTGAAAATAAAAAAATCAGTTATATTACTGATACGAAGGAAATAACATACGATATGATTCAAGAAGTATTAGATTCGGATGCAATTGTATTAGAAACAAATCACGATTTAGAAATCATAGAAAGAAACCCACCAAATCATTTTGGGTGGTGCGAACATTTAAGCAATCAAAAAGCAGGAACAGCTTTAGTTGAAATGATAATTAGGTCTACAAAATCAAATTCGTTTAAATATGTGTTTCTTGCGCACGTGAGTGACGATAATAATACTCCAGAAAGACCTAAGATTGTAGTGGAAAAAATACTGCATAAAAATGGCATTAATCATGTTATATTAATAGAAACTTATAAATGTAATCGCACAAGTATTTACACTATTTAATAGGGAATATATTTTAATCGAAATCGGTGTCAGATTTCTATAATACTTTTGTGCCATTCGACTGCACTCAGCACATTACCTAACGAGAAATAAAAATGATTCCAAACTTAATTAAGATAAATAAAGAGTATCAAAATATCTATAGTTAATGACTAAATAATATATATCAATAAATATAGATAAAACATCATCGAAAAATGGAACAAAAGCAATTATGAAGAATTCTAATGACTTCCAAAGATTAAGAAATAAAAATGCTTTATATAATGAAGCGAATATTCTCCCCGAAAACCTAGACTTAAGCAAAGAGTTTTTGAATGCCTTTAATTTATTGGAAAATACAAGTAATTGCATTTTTATTACAGGTAAAGCGGGGACAGGCAAATCAACACTTCTGAAATATTTTAAATCAAAGACTCAAAAAAAAGTAGTTGTTATAGCTCCAACTGGTATTGCAGCAATCAATGTTGGTGGGCAGACAGTACATTCATTTTTTAAATTTCCTCCAAGAATAATTCAGAAAAAAAATATTGAAAGATTAAGAAATGGAGAGCTTCTTGAAAAACTTGATACTGTAATAATTGATGAGATTTCAATGGTTAGAGCTGATCTGATGGATGGTATTGACTATGCTCTTAGAATAAATCGAGATGAGATGAAAATTCCTTTTGGAGGAGCTCAAGTAATATTATTTGGAGATCTGTTTCAGTTACCCCCTGTTGTAAACAAAGAAGAACGAGAAATTATGGATAAGGAATATAAGAGTCCTTATTTTTTTGATGCAAAAATATTTAATAACATAAAATTATGCTATGTAGAGTTAACTAAAATATATAGACAGGTTGATCAAGACTTTATAGATATTCTTAATAAAATCAGAAATGGTGAACAAGTAGATAAAGACTTGGATAAGCTTAATGAGAGGGTTGATAAAAAAATACAAGAAAATAGTGCGCCTTGTATTATACTAACAACCACAAATCAACAAGCAAGGAATATAAATGAGTATAAATTGTCTATAAACTCAAATAAAGAGTTTAAATTTGAAGCCAAAATTACGGGTACTTTCGATGAAAATATATTTCCAACCGAATATTGCTTAAGGCTCAAAAAAGGTGCACAAATAATGTTAATTAAGAATGATATAAATAAGAGATGGGTAAACGGAACCCTTGCAGAAGTGGAAGATTTATCTGATGATAAAATAATGGTGAAGATAAATAAAAATATATATGAGGTTCCTCTTAGTGTTTGGCAAAAAGTTGAATATAAATATAATTCTAATAAAAATGATATAGATGAAACGATAATAGGGACATTTATTCAATATCCTTTAAAATTAGCTTGGGCAATTACTATTCATAAGAGTCAGGGACAAACATTCAATAATGTTAGTATTGATATAGGTCACGGGGCATTTGCGCATGGGCAAATATATGTTGGATTAAGCCGCTGTACTTCGCTTAAGGGAATAACTCTGAAAAAGTCGATAATAGAAAGCGATATAATTCTAGATAAACGCATATATAACTTTAGAAACAAGTTTATAAAGCACAAATTGTAAACAAATTCCAGAGACACAATACTTATATCGTTTTTTGCAAGATCTCTCTTCGCTTCGCTCATCGAGATGACAAACCTTTTTAGATTCCCGCTAACTATCCGCGGGAATGACAGACCTTTTGCCTTGCTAACTTTACCATCCCACTTTGGCTGACAATGAGTGAGCATTTTTATGGAGTTTTCGGCGAGGACTGTTTGAGCCAGCCACAAAGTGGCGAGGCGAGTTCCGCAGCCGCCAAAAAAATGCGAATGAATAGCCACCGTGGGTGCATTTCTTTTGGTTACTTTTCTTTGGGCAACAAAGAAAAGTAATACAGGGGAGCAGGGGCAGAAAAGCCCCGCAGGAATTACTGTTTGGGTTAAATAAAAAACCAGTCAAGGAATTTTTTCCTTGACTGGTTTTTTTATATTGTTTTAATTTCTAAAAGAATTTTTTAGTTTTAGGTTTTTTAACTTTTTTTAGGACAATTAACAGTGGAACTTCACCGCAGTCGGGGAAGTGCGGGCATTTTACGCATTCACCCCAAACTTTATGTGGCAGTTTATCCCGTGATATCTGCTTGTATTTTAGGTTTACAAAGAATTTTGGTTTATATGTAAGGCAAAAAACCTCGTTAACCCCAAGTTCTTTTGCTTTTTTATGGCATTCAAGTACAAGTTTTGAGCCAATTCCTTTTTTTATAAACCCTTCGGCAACTGCAAGGGCTTTTACTTCTGCCAAATCTTCCCATGATATATGTAATGCGCAGCACGCTATAACTTTACCATTTGATTCCGCAACTACATACTCTTGCAAGTTTTCATATATATCGTTAAGAGATCTTGGAAGCATTTCACGTTTTTGCGCGTAGTGGTTTATTAAAAGCTGCATTGCTTTCACATCTTTTACTTTTGCATTTCTAATTTTAAATTCAGACATTTATTTAACCACCTTTTGGGGGTTTAACACACTTTAGAGAGAAAATCCAAGCTCCAGAGCTTTTATATTCAATTCAATAAGTTCTTTTTTGCTTTCAAGAAGTACTGGGCATGCCTTTATTGCGCTTTCAAGTGAAAGTGCTTTGGATGCTTTCAAAAAAGCCCCAAGAGCAACTGAGTTTGCTACGCGAACATTTCCAAGTTTATTGGCAAGCTCTGTAGCTGGCACGAAAAAATATTTCTTTGTGTTATCAATTATTATCTTTTCTTTCGGCACAAGTGATGTATTAACAACAATTATAGCTCCAGCAACTGCATTTTTTGAGAACTTTACAAGAGAAAGTTCATTTAGTGCAATAAGCCCGGTTGAAGAAAGTACAATTGGCGAACCAATTTCTTCTGTAGATATTACTACAGTTGAGTTGGCTGTGCCGCCGCGTATTTCAGCGCCGTAGGATGGAAACCATGTTGAAAGTTTTCCTTCTTCAAGAGCGGCCTGAGCAAGCAACATACCTGCTGAAAGTGCACCCTGTCCGCCAAACCCAGCTATTATTATATTGTGTTTCATAATTTATCTCTTTTTTAATTTGATTGTCATTGACACCAGATTGCCGCGCTTCGCTCGCAATGACTTAAGATTGCTTCACACCTTCGGGATTTCCGCCTTTGGCGAGATCTAGCCCCTTGTCAGCCTGAGTCTCATCTAGACCTCGACAAAGGCGGGGGCTGACGCAATGACAGTAAAAACTAAGATCCCTCACTGCGTTTCCCGCCTTTGTCGAGGTCTAGCCTCGGGCTGACGGGATGACAGAGCTTAAATATCTTTATAAACTTTTAATGGGAATGTTTTCATAAAAGTATTTTCTACCCAAGCGATTGCATCTTTTGGAGTCATACCCCAGTCAACCGGGCATTGCGAAAGAACTTCTACTAAGGAAAACCCTTTGCCATTGATTTGGTTTTCAAACGCTTTTTTTATTGCTCTTTTTGTCTGTATAATGTTTTTGGGTGAGTTTACAGCAACTCTTTCTAAATACGAAACTCCTGGGAGCGATGAAAGCAGAGCACATACATCCATAGGGAACCCATCTCTTTTAACATCTCTGCCTGCCGGTGTCGTTGCTGTCTTTTGACCTATTAAAGTTGTTGGAGCCATTTGCCCGCCGGTCATACCGTAGTTGGCGTTATTAACAAATATTATTGTTATATTTTCACCGCGGTTTGCGGCATGCACAGTTTCTGCTGTGCCTATTGCGGCAAGGTCGCCGTCACCTTGATATGTAAATACAAAACGGTCAGGTAAAACTCTTTTTATTCCGGTTGCAACTGCCGGAGGCCTGCCGTGAGGGGCTTCTGTGACATCAAAGTTAAAGTAATCATATGCGAATACAGCGCAACCAACAGGCGCTACCGCTATGGTTTTTTCTCTAATGCCAAGTTCATCAATAACTTCAGCAACTATACGGTGAATTATCCCATGTCCGCAGCCTGGGCAGTAAAGGTGTGGTGCGTCTTTTAAGGCTTCCGGTCTTTTTAGTATGTTCATTTTATTCTTTCCAAAATAGCTTCTTCAGTTATTATACCGCCGCCAGCTTTGCCGTAAAATTCAACGGGGCATGCTCCATTAACAGCAAGGCGAACATCTTCAACCATTTGTCCATGGTTCATTTCTACAACTAAAAACTTTCTGCCGGGTTTGGCGGCTTTGCTAATTATTTGTGAGGGGAAAGGCCAAAGTGTTATAGGCCGTATGAAGCCAATTTTCAATCCTTTTGCTCTTGCGATACTGGCCGCGGCTTTTGCAACTCTTCCGGTAATGCCATAGCCAACAATAATAGTATCGGCATCTTCTATGTTTCCAACTTCGGCGCGAGTTTCGTTTTTGGCTATTTTTGCATATTTTTCTTGCAGGTGAATATTATGTTTTTCAAGAGCAAATTCATTCATTAAAAGCGAGTGTATGCTTCTTGGTGCTCTGCCCTTGCATCCATCAAGAATCCAACTGCGATCTGTTTGTGGGCGTGTTCTTGGTTTTGGGTTTTGTGGTATTTCGGCCGGTTCCATCATTTGGCCTACAATTCCGTCAGAAAGAATCATAACAGGTGTTCTATAAATTTCAGCAAGGTCAAATGCTAGAATTGCAAAGTCATACATTTCTTGAACACTGCAAGGAGCTAAAGTTAGCAGGCGATAATCGCCATGGCCGCCGCCTTTTACTGCTTGAAAGTAATCACCCTGAGCGCCGGATATATTTCCAAGCCCTGGCCCGCCGCGCTGAACATTTACAATCAGGCATGGCAGTTCGCATGCGGCAATGTAAGATATCCCTTCTTGTTTAAGTGAAATTCCCGGGGAAGACGATGATGTCATAACTCTTGTGCCGGTTGTGCTTGCGCCTAAAACCATATTAATTGCGGCAATTTCTGACTCGGCTTGAAGGAAAACTCTGCCAAGATCTGTCATTCGTTTTGACATATGCGCAGGCACTTCATTTTGGGGGGTAATTGGATAGCCAAAATATGCCATACAACCTGCTGCTATAGCACCTTCACACAACGCAATGTTACCTTTAGTAAGTGTTTTCATAGTAGTTTATTTTATGAATAAGAGGTAAGTAATAAAGTTTAATTTTAAACAGTTTCTTTACTTATCTTTATGTACTTCAATGCAGACATCGGGGCAGACCAGATAGCAAAAGCTGCATCCTGTACATGGGCTTCCTTCTTCAACAAAAATAGCCGGATGATTACCGGCCTTGTTGAACTGCTCCGACATCTTTATTTTTTTATTAGGACAAACATTTATGCAAAGTGTGCAACCTTTGCACCGCTCTGGGTTGATAATTATTTTAGCCACTGTAGTCCAATTTTATTATTTTGACTAACAAGAAGTCAAATTTATAGCAGAATTATAAAGAATTTGAGTTTTCTATTAGCTCTTTGGCGTGGGTCAGCGCGCTTTGTGTTACTTTGTTACCGGAAAGCATCTTGGCAATTTCTTCAATTTTATTATCTTGTGATAATTTACTCACTTCAGTAATTGTTTTGCCGTTTTTTTGAGTTTTTGAAACAGCGTAGTTTGTATCGCCAAAGGCCGCAATTTGTGGCAGATGTGTTATGCAAAGTATCTGCCTTTCTTTTGATAGTGCTTTTAGTTTTTTGCCTATGGCTTGGCCGGTTGGGCCGCCAACTCCTGAGTCAATTTCGTCAAATATTAAAACTGGCGAGCCATAAACATTTGAAAGCGCGGTTTTAAGCCCAAGCATCAGGCGAGAAAGTTCGCCGCCAGATGCAATGGTTTTTATGGGTTTCAACTCTTCGCCCGGGTTAGCTGAAAAAATAAAATCAACTTTATCTATTCCGTAGTTTTGCGCTTCTTGTTCTTTGGTAAGTGTTATAGCAAAGCGCGCTTTTTTCATTCCAAGTTCTTGAATTTCGGCCTCAACAGCTTTAGCAAGTTTCTGGCCAAATTTTAACCGAAGTTCGCTTAATTTTGCGCAGAGTTTATTTAACTCGGTGCTATTTTTTTCTATTTTTTTGGTAAGTTCCAAACTTGATTCTTCACTTTTTTGAAGTGTTTCAAGCTGGGCTTTTATTTTTTCTTCGTAGGCGGCAATTTCTTCAATTGTTGGGGCATACTTCTTTTTGAGTTTTTTTATTAGCTCAAGGCGTTCCATTACTTCTTGCAGTTTTTCAGGGTCTATTTCAAGTTTATCCGCAAAGGTGCTTATTCCATCAAGTGCCGATTCAAGCGTATAATAGGCGTTGCGTGTGTTATCTAACTCCTCGGACATAGCACCCGACGAGTTGTGCAGGGCCTCTAAATTTTTAATTGTTTGCATAATTGCAGAAAGCGCAGGCGCTTCACCGGTATAGAGCGCTTTGCGTGCCATTTCACAATTGTCTTTAAGCTTGCTTGCATTTTTAAGCAGCGGCAAAGTGTTTTCAAGTTCTAAATCTTCTGACGGTTTTAGGTTTGCTTCAGCAATTTCTTTTAATTGAAAAGAGTAGAGGTCTATAAGCCGCTCTTTTTGGGCAAAAGAAAGTTCAAGAGCTGCCTGGCTGTCTTTTAATTCTTTTAGTTCATAATATTTTTTTGAAATTTCAGCGGTATATTTTTCTAAGGAGCCGTAAGCGTCTAAAAACTTTCTTTGAAATGATGTTTCAAGTAAAAGTTGGTGCTCATTCTGGGTGTGTATGTCTGCTAAATTTTGTGTAATCTCATTGAGTGCTAAAAGAGTAAGGGGGGTGTCGTTGGCAAATGCTCTGCTTTTACCGGAGTTGTCAATCTCACGCCTTAAAATAAGTGTGTTGTTTTCTGCAGGTATGCAAAGAGTTTCTAATGTTTTATTAACTTCAGGAATTTTTGTTATGTCAAACTCGGCACTAATAACACAGCATGTTTGTCCGCTTCTAACAACACTTGCCGATGACCGCGCTCCAAGGGCAAGGGAAAGCGACTCCATAATAATCGATTTGCCCGCGCCGGTTTCACCGGTAAATATATTAAGCCCGGGCTCAAGGCATAGGGTTAAATCATCAATTAACGCAAAGTTTTTAATGTATAAATTAGCAAGCATAATTATTTTTTAGTCAGGGTTTTGATTTTATAGCTGGCAAAGAGCAATTTTATTATCCTCTCTTACCCCAGTTTAGTTTAGTTCTTAGAACGCTAAAATAGTTGTGTTTTTTGTTTTTAATAAGGTATAGCGGTTCGCTAAAAAGAGAAATTATAATTTTATCATCCACTTCAAGCTCATGTTTTATTTGCCCATCAATATAAATTACTGGTTTCTCTTTTGCGTCTGAGTTTACAATTAGCTTAAGTATGGATTTACTCGCAGGCATAATAAAAGGTCTTTGGCTTAGTGTGTGCGGGCAAATTGGTGTTAGAACAAGCACATCTAAATGTGGGTGCACAATAGGGCCGTTTGCTGCAAGTGAGTAGGCGGTTGAGCCGGTTGGGGTTGCAACTATTAGTCCATCGCCAATGTAATCACCTAAAAATTTCTCATTTAAGTATGCTTTAACAGTAACAATTCTGCCATTTGTTCCAGAGTGCGCTATACAGTCGTTTATGGCAAGTTCATTAATAGTTCTATTTTTATTTTCAATTTTTACAGCTAAAACAGCTCGCTCTTTAATGGTAAACTTTCCAGCAATTATATTTTTTATTGCCGCATACATTTCTTTTGGGTTTGTTTCTGCAAGGAAGCCCAGCGAGCCAAGGTTAACCCCTAAAATTGGAATTTTATACGGCACAAGCATTCTGCTTGCTTTAAGCATTGTTCCATCGCCGCCTAGAGTTACAACAGCGCATATTTTTTCATTTTTCGGAACTTTTTGTCCAAGAATAATGTAATCAATTTTGTTTAAAGCAAGCCATTTCTTTAGCTTTTCAAGTTCTTTTATGGCCAGCGCCTTGTCTTTGTTGTAAACAATACCTAATTTCATTATCATGCTCCTTTTTATCTACCTAGTGATTATAGCAAAATTTGCTATAATACGAAAAAACTGGGGGCATTTATGAAAAAAGTTTTAATTATTTTAGTTCTTTTAATAGTTGGTTTTGTTATTTATGGCGCAACACTTGGGCTTTTTGAAAAGGTTGAAGTTAATGTTACAAAAGTTGGCCCTTATAAGTTTGTTTATGCCGAGCATAAGGGTTCGTATATGAAAGTTGGCAAAGTAATGAACAATATCTTTGAAAGTTTAAACAAGGACTTTGGTATAAAAGCAGAAAGGGGATTTGGTATTTACTACGACAACCCAAAATTAGTTAAAAAAGAAAATTTAAGGAGCTCCGTTGGTTGCGTGCTTGAGTCGGAGTACTTTTCGCAAGAAGATAAAATCAAAACAAAATTTGGCATTATGGAGTATCCTGTAACGCAAAGTATAACAGCCGAGTTTCCGTATAAGAATATGGGGTCTATCATTATTGCTGTTGCTAAAGTTTACCCTGAGTTTTCAAAATATATGGAAGCAAACGGTTTTGAGCAGACAGAGTCGCTTGAAATTTACTCTATGAAAGATAAAAAAATATTTTTTAGTATGCCGTTAAAGAAAAAACAAGGGGCGCAATAATATGGCGCTTTCAGTTGGTATTGTAGGCCTGCCAAATGTTGGGAAATCAACTTTTTTTAATGCCATAACAAATGCCGGCGCTCAGGCGCAAAACTACCCGTTTTGCACAATTGAGCCAAATACCGGCGTTGTGCCTGTGCCTGATGAGCGCTTAAGCGTGCTTTCTAAAATGAGCGCTTCAATAAAAGTTGTTCCTGCAACTATTACCTGTGTGGATATCGCAGGACTTGTTAAAGGCGCTTCAAAAGGTGAAGGGCTTGGCAATAAATTTCTCTCTCATATCAGGGAAGTTAACGCTATCGCCCATGTTGTGCGCTGTTTTGACGATCAAAATGTTGTGCATGTTAATGGCAAAATTAACCCAATTGATGATATTGAAACAATAAATGTTGAGCTAATGTTGGCAGACCTTGAAATGGCTGACAAATTACAAAACACACTCTCTAAACAACTTAAAAGCGCCGACAATGAAGTAAAAGAAAAGCTTGCGCTTGTTACAAAAATAAAAATGGCGCTTGAGGCAAACAAACCAGTTCGCTCACTTGAGTTTTCGGTGGAAGAAAGTGAGCACCTTAAGCAGATGAATTTTATTAGCGCGAAAAAAGTTATTTATGTGGCAAACATAAATGAAAGTTCCATAAACAAAGAAAATGATTATGTTAAGTTGGTAAATGAGTACGCGCGTTCTTGTGGTGAAAAGTGTGAGGTTATCAGCGCAAAAATTGAAGAAGAAATTGCAATACTTGACGCGGCTGAAAAAGCAGAGTTTTTAAAAGAACTTGGCATAAAACAAAGCGGGCTTGATGTTTTTGCAAAAGAGTGCTACTCCTTGCTTGGTTTGCAAACATTTTTAACCACCGGAGTAAAAGAAACACGCGCATGGACAATTAACAAAGGCGCGACTGCTCCGCAGGCGGCCGGCGTTATACATACTGATTTTGAACGCGGTTTTATTCGCGGGAATGTTATTTCGTATGAGGATTTTGTGCGTTATGGCGGTGAAGCCGGAGCGCGTGAAAAAGGCCTTTTACGCCAAGAGGGCCGTGAGTATATTATGCGCGAAGGCGATATAGTTGAGTTTTTATTCAATGTCTGAAATAAAATCACAAAACAAGGTTTTGTATTTAATATCAATAATTGGTTTTTTTGGAATTTTTTCTGGTACAATTTCAAAAAATCCTGTTTTGCCCCTTTTTGCCCAGTCGCTTGGAGCATCCATAACAATTATTGGCTTAATTGCCGCAATTTCTCCAATTGCCGGCATACTTTTCAGCTTTCCGGTCGGCTACCTTTGCGATTCATGGGGAAGAAAGAAATTACTTTTAGTTTCTGCGTTGGTTTTCCTAATATCACCGCTTTTATACCTTCTGATAACAAACCCACTATTTTTAATACCTGTGCGTTTTTTTCACGGTATTGCCACAGCAATTTTGGGGCCTGTCGCATCTTCAATAATTTTTAGCAATTACAGAAAAGACAGGGGCGAAAAAATAGGTCTTTACTCTTCCGCCACACTTGTTGGCAGAACCGTTGCTCCAATAGTTGGTGGTTTTTTAATGGGTGCATTTGCTTACCTGGGTATGCTATGGAGTTACAGGGTTGTTTACATTGCTGCATTTGTGGTTTCTATTCCGGTTTTATTTCTTTGCTTAATGTACAAAGAAGAAGGCGTTCAAAGTAGTTTAGAAGAACTTAAAAAAACATCTTTTACGCAAATGAAAAAAGCATTGCTTAATTTTATTGGCAATGCAAAGCTTCTTGCAACAGGCCTTGCTGAAATGGCAACTTACTTTTCTTTTGGCGCATTTGAAACTTACTTTCCAATATATCTGCACTCACTTGGGGTTAGCCCTGCTAAAATCGGTATGGCATTTTCGTTGCAAATTTTGTCTATTGCGCTTACAAAACCGCTTTTTGGAAAACTTTCAGACCATATTGACCGTCGTGTACAAATTATTTTTGGTTTATTAATACTTGGTTCTGCAATTGCCGCAATGCCGGTTTTTTCAAACTTTATTATGCTTTTAATTTGTGCTGTTGTTTTTGGTTTTGGTATGTCTTTTTGCACTGTTGCAACAAGCGCGTATTCTGCGGATGTTGCCAAAATAGAAGAGTTGGGCGCTTCTATGGGGGCATTAAGTTCAATAATGGATATTGGACACTCTTCAGGGCCTTTTGTTGCGGGCGTAATTATATCTTTAATTTCATTAAAAGCAGGATTTCTTGCATGCGGTATTGTTTGCGTAATGTCGGCGGTGTTTTTTATTTACAGTGGTTTTCAAAAAAACCTTGATAAGAGAATAATTAATTAGTAAAATATAAAAATATGATACCTTATCTTAAAATTTAGGTTGGAATATATAGGCGGAGGATATGATGCAGGAGTCAAATAACAGTAATGTGGGTTTAAATATTGACGACGAAAATGTTTTAATGAGCGAGCTTATGGGCCCTGAGCTTAAAGTTGAAACTGGTAAAGTTTTTAGCGCAGTGGTTGTGGGTCAAAATGAAGATGGAGTGTTAGTTGACCTTGGTTTAAAGTACGAAGCGTTAATACCAAAAACTGAGTTTGAAGATGGTGTAGCGCCAAAAGAACTTGAGCTTGGGAAAAATATAAGTGTAAAGTTTGTGCGTTTTGGAAACAATGGCGGTTCCCCAATAGTTTCATTTAGAGAACTTAAGGAAGCCGCAATTTGGGAAACGCTATCAAATGCTCAGCATGCTGCTGCTTCAATTGAAGGTACAATTAAGAAAAAAGTAAAAGGCGGTTTTGTTGTTGATATTGGCCTTGATGCTTTTTTGCCGTCTTCACAGTTAGATTTGCGAGTACCTAAAAACCCAAAAGATTTGGATAATGTAATCGGCAAAAAATATGAGTTTGCTATAACTGAAATTAACAGAGCGCAAAGAAATGTTGTGCTTTCAAGAAGAGTTTTGCTTGAGAAAAGCGTTAACGAACAAAAATCAAAACTTTTTGCAGAGGTTGAGGAAGGTCAAATTCGCGATGGCGTTGTGCGCAATATAACAAAATTTGGCGCTTTCGTGGACATTGGCGGTATTGACGGGTTGCTATATATCGGCGACCTTGCATGGTATAGAGTTAAAAATGTAGAGGATATATTAAAAGTCGGCCAAAGGGTACGCGTAAGCATTTTGAAAATAAATAAAAAAGAAGAGAAAATATCACTTGGTTTAAAACAATTAAGTGTAAAACCATGGGATGGAGCGGCGGAAAGGTACCCGAGTGGTTTAATTATAAAAGGGAAAGTTTCTTCCGTAAGCGATTTTGGTGTTTTTGTTGAGTTAGAACAGGGTGTTGAGGGGCTTATTCACATATCTGAAACTTCATGGCTATCTGAGCCAAAAAATTTAAAACAAATGTTTAGCGTAGGAAGTGAAGTTGAGGCAAAAGTACTTGCGATAGATGAAACAACTCAAAAGATTTCTCTTTCAATAAAGCAAATGACAGAAAACCCATGGGAAAACGCATACAGGCATTATGCGCCGGGAGCCCGTGTAAAAGGTGTTGTAAGCGGCATAACTCCATTTGGAGTTTTTGTTAAACTGCCTGAGGGCGGTGTGCAAGGGCTTGTGCATGTTGGTGAACTGTCGTGGACAAAAAAAATAAAACACCCAAATGAAGTTGTAAAACAAGGCAGTGAAATTGAGGTGGTAGTTCTTAGCGTAGACCCTAAAAACGAAAAGATATCTCTTTCGGTTAAAAAATTAACACAGGACCCTGTAAAAAAATATAAGGTCGGCGCGGTTGTTAAAGGCACTGTTGCTCGTTTAAATGGTTTTGGCGCTTTTGTAACGCTTGAAGAAGGCATAGACGCGCTTTTACGTAATGGTGAAATTGATGCTACAAAAAAAATTGAAGACCCGAGTACAGTATTGGCTGTCGGCCAGGAAGTTGAAGCGAAGGTAATTAAAAACGAAATAAAAGAAAGAAAAATAGAAATATCAATTAAAAAACTTGATAGAGAGCGCGAAAGAGAGTTAATTAAACAATTTGCGAATAAAGATGAAAAACCGACACTTGGCGAATTGTTAGTTGCCGATGATGAAAATGAAGATGAGAGCACCGTTGAGTAGTTTGTTGTTGGTTTAAAGCTCTTTACAAACTTCGCAGAGGAAATTGTTTTTCTTTGCGAAGTTTTATGTTTTGTTGTTGTGTGTTTTCTTTGTCACCCCGAAACGTAGTGAGGGGTCTTGGTGTTTCGTTTTTCCTTTTAAAGAAAGATCTCTCTTCGCTTCGCTCATCGAGATGACAGGAATGTATAGGATTGCTGGAATCGTAACTAAATAGTTTATATGTATCAAACAGTTGTGAAGATAAATATGAAAAAAATTATTTTGATTATTATTGCTTTTTTTGCGCTTTTAGCATTTAGTTCAAATGCTTTTTGTGCCGCGGCTTGGGATGGCACAAGCGATGATGCAATGCTTTTGTCTGTTGAAAAAGCCGCATTTATGTATTTTTGGTCCAATGCAAACAGTGGATATTATACAGTTGCAGAAAGGCAGGCAAACTGGACCTATCCTCCTTATAGACCATACTCTGCATTTTATGGTGTTTCTGCGGCAGGTATGGGCCTTGTCGCTATTTGTGTTGCGCATAAAAACGGTTGGATAACTTTATCGGTGGCAAAAGCAAGAATTGATTCAATTTTAAATGCACACTACAATGCACCTGAAAGCAGTGGAACTGCTTTATCAGGTGGGCTTGTACAGCACAATGGTTTCTTTTACCATTTCACAAAAAATGATGGAACAAGAGACAACTCAGGTACTGAGCTTTCTACAATAGACACAGCTTGGTTTATTACAGGCGCTCTCTTTGCAGGCCAGTATATAAAGGATAATGGCGGCGGCAGTGTAGAATGGGATACAGCAGATGCAATATATAGAAGAATTGATTGGCAATGGATGCGCAACGGAGGCAATTACTTAAAGTGGGCATGGACACCCGAAAACGGCTTTTCCGGTCAAGGCGATATAGCAGGATATAGCGAGGGTATATTTGCCTATTTTCTTGCTATGGGCTCACCCACACATCCGCTTTCAGATATAAATGGTTGGAATGCGCTTAGCTGCCTGCCAATATCGTACAAGGGACTTTCTTACATTTATGATGGTGGTAATTCATTATTTTCGCACCAATATCCTGGCATTTTTATTGATTTTACTGGAAGAAAAACATCAAAATACGCTTCTTTTGCCTTAAATACCTACAATACAACCATTCACCAGCACAGATATGCTTTTGATAATAGTTCAACATACTCCACATATGGTGAAAGCTTTGGTTTAAGCGCAACCGATGTTCCCGGTGTCGGAGAGTGGGATGGGCTTTGGGGGCTTGCTTATACCGCTTATGATACATCCGACAACGATGGAACAGTTTGTTTAAGCGCTATGGCCGCTTCCATAAATGAATTACCTTCATTAGTTAAAAAAAATATTCGTTATCTTCACGATACTTACGGTGCCGATATTTGGGGGAATTGGGGTTTCTCAGACAGCTATAAAAAAGACTCAGGGCTTACCGGACCAACCACATGCAAAAGCTGGGGCTGGGTAAACCCTCATATGATAAGCCATCAGCAGGGCTCAGTAATTTTGTCAATTGAAAATTACCGTACTGGTTTAATTAAAAGTACTTTTATGGAAATCCCATACATTCAAACCGCGCTCAGCGCACTTGGTTTTACTTCAGACACTGTAAAACCAGCCCAAATTTCAAACATTGCAAAAAATTTGTATTTAAACCCTGCAAAAACCTCGGCACAAGTTAACTTAAGCTGGCTTGCTCCCGGCAATAACGACTACACGGGTGTAATTTCAAGTGGAGTTTATGAAATACGCTTTACAACTATCGCTGCCGATACATGGGACAGCGCCCCGCCGAATTATTTAAATTACAATATCGTATGGAGTACAAGAACAAACCCATCAGATGCACAAAGTTTTCTTCTAAATAATCTTGCGGCAGATACAACATATTACGCTTGGGTGCGTATAACAGATGATTGCTTTAACTGGAGCCCACTTGGTGACACAATTACTTTTAGGGCTGGCATTTCAAAAATATCGCCAAACGAGATGTATAATACAAACGCATCTGCAAGTGTTGTTTTTAACGGTGATTGTTTTGACTCAGGAACTACGGTTAAACTAACAAAAAATGGCGAAGCAGACATACTCCCCATTTCTTCTTCTATACAAAGTTCAACTGCGATTATTGCCACATTTAATTTATCAGCTAAAACAACCGGATACTATACGGCAATTGCAAATCTTGGCGGTTCGTCAGTTATGGTTTCAAGTTTTACAAATGGGTTTTTAATAAAGCCAATGGCAATAACAAGCATAAGTACAGGCGCCTGTTTTAATTCAAGCATACTGGGGCCGATAACTATAACTGGGGAAGGTTTTGTAAGTGGTGTAAGTGTAAATCTAGAAAAAGTTGGTTCTTCTGATATTGCTGGAACAAATGTTGTGCTAAATAGCGGTACAAGCATAAGTGCGGTTTTTAATGTAGTAGGCAAAAGCACAGGAAGCTGGACTATTAGCGTAACTGCCGGCTCTTTGACGGCAGAAAAGGCGAATGTGTTAACAATAAACCCAATGCAAATAACCTCAATAAGCACGAGCAGTGCATACAACACGGACACGAACAGGGCGATAGCGATAAGCGGGCAGGGATTTGTAGCAGGCGGGACAGTGAAGTTAAAGCGAAGCGGACAAAGCGATATATTGCCTACGAGCCAGAGTTATATAAACCAAAGCGAGATAGATTGCATAATGGGATTAACAGGGAAAGCGACAGGATACTGGGACTTGGAAGTAAGCACAGGCGGCGCGTCATCTTATGTGGTAACGCTATCGTCTGCATTGCGAATAAAGCCGATGATAGTAAGCACAATAACGCCGAATGTGGGTGTAAATGTTGGACAAATAAATATGGGAATTAAGGGTGAAGGTTTTGTCAGCCCGATACAAAT
>Ga0265297_10006011_pt1 | contig 17961 bp, 43 predicted proteins | sample Munlanlwell13791_FD_192502 | JGI IMG/M metagenome (GOLD analysis project Ga0265297, IMG submission 192502) | Leachate microbial communities from a municipal landfill in Southern Ontario, Canada - Leachate well 137-91 | ecosystem: Engineered > Solid waste > Landfill > Unclassified | place...
TATTAAGAGCTTGGTCGAGATATGCCAGGGCGTCCGATATAACTGAAGCGGTTAGAATACTCGAACAGGAAGGAAATATAAGTATCGAAACATATAAAGGGAATAAGGGAAAAACAGGAAAAGCATATATCTGGAAAACAAAGGAGGAAACTAATGGAATACTTGATAACAGCAAAAATTAAAACAGATGTTAAAGATTTGGTGGCAGAGGATATAGATATAGAGACATCAATAGAGCTATCAATAAAACACCCAGAGAAAATAGTGCACTTTAATGATGTAGAGATTATTAAGGTAGAAGCTTGTGTTTAATCATTTCAAACCCCACAATAAACAGGAAGCCCTCTTGATACTCACTACTCGCTATCCTGCGGATAAGAATAAACTCAGGCGAATGAACTACCTACAATTATATGCTATAAATGAGAGTATTCACCGACAGTCAAAACTGTCGCCATATACTAATTCACATATAAAGGAGGTGATTTCAGATGGAGCAAGATAAGCAACCTATCAATAAGGTTGAGAAGTGGAAGGCTTTGATATCTGAAGCCAGGGTTCTCTATTCCTCAATGGAGGAGGAAGAGTGTCAAGCTTGTGATGATTGGCTTGATGAAGAGTATGTAAAGGTAGAAGGAACAGACGGAACGTTGGTTAATGTAGTAGCTTCAAACCCAGATCATCCAGAAACCAAAGTGGAGGCTTAAGATGAAAGACTTTGTAATACTCATAAAGAGAAAGTCTAATAGCAAGGTAGAGGTGGCCTCCACCTCAATCTCGGAGGGAGGTGCAGAGGGTTATGCTCAAGGCCTATATCATGACCTTCAACTCGATCTTGTGATGGTGGCAGAGGTTATAAGAGAGCCCCTTAGAGAGGGAGGAGTAAAGTATAGGAAGATTATGAAGATAGAACGCACATGCAAGCATCCTAACATTCAGAATGATTATATTCTGGGTGGAATGGCTTGTATGAACTGTGGGATGGTTATTAAACCTCTATCCCTATCTTCAAAAGTTGAACAAACTTTTAACCCTGTAACGGTGTAGGAATATGGCGAAAGCCACGAGTCCACATAAGTAGACACCGCATTAACATTTAATAAGGAGAAGGATATGCCAAAATGGTATATAGATTTTGAATGTTGGGTATCAAAAGGGAAAACGGAAGATGAAGCCCTTAAAAAGGCAGAGGCAATGTTAAAGATACGCAAACCCCATATAGTCTCTACGGATGTAGTTGAGGATGAGGATATCGTAGAGTTCTTTGGGGAGGAGGCTTAATATGGAGAAGAGTAAATATTATAGACAAGGAGAACTCGTATTCAAAGAGCTCTCGAAAGAGGCGTTTGAGCAAGCTACAGTTAGTCCTTATAGAATTCACGCCACTGTTAAAGAAGACGGAGTAATAAGGGAGGGAGAGAAGTCAGGACATAAACATCAAGTTAATGATGGTATTCTCTACTCAGATTCTAATGGTAATCTCTATATCAAGGCTAAAGATTTAGACTCTGCCCTGGATATAGAGGGTGGGGTTAAGATTACCCATCCTGAACACAAAGCCCTCAGGCTCGAGGGAAAGTATTATCAGGTAGAGATACAAAGGGAATATGATGAGGCGAAACATTCAAGACAAGTAGCAGACTAATTTGGAGGATAAAATGGGAGTAATGATTAAAGGTATAAGAACAGAGGAAATGCACATTGGGCGAGATGATAAAACAGGGGCTCCTACAATAAGTGGGAGCTACTCTCTCATCTCTACTGCTGACATTGTCCTTGCGAAGCAGGGGTTTAATGGGTATGAAACCATTAAGCTTGTTCCTGCAGGGGAAACAGCAAAGGCATTACATAGTTTAGTAGAATGTGTTAAAAATGACCTGGAAAGCATTCTGGGGTTAAAGGAGGTGAGTAAGTAATGGCAACATTAAGCAACATAGAGATACAGAAAAGGGCAGTAGAGGAAATGCAGGCATCAAGTGAAAGAGATGCTATATGTAAGGCACAGCAATATATTAGGGATTTAGCATTTCAACAAGATGTTATAGCTCAGGCTAATAAGAGAATAGCTGAATTAAAGGGAGACCTAGCATTAATCACCATAAAAGATTATAGTGAAGTGGTGAAGTAAGCCTTCTGAAGAGCCATTGAAAACATGGCGAAAACACTATACTCGAGTTTCCTGTTCCCACGATATATAGTGCTCAATATATCCAGCGAAGGGATGGAGCACCTCAAGTATAGTGTTAAAGGCATCGAGAGCCAAAGCTCTCGCCATAGGTTACTCAATAAATTGATTAGAAGGGAGGAAGTAATGAAAGTACTAATTAATGACCCAGATAGTAAGGGTAAACGCAAAGAAGTAGAGTGCGTGTTGGTAAAGGAGCTTCCAAATAGGTTATATGTTAAGCTCCCAGATGGGAACATCATTAAAAGGAAGAAGTCACGGGACTTAGTCCAAGGAGGGAGCAAGTGAATTATTATAGTAGACATGCAGGATGGGGAAGAGGAGATTACATTCACTTAGATGAAGGAAAACTTAAAGTGAAGGATATAAATGGAAGTAAAACGGTGGTAGTTAAAAGAGGAACTATTAGACAAGTAATTACAGTAACAGGTAACGAGAAAACCGATATGGCGTATGGTCGCCATCTGAAAGAGTATAAAGATGGTAAGATTAAAATCCATGTTAATTACCATCCTGGAACTAACTACTCCATGCATGGTAAGTGCTATTGGAGAGATGAAACCCTATTAGAGAACAAGGGAACACGGAGACAGGAATACTCTAAAGGAACTCTTAAAAGGGAGTATTTTACCTATCTCAATGGACAAAGGATGTATGATATTACGAGATATAGCTGTAAACCCTTAGTAATTAAGTATCCAGATAATCAACTTGCTCTATGCATTACAAGTGAGGTTAAAAAGCCCTTACTTAAGTGGGCGTGGAGTAAACAGGTTATAAGTGCTAATGTAATCCCTTCTCTCTTTGGTGAGGATAGATGGAGATATGGGTTAGCAGTGGATAATGCTCATATTGAGGCTCACTCTCCTACAGGTCAAATTCAGTTTGAAGGAGAGATTAAGAACAGGCAAAGGGTGGGGGAATGGACACTACCTACTGGAAAGGTTTGGTATCTTCAAGGAGTAAAGGTAAGTTATAAAGTGTTCTCAACTCCACCTGAGAAACTTGATATCATGGAGATATTAGGAATAGAAAACGCCCAACTCCGTTCGGCTATGCTATCAAAGTATTCTACTCAAGGTATGTTTGATAAACTCAGGGCGGAGGGAGTGCAGGTTAAAGAACAGGTAGAAGGGAATATGAAACTTTTTACTATTCCTGTAGCTAAAGTTCCTGAAGGAGCCACCACTGCGAATAGGGATGCAGTTATTAAGTTCCTTGAGGTCACCTGTCCATCTACCAAAGCTAAATACATGCTAAAAGTCCCACCTCAAACTAATACTTGTGAAGAGGGTAGGCAATGGACATTTGGGAAAGACTTTGTAACTCGTGATCAAGCAATACAGATACCTAAGGAAGAATATATTGAGTTTGCTCAGGAGACATAATGATAGAAGTAAGGGTAGATGATACCTGTAATAAGTGTGGAAAGAAGAGCTTGGGGTGTGTTAATTGGACTACCTCAGGCTCAGTTATTATTATGTTAGTAGAATGCTTCACCCCACACTGTGGAGTATCTAAAACAATTACTCGAAAGGTAAAGGAGAATGAATATGGGAAAGCTAAAGGAGTGGACACTATTCCCTCAATCAGTAAGTGTTCAAGCTGAAGATGAGGAAAGTGCGATTGCTAAGGCAAAAACAGAGTTCCAGAAGCTCCTATCTCACAATGAACTTGAGTTTGAGGATATAGTGGATGAAGGGAAAGTAGAAACACAAGAACTTAATGAAGAGGAGATAGTAAATACCGCACATAAGTCAAACAAAGTGCAGAGGGAGTTTGAAGATGATGAAGATTACTAAATGGAGGTTTAGTTATATAGTAGAAATCGATGCAGAAGGCCCAGTAAGCTGGAAATTACTTCCTCCAGTGCAGATAGATGAGGATGAAGAAGAGGAAGAAGAGGAAGAGAATGAACCAAAATGATGTTGTTCAGAGGAAGGAACTTATAGTAAAGGGAACACCTCTTGCTCATAACTTCCCATCCATAGAAGGCGTTAAGAACTTTATGGAGCATGATTTTAAGAAACAGGTTAGGTATAGAATAGGGGATGACCCGCTTAATCCAGGAGCCTTTTCCCCCATAACTGAGGAAGATTATGAAGAGGTATATGAAGGAAAGGTAAATTGGGTGATGGATAAATCAGTATCTATAACTATTAGAGACAGGACTTTTATAACAGAGGATTTTGAAGGTGAGGGATGGAAGGTTATTCAAGAAGCACCTATCCTATCTCAAACACCCCAAGAACTGGCTTCTACTATGAGCGTAGAGGAACTGAGAGCAAATATTGAGAGATTGAGAGGGATGAGGGCGAAACCTATTAAACAAGCTAAAGAAAGGGTGGTTGCTACTGATGCACTATCAATCGCCCTGGGAAAACTAACTCCAGAGCAATTAATAAAGGTTAAAGCTAAACTTGGACTATCTTAATCCCCAACAAAATCCCCATAGGAATAGAATGAACAACTTCGAAAGGGATTGTAGAATTAGGATTAACAAAGGGCATTGGAATGATGCAATGGATGAACTTAGTAGGTGTCCATTAGAGCATGAGGTATTTGTAATAGATGTTCTTAATGGGTTGAATGAGGAGTATAGGAGGTTGGTAAGTGGCTAAATTAGAGAAATGTGAAAGGTGTAGAAGAATTTTTAGGGAAGAAGATTTAGAGGTTGATGAGGATACACACGATTTATTGTGTCCTGAGTGCTATCATGGAGATGCAGACGATGAGTAAATACCTCTTTGATGGAAATAAACTACTTTGGCATATGGATCGTGTGCACAAGCACTATCGAGATGGTAAACGTATATATCCTCTCCACATTGACATCGGTGCTACAAAGGTGTGTAATGCAAAATGCGTTTATTGTTATGGGATTAAACAGGTTATGGACAACTCAATCATACCTGCAGATATACTTATTAAGTTGTTTAGGGATGCCCCAGGATTAGGAATTAAATCTATAACCGTGACTGGTGACGGCGAACCAACATTGAACCCAGCAATATATCAAGCAGTAAGTGAAGGAAGTAATAGGGGACTTGATATAGGTTTCGCCACTAATGGAATATTATTAAATGAGGCTCGATTAAGTATATTACTCTCATCCTGCACATGGATTCGCTTTAACTTATCAGCAGTTGATAGGGAGTCATATAAGTCCATCCACGGCGTTGACAAGTGGGATTGTGTGCAGGACAATATTAAGCTTGCAGTCTACCTTAAGAAAAGATATGGATATACATGCACATTAGGGTTACAAATGGTTTTAATTCCCCAAGTAATCAAGCAAGTAGTACCCGAAGCAAGGTGGGCTATAACAAACGCTGTAGATTACTTTGTTATTAAGCAATTCTCAGACCCAGGATGTAAAGAGATGTCCCAGTTCTCCCTTAATTGGTATGATAATCCTGAGGTAGAAACTATATTAAGGGAGGCTGAGGCTCTCTCAAATGAGAATACTAAAATCATAGCTAAACATGGGATGATACATTCAAAAGGGGTTAGACTATATGACCACTGTGTGGATTGTCCTCTTATTTTTCAAATCTCAGGCTCGAGTAAATGCTACCCATGCGGTTTTCTTTTTAATGACGAAAAGTATTGTTATGGAGACCTGAAAAAGCAAAGTTTAAAGGAGATATTAGACAGTGAACATTACTGGGAAATAATAAGGAGGATGCGTTATGAGTTTAACACACAGAAGGATTGTAAAGGCTGTTGCCGTCACGATTTCACGAACTCTTTTATTAACGAGTATCTTAATCCTCCAGCTCATATCAACTTCATTTAGTTATGATCATAGGTTGGAAGATGCTATTGATAATGCAGAAAAGCTTGAGAGAAGAGCAAGGAATAGGTATAATGAGACTGGGGAATATGAAGATTTAAAATCTAAAAGGGAAGCAAAGGAAGTATTAGAGGAATTAGAAAGAATTAAGAGGGATAGCAATGACTAAATCTACAGGAATAAATATGCCTTTAGGAGATGCTATTGATAGAATTAGCATCTTATCAAGAAAGATAGCGTTTGGGGAGGAAGGTGCATATAAGGAACATACTGCACTTACTGAGGCGATTGATAAACTTAATATTAAGTTAAGTGGAGCATTACTCGCCGCAGTAATAAGAATATGCTACAATAATTTTGAGGTTTGGAATAGGGAGAATGCTTTTAGGAGAGGGGAAGACCTCTCTGCAGACGAGGTAAAGAAGATGATGATAGAGGTAAGGGATTTTAATAAGAAGAGGATAGAGAGTAAGAATGAGATTAATAGGTTAACATCTATGGGATATAGAGAATTTAAGACGCATCATAGAAGTCAATAGGAGCTTTATGATATCAAATGAGGAAGTGAAAATATGATTAAAGTTATATGTGAGAAATGTCATAAGAGTTTAGGCAAGCACGGAGCGTTAGTATTTTCTCCGCCTTATAGTGGTGTGCCGAGTAATAATGTTTTGAAGTTTCATTTATGCCGACATTGTTATAGCAAATTATGTGATTGGATAGAAAGGAGTGCTAAATGATACCAACCAATCCTGAAGTGAAGTGGGCTTTAGAATGGATAGACAAGTTTAATCCACAGAATTTATTAAAGGCTACTCAAATATTAAAATCCTTAGCAACCGCCAAAATAGAGGGGAGGCTTGTTGAAGCGGCGAGCGAGGAGGAGATACGAAAAATAATACTTGATATGGCGATACAGAAATATGCCAAAAATGAGAAAACTATTCACATGGTATTTGATAGCAAAGGAATGAATGATTTAGCCAAAGCCATAATTACCGAGATAGGAGGAATATGAAAAAGTTTATGTGTCCTTTATGTGGCAAGATATTTTCCCGAAAGAATAAAGATATAAAAATGCACATGACTAAAAAGGGATATGAAACTTATTGTGATAAGAATAGCACAACTACTTATGCAAAAGTATTCTATCCTAAATTCGTAAGTAAACATGAGTAACCAACCTACAAAGAAAGGCAGGGAGAGATGGGAGAAAATAGAATATACGAAGCAGTAGAGAAATACTTGAATGAATGTGTAAATGACGAGATGTCGCAGGAAATGCCAAAGTCGCAACAGGAGTATCATCTGAAAATAAATGTCTATATGCTCAAGAGGGTGGTGCAGATTATTTTGTCAGAGATGGCTAAAGACGAGATAGCAAAAGAGCCAGCTACCCCCTCGCCATCGGATGAGCCACCTTGCACAAAGTATTGCGAATGGAGAGAGGGTAAGCCTATGCACTCAAATTACGGGGGTTTCTGTAAGAAATATAATCAGATATGTTCTGTCCATTTAAGGGATAAGAAAGCGTCCGAGCCATCGGATGAGATAGAGAAGGTTGACCAATACCATTGTGTAAATTATAGAAATGGATATTGCCAACGGTATCAATGTGAGTGCATAGACAAAGAGGATAAGTCTGAATGTGGACTAAAGCCCAAGCAGGTGAAAGAGTTGGAGAAGATATGAGCACACACTATATTGATGATTGGGATTGGAAGGATTACTTTTTATATTACTTGTCCATAGTCTTAGTTTTCCCGTTTGTGGTGATTATGAGGTTAATATTTGGAGAGAATAAGTGAAAACTAAATGGACGCCTAAACTTTTAGATGAGTTTGAGGCTCAAGTAGCCCAAGAATTTTTGGATGGGAAAATAAATGCACCTCTCCATCTAAGTGGTGGTAACTCCTCTGAACTATGTTCAATATTTGAACTTATAAACTCGCATGACTGGGTAGTCTCAACACACCGAAATCATTTTCATTATTTATTAAAAGGGGGGGATGGTGATAAACTTCTTAATGAGTTGCGTGGCTTATCTGATGGTGTTTGTGGTGGCAGGGGCAGGAGTATGCATGTGTTTGATGCTAGTATTAATTTCCTTACCTCTGCTATTGTTGGGGGTGGGGTTGCTATTGCCTGCGGTATTACTATGGCGATTGCTAAAGAAAATCCAGACCCACAAAAGGTAAGGCCTCATGTATGGTGTTTTGTAGGAGACGGTGCTGAGGATAGTGGACACTTCATTGAGGCAGTGAGGTTTGCAGACGCTCGTAAGCTCCCTATAACCTTTGTGATTGAAGATAATGACCTATCTATTGATATTAGTAAGGAGGATAGATGGAAGTGTTGGCAGGGAGTGGTATGCACTAATATTATTAGGTATAATTATGTGAGAAAGTATCCTCATGTAGGAGTAGGACAACATGTCAGTTTCTAAACTTACAACAAGAGAAGATAAACTATTAATTCCAATTCCTAAAGAGGTGCCCACATGCTACTATTGTGGAAGTACAGATACCCATGATATTGTAACAAACGATAAGGGAACTTACCTTAAGATATACTCTCGATGTTGCGGAGAAGGAGGATACTATTATTGTAAGAGATGCCATAAGCTGTTTATGATACTGGATAGATGGGTTGGGAATATAGTAAAGTTGCTATTTAAAGTAAAAAGAAAGAATGTGAGATGAAATACATTGATAGTATTAAGCAAGACATGAAATACCTCTCTCAACAGAAAGATGTAGTTTTTATAGGTCAAGGGATTATTAAGGGAGATAGGATATACCACACACTCGATGAAGTTCCTCTATCTTCATGTATTGAGATGCCAATTGCTGAGAACCTTATTATGGGAGTGGCGAATGGTCTCGCCATTAAAGGTTATAGACCTGTAGTTATATTCCAGCGTATGGACTTCCTCTTAATAGCAGGAGACCAGATTATTAATCATACTGCACTAATAAAAGAAATGTCAAATGGACAATATCAATGTCCAGTTATTATTAGAACCTGTATAGGAAGTCAGTGTTCTAAGTTTGATGTAGGATGTCAACATAGTCATGATTTTAGGCATATGTTTAAGCCTTACATCAAGGTATGGGATTATACTCCCCATATATATGAGGTTGCATATAATCAACTTGAGCCAGTTATGATAGTGGAGGAGAAAGATTTATATGAATCTAATACGAAGTATTAAAAGGTTTTTTGTTAAGGACACAATAAAAAGAATAGTATTGAAGGAAGTTAGAGGTAAAAAGGAAACAATTCTTTTCATGTATGAATTTCCAGTGGCTATTAAAGTTTCACGAGGGTATGAAACTCTATTATATGTGGAACCTGAATGTAAAACCGACATTGAGGTAATATCTATATGAAACAGATATTGATACCAAGTAATTTTAATTATATAGGAGTATTCCTAACCCTTAGGTGTAATTTTGGTTGTTCCTACTGTATTAATCGCCATGGTAAATTAGAAAAGGTGGATGAACTATCAACTCAGTCGTGGATTAATGGACTGTCTCGTATAGAAACAAGACCAGACTTACCCATAACCCTACAAGGTGGTGAACCTACTCTCCATCCAGGAATATGGGAGATAGCAAACGCCCTATGGCGACAAGATACCCCTCTCGACCTATTAACTAATGGTCAGTTTAACATAACTAAGTTCATGAATAAGGTATCTCCAGAAGTATTTAAGAGAGAGGCTAAATATGCAAGTATCAGGTTTAGTTTCCACCCACATTCTCACGATGCCCACTCCCTCGCTATTAAAGTATATCTACTCCAGAAAGAGGGATATAGTGTAGGAATATGGGGGCTTAATCACCCCTCAAACAAGAATCAAAACAGACTGATGAAAAAGATATGTGGTAACCTGGGGATTGATTTTAGGATAAAAGAATTTCTTGGTAATTATAATGGGAAGATGTATGGAGAGTATAAATATAAGGAGGCGTGTAATGGTTTACAATCTATATCGAAGAAAGTTGAATGCAAAACCACCGAACTTTTGGTGGCTCCTACTGGTTATATATTTAGGTGTCATAGTGATTTATACAGTAACATGTCACCTATTGGACATATATTAGATGAAGAGATTAAAGGGATAGGGGAGTGGAAACCTTGCTCTAAGTTTGGAGCATGCAATCCTTGTGATATTAAAATCAAAAACAACAGATTTCAGGAAATGGGGCATACATCGGTAGAGATAAAGGAAAAGGTATGATGATACATGTAACTCCATATAGAAGTACATGGAAATCTTATTGTAAACATGTTAAAAACAAGTCTAAAAAGAAAGAGATTATTGTTCTATGTGGTTCATCACATTGTAGAAAGACATATTATAGAAAGCCTTTAGAGAATCTCTATACAGTAATAAATACAGATACAATAAGATTAAGATTAACAAAAGACACCCACCTAAATAGCAAGAAAGAGCCACGGGTTTGGGAGATATTTGAGGACTTAAAACAAATAAGTATAAAACATGGCGAAAATATAATATTAGATGCATGTCACATAACCCCACAAGCAAGATGGCATGCACTTCGGGTTCCATGTGATTATAAAAAGATTTGTGTTTTATTCCATTCTAAATTAAAAACTATTAAGAGTAGGTGTAAGGAAAAATGGGCAGTAGATATGTGGAGAGCCTTTAAAAGAAACAAACCCACAAAGGCAGAACTTTTGCTTGAGGGATTTGATGAAGTAAGAGAAATAAGAGAGGAGGTGATTACCAATGGCTAAGTATGGGATAGGGGCAGAGGTGCTTATTAAGGCAATAGTAGAGGAAGTAATAGAAACGAAGGAGGGGATAAAGTATTTTGTGAAGTTTGATGGCAGTTTTACTGGGGCGACAGTAAGAGAAAAGGAGATAGTAGAAGATGGAGAATAAAGAAAGGATATATGATTATACCACCCTTGATACTTTCCTTCAGTGTAGGAGAAAGTATTATTGGATGATGGTTCGTCACCTCAGACCAAAGGTTACCTCAATCTATCTAATCTTTGGTCAGCACATGCACTCTGCTCTTGCTGAATACTATCGTAGTGGGCTCGATGCAGCCATCACTATATGGAGGGAAACCTTTAAAGACAGAGAGGGCGAGGAGTTAAGAACTTCTGCTAATGGGGAGAAGTTGTTAAGGGGGTATGCAGAGGTCTATAGAAATGAACCATTTAAGATAGTAGAAATAGGAGGAAAACCTGCGATAGAGATAGGATTTGTAATACCTATAGGGAATATACTTTATGCAGGAAGAATTGATGCCCTTGTCCAATGGGGCGGAGACCTTGTGGTGCTTGAGCATAAGACTACAAGTAGAATAGACTCAGGTTACTTTAAACAGTTCAATCCAGATATGCAGATAGATGGGTATATCTATGGTGCAGAGAATTATAGTGGAAAGAAGTGTTTTGGGGCGGTGGTTAATGCACTTGAGGTATGGAAAGATGTTAAACGTGTATCAGATAAGACTAAAAGGCTTGAGGACCACTATGCAAGGAATCCTGAGAATAGAAATCCTACGCAACTCTCAGACTTTGCATCCCAAGTTCAAAGGATAATAATTGATGTTGGGAATTGTGAACAAGCAGGAACTAGTCTTGGGAAGGATGCATTCTATCAGAATAAGCATCAATGTAGAAGTTATAATTCAGACTGCCCATATAAAGATTTGTGTATGTATGGGGAGAGTGAAAGATTGATTGAGAGTAGTTATGTTGTGGAAAAATGGGAACCTTATAAAGAGGGAGGCGAGGAATAGTATGAGTTTAAAAATGGCGATTATAGCAGGGGATTATAGTAATGGGTGGAGTGATGCAGTTATTGTTCAACAGGTAACAAAGATAGAAAGTATTAAACAGCTTGCAGAGGACAGGGATTATGTATCTGGGGTTATGTCGACTAACCTTAATAAGTGTATTGCCGAAATTGAGGCAAACAAAACTGTTAATCCTCGTCCAAAGGATGAACCTTGTTGTGAAAAGTTTGAGGAATGGGCAATACATTTAGAAAAGATTGCCTCGTGTGTTTGTTGTGCATACTGTGGTACTAAAATCACAGATGAACGCCGTAAGAAGTATGTAGGGAGGGGATTCTAATGCAACTTATAGCTAAGAAAAAAGGAAAGTATAGGAGTATTAGAGTTGCCCTACTTAAGAGGGGAGTTTATAAAGTAATGGAAAGAAGATTTATGATGACATATAGTAAAAGAGAAGCTATTAGAATATTTGATAAAGTAGCTTATCATATTCCAAAGGAGGATTAAATGGCTATATGTCCTATGTTAGGAAAACATGATGTCGCAGTTCCGTGTGGTGGAGAGAAATGTGAATGGTGGAATGAGAGATTTAAGAAGTGTTCGGTGTTTGTTATAGGGGATCAATTAGAGAGTGTCGAGATTGCTCTTACGAAGGAGGTAACTATAGATGAAAAGCAACATGACTAAAGAAGAAACTTGTGCTTATCTTGGTGGTATAATAGATGGGGAGGGATGTGTCCAAATAGGTAAAAGTACATGGAATGGTAGATTTTACTATAGATGCCAAGTAGAAGTAACATCTACAGACCATGCTTTAATTTTTTGGTTACATGATATTGCAGGAGGTTCAGTGGGGCAACATACAGCAAACCATGCATGGAAAGAAGCATGGAGATGGACACTTTCTGCAAGTCATGATGTGTTAACCCTTTTAAACTTAGTTCTTCCTTACTCAATAATAAAGGAAGAACGTATTAAACTTGCGATAAGATTTATATGCAGACAAAAAGGAGATGAGGGGCTTACACATTATAATGAAATGAAAGTACTTAACAAAAAATGTGGTCATCAAAATGACTTGGAGGTGCCCAATGCCAAGTAGATTCTCATGTATTCTTTGCGGCGATTGGGGCTCAGGTAAGACTACGATGGCAAGTACTGCTCCTAAGCCCATATTAATCTTGGATGTAGATAACAAAGCCAGTAAGATGGCAAATCTCCAACCCTTAATAGAAAAGGGAGAGGTTATTGTGTGGCCAATTACAGAAACACTATCTACATCGGGGTTAGCTAGGTTAGCGGGTACTAAATTTGATGAAGGGAGAGATAAGTTCATCACTCAAAGACCAAAGGGATATCAACAGTTGAGTGATTATATTGATATTCTAGTAAAAGATGGGTGCGTAATTGAGCATAAAGGGAAGAAGGTTAAAATAGAAACGGTAGTACTTGATTCCTATACTACTACTAATGAGCATATTCGCTACCTAATTCTAGCGGCGAATGGCTCTATGGCAATGTCGATGCCATTGTGGGGAGTATTATTAAGGAACTTTGAGACTCTCAATTCTACAATGTTATCACTTCCTGCAAACATCATATTTATCTGTCATGAGCGGATGGATAAAGATGAGCTTAGTGGGAGGATAGAGGTTAAGCCCCTAATAGAGGGACAGATGGCTAATAAGATAGGGAAAGATTTTGAGGAAGTGTACTTCATGAAACGTACGATTGTAGGGAAAGAGGTGAAGTTTATGTGTTATCCGTGGGGGGATAATATGAGGCAAGGCCGAACATCCCGAAGCCTTCCTACTGAGGTCGAGCCTGACTTTAGTAAAATATACAAGGGATAAAAAGGAGAGTGTATGTTGTATTGGGTAGCGGCTACCTTCAAGCCGAAGACAAAGAAGGATGAGGAAGCACTTCCTGACGATATAATCGTTCAGCCAGTAGTAGTGGTAGCTAAAGATGAACAAAGTGCAGCAATGAAGGTTACTATAAAGGAATCGGAGGTGCTTAAGAAGTTTGATAATGATAGAGTAAGCATCTACGTTCGCCCTTTTTAGTAAGGGAAAAAGGGGGTGATGCTAAAAGTAAGAAGAGTATAGATAGTTTAGTAGAAAGAAGGGATACATCAACAATTCACATCAACAGGGACTTTGATACTTATAGAGAGCAGTCCCAAGACTGGCAAAAGTTAAGCGGTTCTAATGTGTATTACACATCCGCAACAACTCCTGCCATGTGTTATACAGCAAGCTCTCTTAACACAACCTCTGCGAAGGCAGAGTAAAGAAAGGGAGGACTCAGTGAGAATATCTGTTAACCCAGATACTGAGAGTAGTGGTGGTTTTGGCTACGTGGAAAATGGCCAATACCGAGTGAGGGTGGTAAAGGTAGAACAGGTGAAGGGGAAGAAAGCCCCATACCTGAAATGGGAGTTTGAATTGGTGGATACGAGTGTGCAGGCAGTAGGAAGCACACCTGAGAAACCGATACAGGTGGGTCACATATTCGAAAATACCACCCTCAGCACTGAGAAAAAGAATTCTCAGTTTATGCTGAGAAACTTCATCGAAGGACTAGGCCTTAAGTGGTCTGACTTCGATACAGAGGAAGCAATAGGTCTTGAGATGGATGTCCAACTTAAGACGAAGGAGTATGAAGGGCAATTCTCGAATGAGATTGCTAGGGTAATCCCACCTAAGAAATAGGGAAATGTCTATGGCGTGGGGACTAACCTCTCCACGCCATATTCAAACTTTGAACAAACTATGGAGGTTATATGACAGACCTAGAACAGAAGAAGATTATATTTGCAGATGCATCTATCTCCCTCGAGATATCTCAAGCAAGATATAATGAGGCAAAGCAATCCCTCGTACTTGAGTTACAGAAACCCCGTGCTCAAGTAACACCTACAATAGCTGCTCCTGAAGTTAAGCCTAAAGAGGTAAAGAAACCTGAGGTAAAATAATATGGTTATTAATATGCTAAAAGCTATTTCACAGATGCTAGATGTAAATGGAGAAACCGCAACTCCCACGGCGTTTGAAAGGGTGAAGTGTGCAAAACTAATGCTGGATGAGATAATACAAGGGATGATAGATGAGAAACCAGATACAACTACTGTTTCTACCTCCCAGGTAACCCATCAGGAACCCCCTAAGTCCCAACTTAAATCGCCACTGGCTTCAGAGTTAGAGCCGAAAGATCCAGAATATACAATGGAGATTGACCCTGTAACTAAGGTGCTTAAGTGGATGAAAATGGATGGGAAACTCCTCCCTCCTACTAAGCAATTACGGATTGATGGAAAGATAATAGATTACTCTAAGGCCATTGGGATGAGTTTTAAGAAGTTGGAGGTGGTGGAAGATGCTGAGTAGTAAGTTAATAGCCATACTATTGGCGGTTTATGTAGGGATTATGGGAGTATGTATATGGGAGAAAAACTGGGCTAGAGCTACCTATTGGTTAGGGGCTTCCCTAATTCAAGTAGGAATACTTAATATGAAATAGGAGATATTGTATGACAGAAAAGGCTGTGTTAAGAAAAGTAAGTCGTAGGTGTGTAACAGGATACACAAAAGAAGCACGGGATAGGTTTGTATATGGTGGTAAAGTATATGTTCCTACTGAATGGATAGGTAGAAGGGTTATTGTATGTCTAGTTAGTCAACGTAGATATAATAAGGAGATTAAACTTGAAAATACGAATAAGTGATATTAACATCGGCGAAAGGGCTCGTCGTACTTATGACGATATTCCCCAACTCGCTGCATCGTTAGCGAAATACGGTTTAATTGAGCCTATTGTAATTGATGCAGGTAAGAACTTAGTAGCAGGAGGACGTAGGTTGAAAGCTGCTATCTCTATTAACTGGACAGAGATAGAGGTAAGGGAGTTAGGGGAGCTGAGTGAGATTGAAAGGAAAGAGATTGAGCTTGAAGAGAATGTTATGCGAAAACAAATGGGATGGCAGGAAGAGGTTAATGCTAAAGCCCAGATCCATGAACTCCGAAAGAAACTACATGGGGAAGCAAGTAAGGGGAAGAAGATTGAGGGGAGTTGGAAGGTAATTGATACAGCGAATGCCCTAGATGAATCTGCTGGTTCAACTTCCATGGACCTCCAACTTGCGGAGGGGCTTAAGTATTTTCCTGAACTAGCAAAGGAGAAAGCAAAGACTACTGCTTATAAAAAGTATAAGCAATTATTAATAAGGGTGCAATCAGAAGCCCTTGCAGGTAAGTTGAAAGATACGATTACATGTCCTAATATTATACATGGGAATTGTATAGAGGAAATGGGAAAGATGAAAGCAGAATCAATAGACTTGATACTTACTGACCCACCCTGGGGAATTGATATAGATAATAGTCAGGTATGGGGTAGGCAAGGTAGTAATTCAGTTGCATTTGAAGATGGCGAATCCACCACCTTCGATATGCTAGACAAAGCTATTGAACAGATATGGAGGATACTTAAATATGACCGACACATCTATATGTTTTATGCGTGCGAGTTCTATTCAGCCGTACGTAACCTACTTGAAAAGCATGGGTTTCAAGTTCACCCATACCCTCTTATTTGGGATAAAGGTTCAGGTAGTTATCCTTCCCAACAAACATCGTATGTCCACTCTTATGAACCATTACTCTGGGCATCAAAAGGGAAAAGGCTCCTTAACGGGACGCCAAGGGATATCTTTCCCATCAAAAGGGTGCCATCGGACCAAAAGACTCACCCAACGGAGAAGCCTACAGAGTTACTAAGGGATTTAATTAAGATGAGTACTAATGCTGGGGAACTAGTGCTAGACCCTTTTGCAGGAAGTGGTGCAACTATTGTGGCGGCGAAGGAATGTTTAAGGCAAGGAATAGGGATTGAACTTGATAAAGTATACTATACAAGTATATGTGAGAGGGTAAAGGCAACTATATAAAGGAGGACTGCATGCTAGTTAAAGGTGAAGGTCCTCTAGATGCTAAGATATTTATCATAGGGGAAGCCCCAGGCCAGACTGAGGAGCTTAAAGGGAAACCTTTTTGTGGAGGTTCGGGGTGGGAGTTAGATAAAATATTAAAAGCTGCAGATATTAGGAGGGAGGATTGCTATGTCGATAACATCATGCAAGAAAGGCCACCATCAAATGACTTCTCAACGTTCTATAAAGACAAAGCTAAAACTCAACCAAGCGAAGGACTTCTACAAGGCCATCAAAGGGTTCGAGACCTTATACGGTTACACCATCCCAATGTCGTCTGTGCACTCGGTAACGAAGCTTTATACGCCATATGTGATAAAAGGGCAATTACTAAATGGAGAGGAAGCATACTTGGTTGTTCTGGAGTCAAAGTAATCCCATCTATCCACCCCGCAATGGTCATGCGACAGTATGAATACTTCCCCATATCTTGTTTCGATATGCGGCGAGTTAAAGAGGAAAGCTTAACCCCTCAATGGCCACTTCCTTACAACGATAAATTTATTATCAACCCCTCATTTGAGAAAATCATGGAGGTACTTAAATGTCTCCGAAACGAAAAATACGTATGTTTCGACATAGAAACGGACATGCAAAACCATCAAATAAAATGCCTCGGGTTCGGATGGTCAAGGGAAGATGCGATATGTATCCCAATTTTCTTTGCTGGAAATTCGTGGTGGACTCTAGAGCAAGAGCTAGCAATTATCTCGGAGATAAGGGAATTGTTCCTCAGTTCATCTGTAAATTTTATCGCACAGAATGCGCAGTTCGACATGATATATCTGCAAGACAAGTGGGGAGTACAAGTTCCCAACCTTTGGATGGACACTATGATAGCCTTTCATTGTGTTTATCCAGAGCTTCCAAAGGGCCTAGATTTCTTAAGCAGCATATACACTCACCGACCATATCATAAGGACGATGCATACAACAATCCTGGCCCCGATGGACTATGGCACTATAATTGCCTCATGAAAAATACTAGAGTTGTTCTTGGAGATGGTACTACGGAGTCTATAGACACTCTTGTTAAGAAGCAGTACACAGGAACCGTTATGTCATATAACGAAGAAACCAAGACTATTGAACCTAAAAATGTTATAGGTTGGACACAAAATAAATATGATGACTTTTGGTGGAGAATTAAAACAAAGTATATGGAAAAGGATGAAAGAGGGATTGTAGCAACCCCCAATC
>Ga0265297_10006012_pt1 | contig 17959 bp, 15 predicted proteins | sample Munlanlwell13791_FD_192502 | JGI IMG/M metagenome (GOLD analysis project Ga0265297, IMG submission 192502) | Leachate microbial communities from a municipal landfill in Southern Ontario, Canada - Leachate well 137-91 | ecosystem: Engineered > Solid waste > Landfill > Unclassified | place...
ACAATAAGCTCCATAATGATGGCTTCTTGTTCAGAATCTTCAATCTCACCAACGACAAAATCGGTTGTATGGACTTCAAAAGGCAGTTGAAAGAACAAGTCAATTAATTCAGCATGAATCAAGTCAATGAAGAGGTTTGTATCGTTGACAACAATCTGCATTAAATGAAATTTAGGGAAGTTTTTAAGGCATTGACAGATTGACTGGATAAAACGGAAGCCTTGCTAAATGAGATTAACTCCTGTGCAAGACCCTTGTACAACAGCTTGTTAAACCGGTAAGAGGCTTCAGCAGCGCAGTACCTTGATTCATCGACCTGCTTCTTTAAACGCACATTTTTCCTGATCTCAAAATAAAAACTAGTCAGTTTACTTTGCGAGATGATTTCAAGATCCCTTGCCCGGTACATAATTGCCTGAATGCTGATTCCCCACTCCTTTTGCAACTCAGCCAACTCCTGGAGATAGATTGGTTTCCTCGACAACCCCAATTCAGAGATTAGTTTAACCCTTGGAATCAGAATTGCACCCGCAAACCTGTGACAGGCACTTTCAATTTCTTTGTCGATAAAGCGCTTGTCGAGCGACAAAAGTAAGTGTCCCAATTCATGCAACAGGGTAAATCTTTTGCGCTCTATGGGGAAGTTCTTGTTCACAACAATCACAGGAATCCTATTGTCAACAAATGCAGAAAGCCCGTCAAATTCCAGAGGTTCATCCACCTCAACTACCTTGATGAAATTATCTTCCAGCATTTCTATCACCGAGGAGATCGGATTCAATCCGAGGCTCCAACTTTCCCTCAGTCGCTCGGCTGCCAATTCCAGATCCACAAAATCGATTACCTGAATGGTGGCAATTGGATTGGTAAAGTGGTTATCAACTGATAAAATATTTTCCAATTCGAGGTACTTTTCCAAACGGTCGATGACCCGATACTTGATAGAATCGATGGTTTTACTTCCCAACTTTGCTTTTTTACGGAAGGCAACTTCACTTAACTCAACCGTAGATTTACGGAAAAGGTAATCGACTTTCACATTCAGGGCCTTTGAAAGCTTGACAAGATTTGAGCTGTCGGGTTTCATAATACCATTCTCGTAGCGGGATATGGAATTTTTACTCAGACCTGACAAGATAGCCAGCTGGTCCATACTTAAACCTGCCATCTTCCTGGCAGAGGAAATACGTTGTGCAAAAATAGTGATCATGGCGGGTTGGTTCATTGTTGACAAAATAACGTAATTTTTAAATATTTGTCAACATTCCGGATCATGTTTTAGAACATGTTTAACATCAATTTTATCTGGAGCCATACTTTGCTGACTTTTCCGCCACCATCCTCACCTTATCATTTCCCTTCATCTTTTTTGTTTTCCCGCCTTTCCCCAACCCGGCTTTGGCTTGTTTAATCTGCTCCAGCAAATCGCGGGCATCGCCATCGGTGGGGAGTTGCTGTACCAGTTCGCCATGGAAGGCTTTGGCCAGCAGGGCTTGTGGCAGCTGCTCTATTTTGGCTTTTAATTTTTGGTAGCCGGCTTCTATCTGGTCGGCTTTGGCAAAAAGGGATTCAACGCGACGGACAATTTCTTGCTGCTCATCAAATGGCGGAATTGGAATTTCAAAATCCCTACATTGAGAAAGGGAAATATTGATTTGACCAACAACCCCTTTCGTTTCTCCCATTACTTCCCTCACACTCTTACCTTCACAGAAGAAATAATAGAGAAAGGTATTCAATAAATATTTCTTAGTCCTGAATAATGTAATTGCCTGATTTAAATTCCACTCTGGATAATCCGCGGGTAAGATTGCAATTTTATTTAATGGTGGTCCAACAATATTCATTAGAACATCGCCCGGATATGCGATTGACTTGCTAAGGGCTTTGTTTTGTACTTCAATGGTCACAAATTGTGGACGATATTCAAAATCAATTTGATTATTGACAATATTATAAACTTTTAAGAACGGAATCCCTTCATCAGTAAATCCTCCACCTTTGGGTGTACCTCCGCTTTGTACTTTGTCGCAGCATACTGAAGCAATTTCTGTTTTCCATTCCCCCAACTCTCTCCCTTCTCGCCACCCCTCGGTTAGTTGGCCGGTTACAGCCTGGGTAAGTACCTTTTGGCGGAAGTCTTTCAGCAGTTGCGGTATGCGGTCGAGGCAGGTTTTCAGGGCATCGAGGTGCCCAAACAGTCTATCGAGTTTGGCCACCATACGTTGCTGCTCGGGAAGGGGGGGAAGAGGAATTTTGATGGATGAGTAATCACCAAATTTCAAATTCCGGAGATTATTACTTCCACCTTGATATTTGACGACTTCTCCTGATGAATAAAAATACTGTAGGTATTGATTTATGTATTGCTTGTTAACGACATCAACTAATCGAACTAAACGCAGAAAGTTTGTACATACCTTAGGTAATTCCGGATGATTTTTAAATACCTCTTCATCAATAATTACAGTTCTTCCAACAGGTTGATCTGGTCCACCTCCAGAAATTTCCAAAAGAATATCTCCGATTTTCAATCTTCGGGTATTTATGCTTGAATCCTTTACTAACCGGATTGAAGCAGTTTTACCCTTGTCAACACGCCAATTTCTTAATTCTCCACCTCTAATACAAACAACTTTTGAAAACCCCTCTGCACCTTCAGTTTCAGGGTCTAAACCCCAATCTCCACCAGTTACATGTGAAAATAAATCTTCAAGTACTACATCAACCCACCCTATCTGTAATTCCTTCTGCATTTTTCTTTATCGTAGTTCTTTGATGATGGCATCCAGCTCGCCCATAATACTTTTCAATTCAAATACGGCTTCTTTGGCAATGTCAATCGGGTCGTCCAAATCATCGCCATTGCTCAGCGAACTGTCGGCAATCAGGCCCAAATCGAGCGAGTCGTTCTTTTTGGCAATCTGCTCGCGGGTAATGCACTGCCAGCGTTCGTCGGTAATGGCTGCGCGTTTTTGGTCGTCCACCTTTCCATCGTATTCCAAACCCACATTTTCAGTAGTCAAACCTCCTGTGTAGGCTTTTATAAATCCATCAAAAGCGGCCAGGGTAAACGGGGTGCGCTTTCCGTAGTTGGGGGTGTTGGTACGCATGTCGTAATACCAAACCTTGTCGGTATTTCCGGTTTCAGTCACACCGCGCTCAAAAAACAGCACATTGGTTTTCACCCCCTGTGCATAAAAAATACCGGTTGGCAGGCGCAGAATGGTATGCAGGCGGCATTTGTCCATTAGGTCGCGACGGATTTTGGCGCCGTCGCCATCTTCAAACAACACGTTATCAGGCAACACCACCGCGGCGCGGGCTCCGCCTTTTTTGTGCAGCGAGCGGTAGATATGCTGTAAAAAATTGAGCTGTTTGTTACTCGTTGGGTAAGTAAAATCGTCGCGGCTGGGGCGTTCTCCTCCCTGTTTGGTTCCAAAAGGAGGATTGGCCAGCACTCCGTCAAATCCTTTCAGGCTTTTGCCAAAATCGCTCAGCGTATCGTTCAGGTAAATGGTGCTGTCGAGCCCGTGCAGCTTGGCATTCATCAAAGCTAGGCGGTGCGCATCCTGTACCAGTTCAACGCCACTCAGCGCAGTGGTTTGCTGAAACACCCTGGTCTTTTCATCTTTGTAAATGTAATCGTGCCGGTTTATCAGGTATTGGTTAATCGAGATAGGGAATCCAAACGTACCACAGGCCGGATCGTTCCAGCGTTCGCCCAATTTGGGAACCACCAGATCGACCATCACATTGATCAGCGGGCGCGGGGTGAAATATTGTCCGGCGCCACTTTTTTTCTCTCCGGCATTGCGCTCCAGCAAATCTTCATAAATATCGCCCATCACATCGCGGTCATGTTCATCGTACCAGTCAATCAGGTCGATGCTGCTCACCAGCGATCTTAAATTCACCGGTTTCCGCAAGGTGGATGAAGCATTCGTAAATATTTCCTTGATATTTGCGTTATCGCTTTTGGTGCTGATAGTAGCCAGCAATTCACGGTAGGTGTCAAACAAATCCTTGTTGTCCTTAATGCCTTTCAGCTTCTGCCAGCGGTATTCTTCGGGCAACTCCTTCTCAAAGTCTTTTACTTCGCTCAGTTTCAGGAAGAGGATGTAGGTTAACTCGTTAAGGTATTGGTGGTAGGTTACTCCGTCGTCGCGGAGTAAATTACACAGGCCCCATAATTTGGCGGCTATCTCTTCTGCACTCATAGTTTCTATTAATCTGCTTTAAAAGCGTTTAAATATTGTTCAAAAATGAAAATCCGTTATTTTACTTTCAGCCACGAAAGTAAAATAAGAATTTCTTTATTTTACTTTTATAGCATATAGGGGAAATATATTAAATTATTAAGGAAACGGAAATAAATATTTAAAATCCCCTAATTTGATTCAGCGAGACCCTTCATTCCTGACAGGTAGCGGCAGAGCCGCCAAATATTTGTAGCGAAAAGCCGATTGAAAGCTGGGCAAGGTGCAGCGCACCGAAATATTTACTCCCACCTCACATCATCGAAAAATTCGAATACATATTCATCCTTGAATTCAATTTCATTCTTACGGAGTATTTCAAGATATTCTTCCCTGAATGATTTTTTCTGATGATGGGTCTCCTGGTTCATGATGTATTTTACAACTGCATCAATTTGAGAATGAGAATATGTGAATGCCCCATACCCTTTTTGCCATTCAAATTTGAATTTTGATAAGTTTCCCTTCTTGATCCATGCATTGCTTGAAGTTTTTATTTCTTCCACTAAATCGGGAATTAGTTGACTGATATGATAGCCTATAAAAATGTGAATATGGTCGGGCATGGAATTAATAGCCAAAAGTTTGTGTTTGTGATTTTGTACAATTCCGGTTATATACATTTCTAATTCATTTTTCCATGTTTTTTTTATCAGGGCATCTCTGTTTTTTACAGCAAATACGAGCTGAAAATAGCATTGTGTGTATGTGTTTGCCATTATGAAAAATATTACGGTGCGCTGCACCTTCTGTGTGTGTTGCATTATTTAAGCTACAAATATCACCGGTGCGCTGCACCTTTTTCAGTTGAAAACAGCCTATCATTTAAGGACCTCATGCCGTTTGGTATAAATTCTCATTCAACTGACTAATCAACTGATCGAGTTGTTCTTCAAAAACCTTGTTCAGCCGGTCAAATCCGCCATTCTCATTAAACGGAGCCTGGTTTAAATCGTCGTGCTGCAAGATGTTTTCAGATAATAACTGATTCTCAAACCGGTCGATCCATTTCTGTTGAATCTTGTTCCAGCTTTTCATTGCCCTAACTTTCTCAACAGCACGTCTGATCCTTTCTTCATGATTGATTAACTCATCTCCCAGAGCCAGGGTTCGTATGTAAGAGATAATGTCGGCCGCAATATCCACGTTCCGTGTGGCTTTCCAGGCTGTGTTCAGTGTCCGTTGGTTAAATCCAAACTGATCGAGATGAAGCCGAAGTTCTTTCAGCGATTTCCGGTCGAGTTCCTGAGGGCGGGTACAAATAATTTTCAGGGCAGCCATTTTGTTCAGGTTCTCAGTAATAAACTGCTTGAAACTTTGGATATAATCTTCCGGTTTCTGGCTGTTGCCGTATCCGCGTTCAATTCCACGGCTCTCGTCTTCATGATCCGAAACATACTGGAAGGAGGGCGATGGTTTCAACTCGTCAAGGAATTTCCAAACTCCTGTCATATGACTGATCTGTTCCAGTGAACCCTTATTTCTGGATTCATTCAGAAAGTTGACAAAACTTTCCGGGTCGTGTCCTCCGGTCCTGTATTTAAATTTGTCAATCTTATCGTCATTAATGTATTGTCTTTTCCGCTGGAATTTGGCAATAATCTGATCCAGTTGTTTGGCTGCTCTTTCGTTGCTTTCAATCCAGCCTAATTCTTCTGCCAATTCTGCAAATGATGTTTTTGGGTCAACAGTCACGGGTCTCATTTGAGTGTAATCCTGAAGGGCTTCATAGATCCGCACTGCATCATAAATCCGGAATACTTCTTTATTAATTTCATCGCAGCGACGCGTGGCACGGCCCAACATCTGTTCATACAAAATCCGGGATTTAATCCGTCTCAGGAATACAATATTGCAAATAGCCGGTACATCAATACCGGTGGTGAGCAAATCAACAGTAACTGCAATGGTCGGATACTTCTCATTTTTGTACCTTCTGAACTGCTCTGCCGGATCATACGATTTTCCGGTTATCTTTTGAATGGTATTGTCATTGAGATCACAGCCTATTTTTTCATATTCTTCTTTCAGAATGCTTACTACCAGATCGGCATGTTCATCAGTAGCGGCAAAAATCAGTGTCTTTTCCTCTCCGTCCGGATCAATCTCCTGAACCAATTGGCTGATTGCAGTCCGATTGAACGATTCGGTAATTACCAATTTATTGAACCCTTCGATATTGATAGCCAGTTCATCCTCCAATTCGGCCAATTCAATAATTTGATTGTTCTCTTTATCGTACACCTTTGGCCGGTCGCCCTTCTCCCAGATAATTCCTTCCTCACCCAGTTTTGTTTTAATCAGGTAGGGTGGCTCATGGTCAATCAAAAAACCATCGATCACCGCTTCCCGATAAGAATAGTTATAGATCGGCGTTCCAAATATTTCAGTGGTATGTAGGGCAGGTGTAGCGGTCATTCCAATGGCAGTAGCATCAAAATAGTCGAGTACTCGACGGTATTTGCTTACATAGTCGCGTTGATCTTTAAACCCAAGCTCTTCATCGTCCATCTCCCTGTCCAGCAAATATCCCCGGTGAGCTTCATCAACAATGATACAATCATAGGAGTCGATGGGTAAACTATCACCTTCAGAATAGAACAAGCGTTTCACCATGCTTTGAACGGTCGCAAAGTGAAGTCGGGTGTCCATTTCAGGTATCAATTCTTTTAATCCCTGTATCTGGTAGATTTCAGCAAAAGTGTGAAGATCCTCAATCTTGTCATCCTTAAAATGGTCAAGTGCTTGTGTAGCCAGCAATCGGCGATCAACCATAAACAGGATTCTCCGGAAGCGGTTCGACTGAATCAATCGGTAAGCCAGGCCAATAATGGTGCGGGTTTTCCCAGTTCCGGTAGCCATTGCCAGAAGCATCCGCTTTTTCTCAGGGTTATTCAGCAGGGAGTCTTCAATACAGCCAATGGCCTTCATCTGGTAATCCCTTAAAGAAAGGCCGTTTATATCTTTAAGAAAGTTTGGTTTACTATTTTTTAGTTTCTCATCAGCACCATCAATGTCCTGGTTCCACATTTTCAGCAATCCTTCCGGAGAGAACCAACCCTTTATCGATCGTGAATGATTTTTGGAATTTCTGATATCGATAAACCACACACCGCTTTTTGTTGCCAGTTGCTGCAAATAGGATCGTCCATTTGTGGAGAACAGAAAGGGAACTTTGTAGATTTCCCATTCACCCAACAGGCGAACCTGAAATTGTTCTTCTACCAGTTCAGCATATCGTTTGGATTGGGTTAAATCTGTTGATATATCCTGAGCATATTTCTTTGCTTCTACCAGTCCATAGAGTTCATTGCCAACAAAAAGGGCATAATCTGCCCATTTACTTCCACAAGGCCATTCTGCAATGGCTCTGTTTTTGCCTTTCTCCGGAAGAGTACCATGCAATTTATAATTCAGGTCGAGTGTATCAACTTCCCATCCAACAGATCTGAGTTGAGCATCAATCAAAAGCCTAGTTTCAGCCTCCGACATTTCAATTTTCAGGGCTGCTTTCTTTGACCGTTGTTTGATCTCAGTGGATTTCTCGGCACTCAAAGTTCCGATTTCCCTTTCCTTCAGCAGATCGGCAAACTTTTGTTCCAACTGAAGATATTCCCGTTCAAGGTTTTTGTAATCCTTTTCCAGATCAACTTTTTCAGGAGGGTGAAACTTAATCGAACTGATGTCTGAAGCTTCATCTGAATAGGTTTCATAAAACCATTTGGCAATTTTAAATGAGCTAAAAAGTAACCCCATTCCTGATTCTTCGGCCTGTTTTCCAGCATGAACCGCCTGATTCCCTGATTTCCGGATGGTATGAAAAAGCCCAAGAATATTATCTTCAAGGATCCCTTCATCCTTTAAAAGTTCCAATCTTCTAAAGGCAGTATTCTCATGAGGAAAATCAAGTTGCTGAATTTCAAAGATGTATTCAACCATCTTTTCACCAAACAACCTCATTTTAAACAAGGATGCATTGGGGTCATCGTGAATGTATCTTTCCGCTAAATTTCCGAGCTTGGCCAAAATGGAGTACTCTTTGGCCAGAAATATGAAATTGCTCTCCATAAGTTAGAATTGGGCTGATTTATTGGTCAGCCGAAGGTAAAGAATCAATTGGTGAAAAGAAAGGTTATGTAAAAGAAAATTGATGATTTTTTTGGTTGACTTGATCCGGGCCAAATCATAAATACTTCATCTTCATCTCGATTCCTCAATTAGCACCCTGATTTTATCAATCCTACTTTCCCCTGAATCAAATCTTTCCAAGGCTATTCTATACTAAACTGACGGAGTGACTCAGAGTGACCCCGTCAGTTTGGAAATATTGGATTATCGATATTCAAAGAATGCGGGTTGTGTAGGAGCTATTTCCCAATACAAAAATGCTTAAAAATATTCCCCAGCACCTCATCCGTAGTTATTTGCCCTGTGATAGCCCCCAGATAATGCAGACATTCGCGGATGTCCTGTGACAAAAACTCGCCGGAGAGGTTGGATTCCAGACCGAAAATGGTACGTTCGATGGCATCCAGGGCTTTGGTGAGCGCTTCGTAATGGCGGATATTGGTAACGATCACATCTTCCGGTTGAATTTTAAACAGGGAGACCGACTCGTGCATCAAACCAGTCAGTCCGGCCAGGTTCTCTTTAGATTTTGCTGCGATAAAGACCAGGGATTCGTTCGCTTTCAATGTAATAGAGGATAGCTCTTTGCGTATCTTTTCGGAAACCAAATCGGATTTGTTGGCGACCAAAATAAGCTTCTGATTTGTGATTTTGTTTCTGATCTCCTTTATTCTGCCAAGGATTACTTCAAGTGGAGAGGTGAGATCCAGCACCAGCAACACCAGCGTTGCCTGCTCCAATTTCCGGTAGGAGCGCTCGATTCCAAGGTTTTCAATGGTGTCGGCGGTTTCACGCAATCCGGCAGTGTCGAAGAATCGAAACTGGACGCCATCCAGGTTAACCACATCTTCTATCACATCGCGGGTGGTGCCATGAATATCTGAGACAATCGCTTTCTCTTCATTTAACAGGGCATTCAGCAGTGTTGACTTTCCTACGTTTGTCTCCCCGATAATGGCAACGGGAATCCCGTTTTTTATGGCATTTCCAAGGTGGAACGAATCGGCCAGTTTCCGAAGCAGATGGGCAATTTTGCGCGATAGTTCCAAAAGCTGGCTTCGGTCGGCAAACTCAACATCCTCCTCACTGAAATCAAGTTCCAGCTCAACAAGCGTAATAAAATGGAGAAGCTGTTCCCTTAGCTGCCCAATTTCAACCGAAAATCCGCCCCGCATTTGGTTCAGTGCCACCCTGTGTGCGGCTGAATTGCCTGAGGCGATAAGGTCTGCTACCGCTTCTGCCTGCGAGAGGTCCATCTTTCCGTTCAGGAATGCGCGCTGGGTAAATTCCCCGGGTTGAGCAAGTACCGCTCCGCTATCGATCATCAAACGGAGAATTTGTTGCTGAACGTATTGCGCTCCGTGACAAGAGATTTCCGCAACATCTTCACCCGTGTAGGAGTGGGGCGCCCGAAAGAGTCCGATTACAACTTCATCCAGAAGGATACTCTCTTTATAGATTGAGCCAAAATGGAGTGTGTTGGCGGCCTGATCAGCCAGTTTCTTGCCTGGGGAAGGAGATCTGAAAACAGAATCAACGATCGTGATTGCCCTGCTCCCGGAGAGCCGGATGACGGCAATGCCACCTGTTCCGGCAGGAGTAGAGATGGCACAGATGGTTGAATCATCGAACATATGTCGCTATTTTTTTACAAAGATAGCAGATCCAATAAAAAAAGAGGGGTACCAAAGCACCCCTCTTTTTTATTGGATCTCAATGGCCCTTGCCGGTTTTGGTTTAAGCTCCTCCCGTTTGGGAAGCGTGACCAGCAGAATGCCATCTTTGTAGGTCGCCTGGATCTGATCGCCATTGATGGTTTCAACAGGAATGTTGAACAACCTGCGGAATGAACGATAGCTGAATTCCTTGCGGGAATAGCGTTCTCCTGATTCTGAATTTTCGGTTGAAACTTCAGCCGAAACGGTCAAACGATTATTCTCCAGATCAATTTTGAAATCCTCTTTCTTCATTCCGGGTGCAGCCACTTCAATCTGAATACGGTTGTCGTCTTCAAGAATGTTTACGGCCGGTAAAGTGCTGTCGTCTGATGAAAATCCGGCGTTGCTCCAATCCACCATTTCCCTGTTAAACAGTTGGTTAAAAACGGATGGATAAAATCTGTTGTTTGTTCTGATCAATGTCATGGTAAATTCCTCCTATTTTTTAGTTAACATTTTAAGTTTGTTGCCACACCGTTGTGGTACGACCTGCATAATTCAATAGATGTGCCAATCTTTGAACTGCAATTTGTTTTCTTTTAATTTTCAATCAGTTAAAAAAATTGATGGATTTTTTCTGGACAAAATGACATTTGTATTTCGAAATATTTATGACAAAAAGTCATAAATAACTCATAATCATGCTAATATGTCAGTTTTTTATCGACTGATAGTTAAAAAGCAGGTTGATTAACTTTCCTTAAAATAGCAGACGAGGATGCAGTTGAAACTCTTCGAATTATTTTTATATTTGATCTATGATCCAACCTTAGGTTGACTTAACAAAAAACATAAAGCGATGCTTCCAAAATTTTTACTTGCTGACAATTCCCAAGTTCTTCCCGACACGATTTTTATTATTCACACCGAGCCGCCTCGTTTCATCGTTGGTTGTGATTTGGAAGGATTCAATGTCGATCAGGAGATTCACTGGATTGATGAAGAGCCTGAAAGTGCCGAGCTAAAGTCTGAACTGATGGAGCAGGCTGAAGAGTTTATGGAACTTGAGCTCGACTACGAGGACGAACTGGATAAATTGGATGAAGATTCTGATAATTAACTTCATAAGTCATGCAGATAATTGAACAAAATGGTCCCAAGAGACTAAAAAGATCCGTTACAGACAAAATGATAGCTGGTATATGTGGTGGATTGGCTGATTATTTTGCCATTGATTCCACTTTGATCAGGCTGGCGTTTGTATTCGCCGTCCTCTTCGCCGGAACCGGTATATTGGCATATCTTATTATGTGGATTATCGTTCCAAAAGAAAATTACTGATAATTTTGTCCCATATTCCGACGTTTCTTCGTGTGTCTTATTCTCATGGAGGCTAAAGGTCGTATTCTAATTTTACCAAACTAACGAACATGCAAAGAAGAAATTTTATACAAAAATCAACGGCTGCATTGGCATTCACCGGCCTTGGTTCTGCCGCATTTGCCATACCTGAATTTCAGGATGTAAAACAATCCAACAGCGCATTCTTCAAACTGAGGTATGCCCCAAGTTTTGGAACTTTCAATGAATTGGCAGGAAAGGATACGATCGACCAGATAAAATTCTGTAACGACCAGGGATTCAGGGCCATGTTCGACAATGGTTTTATGAACAAACCCGTTGAGGATCAGGCTAAGATTGTTGCCGAAATCAACCGTTTGAACATGAAGATGGGCCCGTTTGTCCTTTACGCTGATTTCAGCAAGGAGTCAATGGTTTTGAAAGACAATGATATCCGTCAAATGCTGGTCGATAAGGTGAAAGCTGGGGTTGAGGTTTGTCAGAGGACGGGACTTAAATGGGCATTGATGGTTCCGGGTCGCTACAATGAGCACATGGATTGGGGATATCAGACAGCCAATGTGATTGATATCATGCGTGAACTGAGTGATATCGCCATGCAGGGAGGCATGACCATTGTTTTGGAACCGCTTAACAAGCGCGACCATCCGGGACTCTTTCTAACCGGAATGGCCCAGACTTATGCGATCTGCAGGGGAGTAAACAGTCCGGCCTGTAAAATTGTCGATGACCTTTACCATCAGCAGATTACGGATGGAAACCTGATCCCAAACATCGAAGCTTCCTGGAGTGAGATTGCAGCATTTCACCTTGGCGACAATCCCGGGAGGAAAGAACCGGGCACAGGGGAAATTAACTTTATGAATATTTTTAAATACATCCATACCAAGGGTTACGACGATGTACTTTGCATGGAACATGGACGCAGCATAAAAGGCAGGGAGGGTGAACTGGCCCTGATCGAAGCCTACCGGAAAGTGGATAACTTTTAATTGTGTATTTTTCAGCGACAAAAAAAGAGGGCGGTTCCGCCCTCTCTTTTTGTCATAGCCCTTCTCATCAGATGGTAAGAAATTTTTCCTGCCCTGACTGACAAAATGCACATTTGGGATCGAGTTTGGCGTTGTCGTAGGTGTTTCCGCAAACCGGACAAACTGCATACTGGACAGGAAGTGCATTTTCTGTTGAATTCTTCAAGGATTCAAGTGCTTTGACATAGAAGTCATGGTGTTTCTTCTCAGTGTCAACAGCCCAATTGAAAGACTTTTCAGCCTTGCCAACTTTTTCGGCTTTTGCATCTGTCAGAAACTGAGGGTACATGGTGCTTACTTCGTACCCTTCACCATCAATGGCTGCCTGCAGATTTTCTGCTGTGGTCTTAACTTCAAACTCGGGTTTAAAATCATCCATTTTCATGCCAAGTCCTTCCAGGACTTTCCTGTGGTTGGCGGCATGAATTGCTTCCGCTTTTGAAGCAGCCGCAAACAATTTGGAAATGGCTTCGTGACCTTCTTCCATGGCCTTCACTGAAAAGGCTGCATACTTAGCGCTGGCTGTAGTCTCGCCTTTGATGCCGGCTTTCAGGTTTTCGATGGTTTTTACAGGTTTGGCCTCATTGCAACTTGACAATGCGAAAATGGCCACGATTGAAAAGAATAAAATGTTTCTCATGATTACATGTTTTAACGTGGTGAATTATTCTAAAACTAAAGGGGCATCATATAATTGTAAACAAGCGTACCACCAAGGAATCCGGTAATTGAGACTGAAATGGTCGCAATCGAATAAAGGCAAAATGTAAACCATTTGAATTTTTCGCAATCGCCTTTGTAACAATAGTATGATCTGATAGCGGTTGTCATTAGAAGCAATCCCATGGTAATTAAGGCTAAAGTTTCATGCCATTTTCTTACTTCTTCGGCAGCCCCAGACATATCGGCTGTAAAAAGTTGACCGGTTAAATAAGCAGCAACAGCAGAAAGAGTTCCGAAAACCAATAAAAACAAACTGATCTTGGAAAGGAAGAGCTCTTTTTTTATGAAAATTGAACCCAATTCCGCGATATATCCAAAAGTTACCAAAGCAATTGGGAAATGAACCAACATGGGATGAAAATGACTAGTTTCAATCATGGGAAATGTGTATTAAGTTTCAACAAGAGACCAAGTTAATAAATTTATTAATCAAATCAAAATATCTATTTTTTTTGACTAAATTGAGGTAACTTTAGGTCAGATTTAGACAAACCCTCATCTGAAAATTCCCATTTATGCAGCAGGAAAAGTTGAATGTTGCGCTGTTTTCGGTTTTTGCAGCGATTTTCTTAACTGGCTCTAAGTTACTTATTGGACTCTTAACCGGAAGCCTAGGAATTCTTTCCGAAGCGTTGCATTCAGGGCTTGATCTGGTAGCCGCTGTGATTACCTATTTTTCCGTGCGTGTTTCCGATAAACCAGCAGACAAACAGCACAATTACGGTCATGGCAAGATTGAGAATTTTTCAGCCTTGGTCGAAACATTTTTGTTGCTGATTACTTGTATCTGGATCATTTATGAGGCATCAAACCGGTTGATTACCGGAAAAACGCATATTGAAGTTGGAATGTGGAGTTACATTGTTGTTGTCAGTTCAATAGTCATAGATGTTTCGCGCTCAAGGGCCTTGAGAAGGGTTGCAAAGAAATACAACAGTCAGGCGCTTGAAGCGGATGCGCTCCATTTTTCGACCGATATATGGAGTTCCGCGGTTGTCCTCTTGGGTTTGATTTGCGCCAATTTTGGACTGTTTTTTGCCGATTCCATTGCTGCATTGGGAGTTGCAGTGATTGTATTGTCTGTTTCTTACCGGTTGGGAAAAAGGTCTGTCGATGTATTATTGGATAAGGCGCCACAAGATACCGTAGATCTGGTGAAGAAAACCCTTTCTGAATTCGCTGAGGTTAAGCATTTTCATAGTCTAAAAATTAGGACCTCAGGAGCCGATACTTTCGTCAAAGTAAATGTTCACTTGGACCCTGAATTGAGCCTCCGACAGGTCCATGAAATTTGTGACAAAATTGAAAACGAAATTGGTTCCCGCATCAAACGCAGCGAAGTGAACATCCATGCCGAACCCCAGGATCCCGGGCATATTCAGACAGAGAAGCAGGATGGTTTGTAAGAAATCACGTATTTTGTTGAGAAGCTGTTTAAATTTCTTACACAGAGAATTTATTACTCCATAATTAAATTACAAATGGCTTTGAAATTCTCGTTTTAGTTAAAATACGCTTGAGGAAACAACGAGTTACACAGAGAGAAAAATCGCAAGCGATTTTCCAGCTCTGTGTAACTCCGGGGTTTCTCTCATGAAAACACCTAAATTGCAGAAATTTCTATAAACCCTATATTTTCGATTAGTTGACAATTATTCTCTGTGTAATATTTTTTAAACAGTCTCTGAGTTAATTCAAAAATATTGAATAGTTTTGCTCATAATATTGAGTAAAATTACTCAGTTTATTGAGTAAAAATTTGAAACATGTTTGAACGTTCACACATAGAAGGACTTAAGAAAAGAATAGAAGAGCCAAGAAAGTTTATTCAAGTTGTGATGGGGCCAAGGCAAGTTGGTAAAACGATGATGATATCACAACTTTTACAGAAAATGACTGTCGGATATTTGTATGAGTCAGCCGATGCCATATCGAATGCGAACAATACATGGTTACAACAGATTTGGGAGAGTGCCAGATTGAAAATGAAGGCCGCAAGTTCGATGGAGTTTCTCTTGGTTGTCGATGAAATCCAGAGAATTGAAAATTGGAGTGAACTGGTCAAACAGCAGTGGGACAGGGATACCTATGAAAATATAAATATCAAAGTAGTACTCTTGGGATCCTCCCGTTTGTTGATACAAAAAGGATTGACGGAATCGCTGGCCGGAAGATTCGAAACATTTTACATGGGACATTGGTCCTATCCTGAGATGCGTGCAGCTTTTGACTGGAATGTCGATCAATACATCTATTTTGGTGGTTATCCTGGTTCTGCGGCACTTATTGGCGATGTAGACCGATGGAGAAATTACGTGAAAGATTCGCTGATTGAAACGGTCATTTCAAAAGATATATTGATGCTGACCAGGGTACTTAAGCCCGCTTTGTTGAAGAGATTATTTGAATTGGGCTCACTCTATTCGGGTCAGATCCTTTCCTATACGAAGTTGATAGGTGAACTTCAGGATGCAGGAAATACAACTACATTGTCTCATTATCTCGATTTGCTTTCAGAGTCAGGCTTGTTGGCCGGACTCGAGAAATATGCTGGAAATGTAATAAGGAAGCGATCATCGAGTCCTAAATTTCAAGTTTATAACAATGCCTTGTTAAGTGCAATGGATCATATCAAGTACACGGATGTTGTGGTAAACCCTGCAAAATGGGGTCGTTTGGTTGAATCTTCAATTGGAACGCACTTGATAAATAATGCCTTGGTAGAAAGATTCAATGTTTATTATTGGAGGGAAGGAAATCAGGAAGTGGATTTTGTTTTGGAGAAAAATGGACGTACAATTGCACTTGAAATAAAAAGTGGAAGAGGTTATGTTCCAGTCGGAATGAAACTCTTTGACCAAAAGTTCCATCCTGATAAGCTGCTATTGGTTGGAACAGGCGGATTACCTGTGGAAGATTTCCTCAATATTAATCCGGTTGAATTGTTTTAATATATAAAGAAGTTAAATATCCTATCTTGTAGCGTCTCTTGCCATATGAAAATCCTGATCATTGAAGATGAGAAAACTTTGTCGGATGCCATCGTCGAATACCTCGACGGGGAAGGTCATCTGTGCGAAGTCGTTTACACCTTCGAAGAGGCCGTTGAGAAGATAGAACTCTACCAGTACGACTGTATGGTGGTGGATATCAATCTTCCGGACGGAAGCGGACTCGATCTTATCCGGTTGATCAAGAAAAGATCGATCACGGTAGGTATTATTATCGTTTCGGCACGGAATTCTCTGGACAACAGAATCGAAGGACTGGAGATAGGCGCTGACCACTACCTTACCAAACCATTTCACCTGGCAGAGCTCAATGCCCATTTGAAATCAATCCATCGCCGGATAAGTTTTAATGGAAGCAATGAGTTGGTATTGAACGAAATAAAACTAATCCCGGAGGAGCACCGGGCTTTTGTACTGGACGAGGAACTGGTGTTAACCAAAAAGGAGTATGAGCTGCTGCTCTTTTTTATTTCGAACAAAAACAAGATCATCACCAAAGCAGGTTTGGCTGAACATCTTTGGGGCGACCACATGGATGCCGCCGATTCCTACGACTTTATCTACACCCACATCAAGAATCTTCGGAGGGAGTTGCTGAAGAAAGGATGCAGGGATTACATCAAGACTATTTACGGACTGGGTTATAAATTCGATATCACTTGAGACTCTTAACCAAAACAACGCTTAATTTATTGTCTATCTCCCTGTTTATCTATCTTTTCGGGGTCATAGTCTTCTATTATTCCTTGCGTATCCAGGTCGACCGCAATGTCAACAATGAGATGGAGAAGCGGAAAAACAGCATCGTTCGTCAAATGGAAGAGGCTCATTCATCTGTTAGTCAGCCTCCCAACAGGAATGAAATGGTGATTGTCACCCCGGTTGATAAAGCCATCCCACATGACCGCTATGCCGACACGCTGATTTATAACAAAGAAGAACAGCGTTACCAGCTTTTCAGACAACTTGGCTTCAGCGAGACGGTGAACAAACAGCCATATTATATTCAGATTTATAAATCGCTGGAAGAGACGGATAGTCTGATTGTCAGCATTATCATGACAATGACAGGCCTGGTAATATTGTTGATTGTTACCTTGTTGGTTGTTAACAGATACTCTTCGAGATTGGTCTGGAAGGTCTTTTATGATACCATCGAAAAGATTAACCGTTATGACCTGAATACACACGAAGAGTTTACCTTACAGGATTCTGATGTGAAGGAGTTCGCGGATCTTAACCGGGTTTTGATCACGATGACCGAACGGATCAGAAATGATTATCTGAACCTGAAAGAGTATACCGAGAATGCATCGCACGAGATACAGACGCCACTCGCCATCATCAATTCAAAGCTTGAACTTTTATTGCAATCCGGTGATATGAGCGAAAAACAGTACAAGGCCCTTGCAGATGCCTACGAAGCATCTATCAGGTTATCGAAGTACAACAGTACCCTGATTCTGTTGGCTAAAATTGAGAACAAGCAATTTCCCGAATATAAGGATGTAAGTCCGGAGTTGATTGTCAATTCGCTGCTCGAAAATCTCGAAGACCTTATCCGATCCAAAAAGTTGGAGGTGGTCAAGCTGCTCCATCATGATGTCATGATCAGGATGAACCCATATCTGGCTGAAATGTTAATCGTTAATCTGGTGAAAAATGCGGTCAGGCACAATGTCAAAGGGGGCAAGCTTGTAGTCGAACTCGGTGAGAAATTTCTCCGGATTTCAAATACCGGGCCCGATCATCCGGTAGATAAAAACTTGCTTTTCAAACGATTCTAT
>Ga0265297_10006013_pt1 | contig 17955 bp, 13 predicted proteins | sample Munlanlwell13791_FD_192502 | JGI IMG/M metagenome (GOLD analysis project Ga0265297, IMG submission 192502) | Leachate microbial communities from a municipal landfill in Southern Ontario, Canada - Leachate well 137-91 | ecosystem: Engineered > Solid waste > Landfill > Unclassified | place...
CTCAACAAAGCCTATATGAATCTACACGGATTCTCGGAATTGAGTCCCAGGCAATTGGAAGATCTGAAAAATCACTTTCTTCCCATGCTGCAATTAAAATACGTGTCCGTTGTACTGGACGCAAAAGACAAAGTGGTGGCCTTTGCTATATGCCTTCCGTCTTTGTCTAAAGCGTTACAGAAAAATCACGGCAAAATGTATCCTTTTGGTTTTATCCCGATTCTCAGGGCCCTTCATAAGAATGATACGCTGGATACGCTGCTTATTGCCATAGACGAAGAGTACAGGGATAAGGGTGTTATGTCTCTGATGTTCAGGGATATAGGTGATTCAATAATTCAGAATGGCTTCACAAATATTGAAACGACACGCGAACTGGAAGATAACAGAAACGTACAAAATCTCTGGAACAAATTAGAGATAAGACAGCATAAACGGGCCCGCTGCTATAAGAAAGATTTGTAGTTATTATAAATCGGAAATCGGGTGACCGGAAATATTTAGTCATATAGGGTTGTTATTCGGCCAACTCCCGGATGTAGTCAGGTGTTTTGGGATCATTCCTGAAAAAGTCACCTTTTTTACCTTGCGAGAAGGCCCATTTGTCAATCCATGATATGCCCCAGTTTCCGTAAACTGACACCTGGGTAAGATAGGCTGGGTCTTTCAGTGCCTCTGAAATACTCACAAAAGTATATTGGCGGTTACCCAGCATATTGATAAGGGACCCGATATAATCCGAGTTCAGAGCACTGGCATGTACCAGAAGAATCTGGCATATGTTCCGGCCAAACAGCTCAATGGTCTGTTGTTCGTAATAGATGATTTTTTCCTCCATGTAAGAGATATAGTCCGTACCTATTCTTTTGGCAAGTTCAATATCGTTTTTTGCCAGGGCACGTTTATAGGCAAGAGCAAACAGATAATCTTCATTATCTACCGTAACCGGGGCGACCGTGTATCCATTGTTTTTCAGAAACTCTTCAAGCGAATCGGCTTTGCTCTTTGTGTTTCCCACATGAAGGAAGGGATGTCTGAAATACATAAGCTCCCTGCCGTGTGTCTTTAATAATTTGCTGGAAATTATTCCCCCTTTCATTATGTCCCGGGTGTATTCATCATAAGTTACAGAATTATAGTCAGGATGTGAATAGGTATGATTGCCCAGGTCCAGATTGTTATTAACCCAATTTTCAATGAGACGGATTTGGAAATGATTCAGACTGTCTTTCTTATACAGTTTCATTTCATTCACAAAACCTATGGCTGGAATTTTTTTGGAAGTCAGTGAGTTAATGAGTTTAAAGATGAGTTCTTTCTGGTAAAGTGTGTCCGTGATCCCATAACTGACAACCGGAAGATCATCAAATGAGATGCATATTTTCTTTTGCTGTCCGAAAGAAAGAGCAAAAGCAGGAAGAAATAAACAAAGGAAAAGTATTCGTTTCACAGGCAATGGAAATTTAATTCATTCTATTCCCAAATGTAACGATCTCTTAATGATTTTGAAAATATGTTTTAATAACAATGCCTGATCTTTGTCGTTGACTTTAGGTATGGATAAAGACAGAACAGCTGTATTGTGCAATTCTTTTGTCGTATTGTTTTTTTGAAAGGTTAAATGTTAATGTTAATGGCGGGATTGTCGGTTGCACAACGACAATCCCGCTCGCGAATAAGAGAGGGGGCAGTCCGCATCCCTTCCGCCGTTCCGTTTGTTTTGATTAACTGTATTACAATACGGATGGTACCATTCAGAAAGTGATCCCCACAAAATAACCGGATGTCCTGTTATGTTTCTCGTGAAGGAACAATGAGAGGACTCCGTTTCAGATCATATAACCAGAAGATAAAGATTAGCATAAGCGATTGAGAGGCAGCATAAATTATATCCTCCCATCCTGCCTGGCCGTCCCATACGATCCTGGAAGTTAAAAAAAGTCCATAGCATGCAAAGAAACCCATTTGGTATCTCAAAGATTTTTTCATAACCATATGCTTTTGGAATTCCGGTTAAAGTTATAATATATTTTGATATGTTGTAACTTTTTGACAGAAAGAGGTGTATGCATATTTATTTTATGTACTTTTGCGTTGGCACCGGTCACTGAATGAATCTATAACCATAAATGATGAATACTATGAATAGAAAAATAATCATCACCAATGCGGTTATTTTTATTTGTGTCTTTTTATTATACTACTTTTTCATTTACCGGAGTTTTTGGGAAGCATTTGTAAGTAGTTTGATTCTGGTGGGTATGATTTTCTGGAGCACGTATACTGCCAGGAAGAGGCTGGATAGGTGGCCCGGTGGAAATACCCGGTAGGGTACTCGCCAGGGTGCTCTCCCGTCTTTTTCGTTCAAGAACTTCCGACAAGATATTCAGAAAAAGGGAAACCTCGCGCCCGCGGAGGGAAGGACCCATTGGCACAGCCAATGGGAGGCGTTTCCCGTTCTGAATATCTTGTGGTGGAGTTCTATGTGGTGCGGCCGGTTTGTGGAACCGGAAGTTGCGCAGCCGGAAGGAGTCTTGGAATCCTATCTATATCTTTCCGGGCTGAACAAAAGACCAATGTGTGTGTATGATTTTCCACTTATTTGTTGGGTCTAACCTGTATACCTCTGTACAATTCATTTTGAAAACCATGCCATCCCGTTGGGTTTCATAGTTGTAGGTGAGGACAGCAGCCTCGGCAGTTACCTGTACCACCGGGTCAATCATTTTGTACAGATCAATCTTGATTTTTCCCCTAATGGTGTCATAGTAATCTTCAAGCGCTTTTTTCCCTTCAAGTTTACTCTCAAAAGCAGGGTCGATGTAAACAACGTCATCGGCACACAAATCAAGGAATCCATCGGGATTCCCGTTGTTCCATTGTGCCAATGCCTGTTTTTCCAATTCAATGATGGTAGTCTTAATGTCCTCATTTTTTGAGGATGATATGGTGCATCCGTTCATCGATAATAAAATTAGAATGAATAAAATGTGATTTCTCATGTCTGATAAATATGAGGTAGGTTAATTTGAGAATAAATTTAAGAGTTTTTTATGATTATTGGGCAGGAAAACCTTACAGAATGCGCGGGTAAACCCGGAGTGCCGCGCAAAGCCCTTAAAGGTGTTTTTCAAAACGCTGTTATTCATTCTGTTGGATTTTCAGGAATTTCTCTTGCGCAGCAATCCGGGTTTGCCTGGCTTTTGCCTCAGATTTTTTTGTATCTTTATCAAATAGCGCTTATGAGTCTGTAAGATTGGTACCAGAATAACCAGCCTATACAACAATGCGATTCGTCTTTCTGTCTTTATTTGTACTCACAATCTCCGGCATCCATTGCAGTGCGCAGGATATTACCGGGATTGAGTCGGCTCTGTATAGTTTTGAGCGCTTTTCGACACTTCTATCTCCCGAGAAGGTGTATCTGCACACAGACAAACAGGTCTATTGTACAGGAGAATATATCTGGTTTAATGCTTATTTAACGAACAACTCATGTTTCTCTTTGTTGCCGGAAAGCAACTACATCTATGCAGAGCTCATCCACAGAGATACAATATTGTCCAGGGTAAAGATAAAACGGTGCGTTGAGGGTTTCCCGGGGAGAATCCCTTTGCAGACAGATTTGCCATCGGGGAAATATATTTTACGGGCATATACAGACTGGATGCAAAACTTTCCCGAAATATATATGTTTCACAAAGAAATTACACTCATCAACCCTTTGGATGCAAAAAGCGATAGTTTCACCGTGCAGGCATTTAAAAATGATTCATTGTTTGGCATTCAATTTTTGCCGGAAAGCGGACGGTATATTCCCGGGGACCTTGCCGTGTTTGCGTTTAAAGCGGTTACCACCGACGGCAGAGGGATTGGAGTAACAGGTGCCGTCTTTAATAGCAGAGATTCTATAATTACATCTTTTTCTGATACTTATAAAGGCATGGGGAAATTAATATTCCATCCTGCACCCAATGAGCGATACTATGCCGTTATCAGAAGCAAACAGGGAACAGAGCTAAAACAATCGCTACCGGCTCTTTCGGAAACAGGTGCGGTAATACATGTGACGAAACGAGGCGATAAAAGATTCATTCGTACAGTGGTAACCGGATCGTTATTGGAAAAACCATTGTTTATTGTGTTGTCAAACGGATCGGAGGTCTTTTTATGCAACAGAATCGCACAACAAGAGTATGAAATAGCCATGAAAGAGGCTTGGCTGTTGAACGGTATAAATCATGCCACTATTGTGGATGAGGAGGGTCGTGTTTTTGCCCAGCGTATTTTTTTTGTATATCCCCCGGATTTGATCAGGGCAGATATTTTTGCCGATAAGCCAGAACCGGATAAGAGAGAAAAAATTACTTACACCATCCGGCTGCTCGATACTTTAGAGACAGGCGTGGAAGGCACATTCTCCCTTTCTGTTACGGATAGGTATCTGACACCGCACACCGCTTCCGATCACCTCTTATCCTACATGCTGCTTTCCTCGGAACTAAGTGGCGCCGTGGAAGACCCGGCTGCACTTTTTGACTTTTCCCGGGAAGGTAGAAGTGAGGCGATGGATTTGGTAATGATGATCCACGGATGGCGTTATTACGATATTCCGGCAATCATTAAAAACACTATTCCAAACTCCCTGCCGGAGAAAGAATATTCACAAACCATATCGGGAAAAGTCTCCAGTTTCTATAACAGGGTAAGCAAGTCTGATATTATCATATATTCCCCGGCAATAAACCTTTCTTATTTTGAACCGATGGATCATTCAGGTCTTTTCCGGATCAGGAATCTGGACTTTCCCGACAGTACGCAATTCGTTCTCTCCTGTACGGGTAAGCGGGGAAGCACAGAGTATTATTTAGAAATTGATCTTCCATCTTTTCCTTCTGTTGACACAACCCAATTTTTAAGTAATACAACCGCATTAACCGGGCAGCACTTCAAAGATATATTAGAGGAAACGTCTACCTTGCTTGAAGAAGTTGTTGTTACTGCAAGCCAGCATTTGGTTAAACCCGCGGTTAATCCATCGCCGTTTAATCAGTCTTTTGAAACAAGGCAGATTAGAGAGCGCAAACAGCTGGAAAAATTTGATGGCATGCTTCTTATGGATTATCTTATTTCATCGTTTGGCTCTATATCGAATGGAGGGGCAGATGAAAACGGCGTTGCAGAGATTTCTTTTTATACTTCCGATAGAAAAACAGCGTACCGTTTTTCTATAGAAGGAATAACGAGTGATGGAGATTATATCGCCATATTGAAAAATTTATGAATATCAGGCCTGTGAAAAATCTCCGTCCTTGAAGAGACAGGAATCTGCGTGAGATATGTGTTTTTTGAATAACTTTATGATACTATAAATTGTATAAATAGAAACAAAATAAGAATCATGCGCCTTCTTTTAGCCATATTGACCATAGTACTTTCTTTTGAATCATCTGTGCAACAGAGTGATGTGAACGCTAAGCTGAAGGAGTTGGATGAGACAATAGAAAAGCAGGAGCAATATAGTAAGCCTAAAGAACTTCGAATAAAGAACCTGGTTGAGGAACTTCTGATTTCTGAGAGCCGTTCCAATGAGTTTAATATTTGTAATCAGCTTTTTGAAGAGTATAAGTTCTACCAGTACGATTCTGCTTACGTATATGCCAGGAGACTGGAATCCTTAGCGGAAAAATCGGGCAAAAGGACGGAAGCGGCAATAGCTCAGGCTGCTTTATTGTTTTGTTATAAATCAGTAGGGTTTTTTAATGAAGCTATAGAAATAATTAAAAATTTTCAGTCAGAAGAAGTACCTGACGAAATATTGGTCAATTTCTATGTCTTGTGCGCAAGTACCTATCAAAATCTTTATTCCTATGTACAAGGAACAAAGAATCTGACAGAAAAATATAACCAGAAGGTCCTTGACTACTACAAACTGGCCCTTGAATATGCCTCGGATTATTCTTTTAATTATCATTGGATTTCACTTGAAATAGCTCTTATACAGGAGTATTCGGACGAGTTGGCCATCGATGGCAGGAAAAACCTCATTAACCTGTTCAATCTGGATGATCATCAGCTTGCCGTGCATTTTTCTATTCTGGCCAGTGCCTGCGAGTCAAAAAATCTAGATAAAGAGGCCACCTATTACCGTGCCATATCGGCCATTTACGATATAAAGTCCTGTGTACACGAAACCACATCGGCCAAAGTGCTGGCAGAATATATGTATGCACAAAAGGATATTATTCATGCATATAGTTACATACAGCTGGCTTTAAGCGATGCGCAGTTTTATAATTCCAGACTGAGGATGGTCGAGATCAATTCTATTTTTCCGGCCATTGAACAATCACGTTATTCCAATGTTAACAGTCAACGTTTGATTTTCATGGTGGGAGGGGCCGTGGTTCTCATTCTTTTCGTATTGACCCTTATTCTTTTTGTAAACCTGAATGCCAAGTCAAAAGAAATTAGAAAATCAAATGAGCTGCTTGCCAGGGTTAACAGTTTACTGAAGGAAACGAGCGCTATTAAAGATCAGTATATCATGCAATCTCTCCACGGGAACACTTCTTTTGTCAATAATGTGGAAAAAGAATCCCTGGCTGCTATCAGAAAAATAACTACCAGACAATTTGAAGATGCCAAAGCAATTTTGTATAATATTGATATTAAGGAAGAAAGAGAAAGAATTTACGCTGCATTCGATACGGCGTTCCTTGCATTATTTCCCAATTTTATAGAAGCATTCAATACATTAATGAATGAAGATGCCCGCATATCTCTGGATAAAAGTGGCGCTCTTCCTATGGAAGTGAGGATATTTGCATTGATGAGACTCGGCATAGATGACCCTGCCCAGGTGGCGGACTATTTGCATCTGTCGGTTAATACCATATATGTGTACAAAAACAAAATTAAATCCAAAGCCTCTGTATCCAAAGAGCAGTTTGATGCTCTGGTAATGGCAATTTCTAAATAGTCAATCTTAAATAAGCGTTCCCGTAGCTCTCATAATAATTAGAATTCCAAACAATTAGAATTATTTTAATCTTAATTTCCACCTTTATTCGTTGGTTGTTGTTTTAGACTTGGATAGTTTTGTCTGACTAAAACAACTAATATGGGAATAACTAACAAATTATTTTTTCTGACGTGTATCAGTGTATTTCTCGGGATTACACTTACTGCTACTGCTCAGAATCTTAAAATCAGTGGTGTCGTATCTGACGCAGGCTCTGGTGAAGTACTTGTGGGAGCCACAGTAATGATTAAGGGCAGTTCCATTGGGACAACCACCGGCAGTGACGGAAAATACTCCCTTCAGGTATCTGTAAATGATACTATTGAAGCTCTCATGATGGGGTATAAGAACGCAACTGCCCTTGTTAAGGGTAAAACAAATATTGATTTTTCCCTGACGGAAGATACCCGTTATTTGAAGGAAACCGTAGTTATCGGTTACGGCACAATGGATAAGAAGGAACTGACAAGCGCCATTGCGCATGTTTCCTCAAAAGATTTCTTGTCCTCCAGTTCCATGGATCCTGCCATGTTGATTCAGGGGAAGGTATCCGGTGTGTCAGTGGTCAACACCGGTTCGGCCGATCCCAATAACAATGCAAGTATCCAGATACGCGGGATATCTTCAAGGGCAGCCGGCCTCGGACCGCTTATCGTTATAGATGGCGTTCCCGGTGGCAATATGTCCAATGTGAATCAAAACGATATAGAATCCATAAACATCTTGAAAGATGGTGCCGCATCGGCCATATACGGTACACGGGGAAGCAACGGGGTAGTGTTAATTACTACAAAGAAAGGAACATCTGATGGCGAGATCCACACTTCATATTTCGGGCAGGTCTCAGCCAATATCATGATAAAGGAACTGGATATGCTCAATGCCGGTGAGTATCGTGAATATAAAGTGGCAAACGGCAAAGGAGTGGATTACGGAGGTAACGTGGACTGGTTGAAAGAAGTGAGCCGCATTGGCCTTACGCACCAGCACACTTTGACTTTATCTGGAGGACGGGCCGAGACGAATTACCGTGTCAGCGCCGATTTCCGCGATTCTAAAGGGATTGACAGACGTTCGGAGAGGATGGAATACGGTCTGCGCGCCTCGGTCAACCATACCACCAAGAGCGGACTTTTAACCTTCTCGGCCAATGTAGCGCCCCGGGTAGTTAAATTAAAACAAGCCGATTGGAATGTTTTCCACAATGCGATGGAAGCGAATCCGACCACACCCATCATGGATCCGGAAAATCCTTCCATGTATTTCAGTTTCTTTGGACAGCAGGCAGGCTATAACCCGGTTGAAGAAATAATGACGGTAAAGGACGACCGCGAGATATTATTCCTTGATTGGGACGCCACTGTAAAATTGAACATTACCGATGACCTTTCCACTCAAGTTACCTTTGCCGATCAACAAAACCAATATTATAACAGTTGGTTCCGTCCTTCCACCAACACAGAAGGCATCAGCAAGGGTTGGTCCGGCGAGGCTTCCAAGGATTTCACAAAGAACAGCCAATATTCCATTGAATGGCTGGGAAATTACTACAAAACATTTGGTAATCACAACCTGAAGGTGATGGCAGGTTATTCATACCAATATTTCCAAAATTCCGGGCTGAATGCGCTGAATAAGAATTTTCCCAACGATGGCATAACATACAATAACCTTTCTCAGGGTGCCTGGGCACGTGAAGAGGGGTATGTAGGCATGGGCTCCTTCAAGAACGATGCAAAACTGATTGCAATCTTTGGCAGGATCAATTACGATTATATGGGTAAATACCTGGCAACCGTTTCATTCCGCAGGGAAGGGTCTTCCAAGTTTGGGGCAAACAATAAATGGGGTAATTTCCCCGCCGTCTCTGCCGGCTGGCGTTTGAGCGAGGAATCGTGGATAAAGGGCGCCCGTTGGATAAACGATCTCAAGATTCGTGCGGACTTTGGGATTACCGGAAATCAGAACTTTAACAGTTACCTTTCGCTCAATACAATGACTGGATTTGGCGACTATTACTATAACGGTAAGTATTTTACAGTTTGGGGACCTTCAAAAAACGTGAACCCCGATCTGAGGTGGGAAAAAGGAATAAACTGGAACGTGGGTGTTGACTTCTCTTTGTTCGACTATAGATTGTCGGGCTCTGTAAACTACTATCAAAGAACACAACAAGATCTGCTGGGAGACTATAATGTTCCTATTCCTCCCTATCTTTTCTCAACTACTTTTGTCAATGTAGGAACCATGAAGAACACGGGTCTGGAAGTGGATCTGAACTGGAAGGCAGTGGATAACCGCGACTTCGGATACTCGGTTGACTTTGCAGGTTCCACTATGGATAATGAGTTTGTATCATTTTCAAATTCAGAATATGTGGGACAGGACTACTATTATGTAGCAGGCACGGAAGATCCGTTTCCCTTTCATTATCTACAGCGGATTGAAGCCGGAAAGAGATTGGGCACCTACTATATGTGGAAGTTTGCAGGGGTAAACAAACAGGGTGACTGGCTGGTATATGACAAGAACGGCGAGTTGATACCCGGACTGTCGGCCACCGATGCCGATATGTACGAAGTAGGAAACGGCCTTCCAAAGTTCATGGCATCTATGACGCATAGTTTCCGTTATAAAGACTGGGATCTCTCGGTTTATTTCCGCGGAGCCTTCGGATTTGACATTTTCAATATTCATGAATTCTATTATGGTTTCCAGGACGAAGTGGGCAATGTGATGAAGCTTGCCTATACCAAGAATCAATTGCTGAAAGGGAACCCCATTGTATGTGACTATTTCCTGGAAAGAGGTGATTATGTCAAGCTCGATGTGCTCAATCTAGGGTATACGTTCAAAATGAACAACAATTATCTGAAAGGGATAAGACTCTATCTCACCGGGCGCAATCTGTTGACCATTACCGGATTTTCCGGAGTGGATCCGTCTACGTATCAGGTGAACGGCCTGCAGCCGGGGGCTTCCGGTTCCAGAAATTATTACCCGTCCTGCCGCCAGGTGATTGCGGGAATCCAGATAGATTTCTAAAATAAAATCAAAGAAAAGATGAAATATTACAGATATATGTTAGCAGCATTGGCTGTTACACTAATGGCCGGCTGCACGAACCTGGATGAGACCATATATGATCAGGTCTCGAGTGAGAATTACTACAATACGCAGATGGATGTGGTCCGCGCCGTATTCCGTCCTTTTGAACATGCCTATTGGAGCATTCAGTCCCGTCACCAACTGGAAGAACTGTCTGGGGATTTGGTGGCAACGTGGAAAAAAGATGACTGGTGGGAAGACGGGGGACGCTGGAGCAGGCTTCATTACCACACCTGGACCGTTGAAGATGAACTGATTAAAAATGAGTGGGTAGGTTGTTTCACAGGTATCATGCAGTGCAACTATGTCCTGGATGATCTTAATACGCTGGACCCTGAGAAATACAATTTTAGCACCGAGGAATACAACAACCTGAAAGCACAGTGTCGCACCCTGAGGGCCTGGTTCTATACCCGTCTGCTGGGAAGCTACAGAAATGTTCCCCTGGCTGTAAGCCGCGATGTGTCATTGAATTCCGAGGGGCAGGTCGAACCCCGTGAGTTATTTGATTTTATTGAAAAAGAACTCAGGGAATGTGTTCAATTGCTCGATGCCAAAGATGGTGCAGCCGGAAACGGAACCGTACAGGGACAATGGAACAAGGCCGGTGCCGCAGCGCTCCTGGTACGCCTGTATCTGAATGCCGAGAAATGGATTGGGGAAAGCAAGTATACCGAATGCGCCGCCCTGGCGCAGCAAATCCTTAACGGTGATTTTGGTTCTTATGCTTTGGGAAAGACATGGGACGAGGTATTCGACTGGGATAATGAAAACTGCAGGGAAGTCCTATTTGCCTTCCCTTCCGCAAAAGGATACAGCCATTATGTCTATTCGGGTGATTTGTTCTGGTGGACAGTGCCTGCCCGTACCATTGCAAACTACCTGGGCGATACAAAAGCCGGTAATGGCGACCATAACTGCAAATACGGGCTGGCTCCGAGTTTCGCTCCCGACGGCACACCTTATACTACCGAACTGGGCAGACCGGCTGCTAAATTCAAAAAATATCCCGAAGACTACCGGCTTAAACTATACAGAAACCTGGGCGATAACAAGCGGGAGGGGATGATGCTGTTCGGTTACCTCGATTATGAAGAAAACGGGAAAGCCAAGCGCGTTGTGTCTCCCACCGGGGATGAGGATCTGTATCTCAGGGATGCAGTTGGCAATTTCAAAGGATGCGGTCCCGATGAGATTCCGGCAGACCGTACTTCCGATATGCTTCACGGAGACCATAGCTCGGGCTGGCGTTTTGTAAAATATCCCCTCTACATGGATACCGATGAAGGACAAATGGAATCCGATTTTGTGGAAATTAGGTTGGCCGAGGTGATTTATTCCTTGGCCGAGTGCAGGTTCCGTGAGGGGAAAGTGAACGAGGCCGCAACGCTCCTAAATACCGTCCGGCGGAGAAATTACCCTGAAAATACCGTGGCAAAATATCTTTATGCACCTGAAGGTCCGGTAACACTTACACAGGCCGAATTGCTTGACGAATGGGGCAGGGAGTTCTTCCACGAAGGCCGTCGGCGCACGGATCTTATCCGTTTTGACAAATTCTGCAAAGGTGTATGGTGGGATAAGACTCCGGACAAGGACAATCACACAGAGATATTCCCGCTTCACAGAGACGTGCTGAGCAGCAATCCTGCCCTCAAACAAAATACAGGTTATTAGAATTACTCATATAAATCTTGATAAAATGAAAAACACTAGAAAAATGTTGATGTTGTTCCTCGCCGGAACACTCTTCCTGTTGCCTTCCTGTGACAAGGATAAGGAACCCGAAGTAATTGATGTTGAACGCCATTACGAAATGGTTTACATGCTTGGCGCCGCAGCTGACGGCCATTGGGATTCAGCCGATCCGCTACCCATGACAGCCACCGCCGATAAGGACGTGTTCGTTTATGAACTGGATCTGGTACGCAGTGCAGAAAACAAGCTCATCAAATTTTCCGTTGATGTGAATACCTGGGATAAAACCCATTTCCTTGTTCCCGCACTGGAAAACATGGTGGAAGGCCAAGCCTATGCCTATCTTAAAGAAGGAGAAAACAAACTGGCCGAATCATCTGTTCCTAAAGACGGGGACGGTAATCTCCGCGACCATTTCTTTGGCATGGACAAAGGCACAAGCGGCCGTTATAAAATAGAAATCAATCCCATCAAGCTTACCCTGAAGGCCACCAAGCTTTCATCATTGGCCGATCCCGAAATTGTTGAATGGGTAGAAGGAAATCTTTACATGGTTGGCGACGCGGCTCCTGCAGGCTGGGCCATTGCAAGTCCCACACCCATGGTTCGTAACGGTAATATTCATACCTTTGAAGGAGCCCTGAAAGCCGGTGAATTCAAAATTGCCACTGTATTTGATTGGGGCGGGGATTTTTATCGCCCTGCAGTTGACCAGACCGAGATTAGCAAAAGTGGCATTGCCGACGGTACGGTGGTTTGCTGGAAGGAAGATGCAGCAGCCGGACACGGTGATAACAAGTGGAGAGTGAAGGATGCCGGTAAGTACCGTCTGACTCTGAATACCGAAACCTTGACACTTAAAGTAGAATGGTTAGGAGAATAAGTAAAATAGTTCTGTTGTCTCTGGTGTCGGCATTGGTTTTCATCAATGTCGACGCAAGAGACAGTAAATACACACGTAAAAATGTAGCTCCTCAATACTGGACTGCTTACGAGTATTGTTATGATCTGAACAGGCCGATAACCGAATTGCGCTGGAAAAATAATATCGACTGGATGGCCAAAACGTTCCTGGACCGGGGGTACGATATGATAACGAATGACGGCTGGATTGAAGGGGCTCAGACGATTAACGAAAACGGTTATATTACTAAATACAACAGCGGCTGGGAACATGGGTTTAAGTACTGGAACGAATATATCAAAAACAAAGGCATGAAAGCAGGAGTATATTACAACCCCCTTTGGATGACAACTGCTGCTTACGATAATGATTGCCCGGTTGCCGGCACTTCTACAACGACTCGCCGTATTGCCGGTCAGTATTCATTCAACGGAAAACTGCACTGGGTTGACGTAGACAAACCGGGCGCAGAAGAATGGGTAAAAGGGTATGTACGATACTTTATTGACCTGGGTATGTCATTTCTTCGTGTGGATTTTTTGGAAAACTACGAGAACCATTATGGAACCGAAAGATATGAAAAAGCCCTGCGCTGGATAGCCGAAGAGGCCGGAGATGATCTGTTCATATCGCTGGTTATGCCCAATTCATTCAATCACGCCGCCACAGAAATTCCATACGGAGACATGTTCCGGATTAGTGATGATTGCTTTGCAGGAGACTGGAACTTCGTGAGCGCCCGCAGACGCGGTCAGGTGAAAAATAACTGGCCTATGTATGCCAATGTATTCGATGGATTTATAGGATTTTCAGAAGTATCTGCTCCGGGAAAGATTATGATGGATGGTGACTTTATGCGGTTGAACAAATTGGCAAACAATGAAGAACGTAAGTTCCTGTTCTCTCTGATGATAATGGGTGGATCTGCTCTTGCCATTGCAGATCAGTATGATACGGCTACAGACGATGTAGTGGCCATCTACAAAAATGAGGAATTGCTGGAGTTGCATAACATGGGCTTTTCTGCAAAACCGCTTAGTACAAACATTCTTGATTATGAGAATAGTTCTCGTTGGGTAGGGAAACTTCCCGACGGAGACTATATTGTGGGTCTGTTCAATCGTGAAGACAAAGCACTGGTATACGGCATTGACTTTACTACTGAGCTGGGAATTACTTCGGGAAGAGCAAAAAGTGTACGTGATCTTTGGACTCACAAAGAATTGGGTAGTATGAAAAACAAATTTGAGACGGCGTTGGAACCTCACCACTGTGTGATTATCAGAATCAGCCCCGATCCGGTTGCCTATAACTCTTCCGGATTTGGGTGTTCCTGTCGTCATGACGAATAATTATGAAACACTTTTATTTATTTACTACGGCTTTGATATTGGTGATTAGCTGCCAGTCTCACGCAAATTCAAAAAATGCTATTGTATTGAAATCTCCCGATGACATGTTGTCATTAGAGATTATGTTATCAGATGAAGGCAAACCCATGTATGCCCTCAAGTATTCCGATGACTATATTATTCTGCCAAGTGCTCTTGGATTTGAATTTCGTGGCACCATCAAGGCCACCGAACTTGATTTTGGTACAACAATAAGTAAGGCAGACTCAAGGCCAAGCCGCCATTTTAATGACCACTTTAAGATTGTAAATATTTACAGAAACAGCTTTGATCAGACATGGAACCCGGTCTGGGGTGAAGAATCTGAGATAAGAAATCATTATAATGAACTGCTTATAGATTTAGTCCAGAGTGAGACTTCCGAGAGGATGTCAATCAGATTCAGGTTATTCGATGATGGTTTGGGCTTCCGTTATGAATTCCCGGGCGGCCAGAAATTAAATTATTTTGTTATAAAAGAAGAGCTTACAGAGTTTGCCCTGGCAGATGACTATTTTGCATGGTGGTTGCCGGGCGATTACGACACACAGGAATATGAATATGTGGAAAGTCGCATATCACAGGTTCCTGAGTATTTTCAGAATGCAGTGTCGGGCAATTCATCACAGACGCCATTTTCAATAAATGGCGTCCAGACATCTCTTCTGATGAAAACAGATAAAGGGGTATTTGTAAATATCCATGAGGCCGCTCTTATAGATTATCCCTGCATGCATCTTCTTGTAGACCCTCTCAGGAAGGTTTTGGTCTCACATCTGACCCCCGATGCGCAAGGCTGGAAGGGATACATGCAAACACCCTGCAACACCCCCTGGCGCACGGTTCAGGTAGCACCGTCTGCGGAATCTATGCTGGCAAGCCGATTAATCTTAAATCTCAATGAACCTTGTGTTTACGATGACGTGTCTTGGATTCATCCGGTAAAATACATGGGGGTATGGTGGGAAATGATTTCCGGTGCCGGAACTTGGGCGTATACCTCGGATTACCCTTCTGTGAAACTCGATGTTATTGATTACAAGTTGGCTCAGCCAAATGGCAGGCATAGCGCAAATAACGAAAATGTCAGAAGATATATTGATTTTGCGTCTGCAAACGGATTTGATGCATTGCTTGTTGAGGGATGGAACATCGGGTGGGAAGATTGGGCCGATTGTTCGAAAGATTATGTTTTCGATTTTCAAACACCTTATCCCGATTTTGACATAGCATCATTGAATGAATATGCTCATTCCAAGGGAATTAAACTGATTATGCATCACGAAAGTTCGTCTTCGGTGCGTAATTACGAGAGACATATGGAAGACGCCTACACATTGATGAACCAATATGGATATGATGCCGTCAAATCCGGTTATGTCGGAGACATTCTTCCGCGGGGAGAACATCATTATGGTCAGTGGATGGTCAATCATTATCTCTTTGCGGTCACCGAGGCGGCAAAGCATCATATCATGGTAAATGCTCATGAGGCGGTACGTCCTACCGGCTTGTGCCGTACGTATCCTAACCTGATTGGTAATGAATCTGCCAGAGGAACCGAATATCAGGCATTTGGCGGGACCAAACCTAATCATGTGACCATTCTTCCTTTCACCAGATTAAACGGGGGACCAATGGATTTTACACCAGGCATATTCGAAATGGATCTGAGTACTTTTTCCAATAACGCTTCAAAAGTAAATGCTACCATCGCAAACCAGCTTGGTTTGTACGTCACCATGTATTCGCCTCTTCAAATGGCGGCAGATCTTCCACAGCATTACGAAAAGTTTATGGATGCCTTCCAATTCATTAAAGACGTTGCGGTTGACTGGTCCGAAAGCCGATACATCAAAGCCGAGCCGGGCGATTATGTGGTCATAGCAAGGAAAGCCAAGGACTCCGGTCAATGGTTCATGGGAGGAGTGACCGATGAGCAGAAAAGGACTTTCGATCTCACACTCGATTTCCTGGAACCTGATCTGCAGTACGAGGCTACCATTTACAGAGATGCCCCCGATGCCGATTACCATACCAATCCGCAGGCCTATGAAATAGAAAAGCGGACCGTTTCCAGAGAGGATGTTTTATCCCTCACGGCAGCTCCCGGAGGCGGCTTTGCCATCTCTTTTGCCGTGCTTACAGCGGGTGGTTCACATTTTTAATGAGTTTATCAACATCTCCTTTAATAATATTGTGAAGATTACTCTTTATTCTGTACTCTTCCCAGTTCCACTATTGAATTTGTAACAACTTTTCTATTGTTTCTTCTGAAAAATGTTTTTTTATTTCTTTTGCCGGTATTCCTCCAACAATTGTATATGGCAGAACATCTTTCGTAACAACGGCTCTGGTGCCTATTATGGCTCCGTCTCCAATTTATACAACAAAACATTGTTGTTTTCAAATTGGGTCGGATCATGTACGAAATCGTTATACATCGTGTATTCTCCAACAATAATATCGGGTTTCGTAATTACCGATTTTAAATATACAGTTTCTTTATCTCCTGTTCTTGGGTATATCCTTTTGCTATTCATAACCGGATTCTTAAAGTCTTATTCCAAAATTATTATATATAAATGTTCCGCTTCCGTGTTTTAATTTTCCCTGTTTATACAATTCGGTAAAAGCCTCATCCATTTCTTTAATAATTGACAACGGTACATTTAAGTCGTGATGCGCCGGCAGAATTCTTTTTACTGGTAGCGGCAATAACCTTTTGATTGAATTCATATAAGCAACCGGGTCGGTTGACGGGCAATGCTATAACTTCTATCTGTTCACGTGCCGTTTGCAATATTTCCGCCTTCTGGTATTTTGAGTTCGCACGGTAAATAAGCGTTAGTAATTCTATCGTTTCCTTTTTCAGGCTTTCATCTACTGTATACTTGTACTCCCTGTTAAAGTCCCTGGTGAACTGAAAAATGGACAAAAGCAAATCGTATATCGCCTTATAAACCGGAAGTTCATTATACTGACCCAAAATTCACAATTTCAAATAGACAAATAATCAAATAAATTAATCCTAATCCCGTAAGCAACGGACAGATAACCCGTAGTCCTTAATGGTGATAGACCTGTAAACGAGGCTGGTATTGTAGTGCAGGAACCGGGACCAGACGTTATTCGTATAGTCCTCCGTAGAACTCCACAATGGGCCTAAGTAAACAATGCCATCGAAGGTTGCATCATTGTTTTCATTTAAGGTGAGGCCCCCACCCGGAAGGGCAGAAAAACCACTTGAGTTGGTGGCTCCGGTGTTGGGAGACATCCAGTGGGTTAACCCTGCTTCTTTCAGCTTGCCTCCTGCAACAGATGATCCGCCAAGATAATCAGTAAGCTGTGTCCATTCTTCATCAGTGGGCAGGTGCCAGCCTGAAGGGCAGGCTGTGGTTGCAGCCACCCAGTTATATACTACCCCATATGTACTGTAATTGTCAGTTGCCTTTGCAGCAACTACATTCGTATCATCATATCCGTAAACATAATAATATGCCTTTGATGCTGAGATTGTCCCCGGGCCAACAACCGATGGCAGATACGCCATATTTTCTGTCATCCAGACCTGGGTGCCAATAGTTTTATATTGGTAAATCTGACTATCACGGCTATCCTGAATGGCAGCGTTCCATCCGGCATCTGCCGTATTCAGCGTTACAACATATTTCTTACCTCGGACAAAACCTCCTGCCGGCTGTGCTTTGGACATTTCTTTCCAGTTCCCGTCAATTTTTACACCAATCTGCAAATTTTCACTTTGTACCCCCGGCATGATCATCATATATACGCTGATAGCTGTTCCTGAATTTAACGGGGCTCCTGAT
>Ga0265297_10006014_pt1 | contig 17952 bp, 16 predicted proteins | sample Munlanlwell13791_FD_192502 | JGI IMG/M metagenome (GOLD analysis project Ga0265297, IMG submission 192502) | Leachate microbial communities from a municipal landfill in Southern Ontario, Canada - Leachate well 137-91 | ecosystem: Engineered > Solid waste > Landfill > Unclassified | place...
AAGCCTTTGGCATAATAGGGGTTGCGCTCATCGACCAGGGTGTTTTGGGGGGAGCAGCCCGTCGGCAGCACGCTGCCGAACGCCGCCAGCAGCGTCAGGACCAACCCCCCCGCCAACCGCCAACCCCGGTGTTTGGAATCACTTGCAAACATGAGTGTAACAATAACAGCCCGGACGCCGCATACAACCCAAGGCGGACATGGCGGGCGCCCCCCCCTCAGCCAGGCGGCGGGCACGGGGGCCCGCCTCTACGCGCCGGGGGGGCCGGCGGCCCGCTCGCCGAAAATGGCGGTGCCGATGCGCACCAGGGTGGCGCCTTCGCGCACCGCGGCGGGGAAATCATCCGACATGCCCATCGACAGTTCGGGCAGCGCCACGCCAAACTCGCGGGCCAGCCGGTCGCGCAGCTCCCGCAGGCCGCCGAACACCCGGCGCAACACCGGTTCGGGCGCGTCCAGCGGCGCCAGGGTCATCAGCCCCGCACAGTCCAGCTGCGGACTCCGCAACGCCAGCTCCAGCAGGCGCGGGGCGTCCGCCACCCCGGCGCCGCTTTTGCTGGCTTCGCCGGAGATGTTGATTTCCAGGAGGATGTGCGGCTGGCGTCCCTCCTCGGCGGCGATCCGGCCGAGCCGCTCGAGCAGCCCCGCGGAGTCGACGGCATGAATCCAGGCCGCCGCCTGGACGGCCGCCCGGACCTTGTTGGCCTGGAGCTGGCCGATGAGATGCCATTCGATGTCGCCGGGCAGCGGCCCCACCTTGTCGCGCAACTCCTGAACCCGGCTCTCGCCGAAACGGCGCTGGCCGGCCGCATAGGCCTCCGCCACCGCCGCCGCCGGCCGCGTCTTGGAGACGGCCAGCAGCTTGACCGTGGCCGGATCGCGTCCGGCGGCCTGCGCCGCCACGGCAATCCGCGCCTGAACCTCCGCCAATTGCGCCGCGATGGTCATGCCGTCACCCTCCGCTTCTCCGCCAGCCAGCGGGCAAAGGCCAGGTCGGCGGGCACCCAGTCCAGGCCGGCCATCTGCCGCAGCGTGAACCAGCCCGTGCCCTGCCCTTCCCGCGCACACGGTTCGGCGGCGGCCGGCAGGCGGGCCTTGAGAAACCACAAGCGGAGGAGCGGGCGGCCGGGTTCGCGGATCTCCTGCCGCCGCAGGACGCGGATGGGGCCGGCCGGACAGACGTCCAGCTCCTCCTGCAGTTCGCGCCGCAGGCAGGCGGCCAACGTTTCCCCGGCCTCACGCTTGCCTCCGGGAAATTCCCAGCGTCCGGCCTGACGGCTGTCCGGGGGACGTTGCGCCAACAAGAACCGCCGGCGGCGGGAGATGACGGCGGCGCAGACATCCACTACGTCAGACACATCAGCCACGGGATTTTCCCCCCGTAAAAACAGCAAACAAAAAGCAGAAAGCAGAAATTAAGGCCGGGTTTCCCCGTTTCTGCTTTCTGCTTTCCCAATTTCTGCTTTGGGTCAGCGGGTGCCGATGACGAACTCGCAGCGGCGGTTCTTGGCGTGCTGCTCTTCGCTGGTGGCGCCGGCCACGGCGGGTTTTTCCAGGCCGTAGCTGATGGTTTCCAGCTTGCCGTCCTCAACGCCCAGGCTCACCAGGTATTCCCGGACCGCCAGGGCCCGGCGCTCGCCCAGGCCGCGGTTGTACTCGGCGGTGCCGCGTTCATCGCAGTGGCCTTCGATGACCACCACGTACTCGGGATTGTCCTTCATGTACTGGGCCACCGCCTCGACCTTGGCCTTCTCGCTGTCGCCAACCGCGGAGCTGTCAAAGGCGAAATAGACCACGCTCTCCATCCGGCCCTTCTCATTGATCTGCCCCTGACGCGCCGGCAGGCCGCCGGCCGCCCCTTCGCTGCCCGGGCCGCCCGCCCCGAGATCGCCGCCGGGGCCGCCCGGCAGCCCGAGATCGGTGGAGGTGCTGGTGGTGGGCAGGGTGCTCTTCTTGCCCCAGGGCCACATCTTCTTGCAACCGGTACCGGACAGGGCCACGCCGGCCGCCAGGGCCGCCACAACCAGAACGCGGGTCAACTTCGTCATGTGAGGAGTCTTTCCTTTGGGGGTGAATTGAAACTTTGTACGGCGATGGACAAAAGACGACATCTTGTAGGGAACTTATTTCTCCAATTGCCGGAATCAAACTGGTTTTGCCGAATGAAGCCACCATATTACAAATATTGACTGGGCATCCCCTGTCGCCCGGCCAACGTCCCCCAAACCGTGGAGGGGGAAAGCCTCCTCCATCCCAACCGCCACCTGGAATGACGTGCCAGCCTCCCCGACCACCACCACCGCCGTCCCCGACACGCTCCGGCCGCTGATCCTGCTGGCGGAGGACGAGGCCGCCCTGCGGCGGCTGCTCGCCCGGTTGCTGGCGCTCAATGGCTTTGACGTGATGGAGGCGGGGGACGGCGCCGAGGCGCTGCAACTCATCGCCGCCCGGAAACGCTTTCCCGACCTGCTGATCACCGATGTGGTCATGCCCCGGATGGGCGGCCTTGAGCTGGCCGTCGAATTGCGCCTGACCTGTCCATTGCTGCCGGTGCTCTTCATCTCCGGTTATGCCGACAGCGTGTTCCTGGGCTCCGAGGAGTTGCGGAACGGCACCTTTTTCCTCTCCAAACCGTTTCCGCCCGACACCCTGATCAACCAGGTCCGGCAGATGTTTGCCGCCGCCAATAACAGCCGCGGCGCGGCCAGCTGACGCCGCAACCGACCATGCGAACCGGGACCCCACTGATGACGCTGGCCGGAGTCTGGGTTCTGGTCTTGGTCCTGGCCCTGGCGGCGAAAGGTGCCGGCGCGGCCGAACCGCCGCCGGCCGCCATGGCGGGGGGGCTGCAGTTGCCCGCCCGCACCCATGGCGCGCACCTTGAGGTCTGGCGCAACAACGGCTGGCACTCCCTGTTCATCGCCGGGGTCAACCTCGGACAGGCGCTGCCGGGGCGCACCTTCGGGCAACCGCCGAAGGAGGCGGCCGTCTACCGCCGCTGGTTCACCCAAATGCAGCTGCTGGGCATCAATGCCGTGCGGCTCTATTCCCTCGGGCATCCGGCTTTTTACCAGGCGTTGCGCGCCCACAATCTGGCCCATCCGGAGCAGCCGCTGTGGCTGCTGCAGGAAGTCTGGCCCGAGGAAAACCCCGCCGGCAACGATTACCTGGCGCCGGGCAATCTCCAGCCGTTCCTTGATGAAATCCGCCGAAACGTGGACGCCCTGCACGGCGCCGCCGACATCCCGCGCCGCCCCGGGCGCGGTTGGGGCCGTTACACCGCCGACGTCTATCCCTGGCTGCTGGGCTGGCTGGTGGGGCGCGAACTGGAGCCCTACGAGGTCGCCACCACCGACCGCCACCACCCCGGCTTCCACCACGCCGGCCGCTTTCTCGCCGCTCCCAACGGTTCGCCCACCGAAAACTGGCTGGCCCGGTGCATGGACCAGCTGGTGGAGCGCGAAACCCGCCGCTACGGCTGGCAGCACCCCGTCGCCCTGGTCTCCTGGCCCACCCTGGACCCCGTGGAGCATGCCAGCGAAACCACCCGCGGCCAGCCCAAGGCCGACGAACACAACGACAGCGCCACCGTGGACATCCGCCACTTCCGCGCCGGGCCCGAACTGCGCGCCGGCTTCTTCGGCGCCTACCACATCTATCCCAATTACCCCGAGTTCATGAACCACGAGCCGGCCTACGACGATTACCGCGACCCCCTTGGCCGGTTGCGCTACGGCGGTTACCTGCGCGAATTCCTGGCCCGGCACCGCGGCATCCCCGCCGTGGTCGCCGAGTTTGGCCTCGCCACCGGCCTGGGCTATTCCCAAACCAGTCCCGACGGCTATTCCCATGGCGGCCTGTCCGAGGAGGCCCAGGGCCGCGGCGTCGCCCGGCTGCTGCGCGCCATCCACCGCGAGGGCGCCGCCGGCGGCGTGGTCTTCGAATGGATGGACGAGTGGGCCAAGAAGACTTGGATCACCGCACCCTACATGATCCCCTACGCGCGTCACCCCCTGTGGCACAACGTGGTCGACCCGGAACAGAACTACGGCCTGCTCGCCACCGAGTGCGCACCGCCGCCCGCCGCGCCGCAACAGGTTTTGGAGGGAACCGGCCGCCTGCACCGGCTGGAACTGCGCGCCAACGCCGCCTTTCTTTTCCTTGATTTCGAATTTGCCGGCCCGCCCCCGGATTGGCGCACCGAAGAATTGCTGATCGGCCTCGACACGTATGCCCGCGACCGCGGCGAGACCCGTTACCGCCCCGACCTGGCCGCCACGCCACCGCCCTCCGGCCTGGAATTCCTGGTCCGCCTGGCCGGCCCCGACAACGGCCGGCTGCTGGCCAGCCCCGCCTACAACCTGGGCACCTACCATTTCGCCTCCGCCCCCGGCGGCGACGGCCGCTTCGAGGAGATCCGCCGCCCCATCCGCGAACCGCGCCTCACGGCCGACGGCCGGTTCTTTCCCGCTGATTTCGAGGACGCCAGCCGCTTGCGCCACGGCGCCTTCGACGCCAGCCTGCGCACCCTCAACAACTGGGTGGTGGACGGCAACCGCCTGCATCTGCGCCTGCCCTGGGCCCGGCTCAACGTCACCGACCCCTCTTCTCATCACGTCCTCGACGAGCCGCGTCCGTTCAAGCAACGGCCGGCCCTGGGCCGTGACGAGCTCCGGGCCGTGGCCACCGACGGCTTTGTCGTCAGCGCCGTGCTGGCCGCCAAGGACCGCCCCGAGGTCGTCGGCCGCCTGCCGGCCGCCGGCCGCCCGACGCCGCCCCCGTTCCTTTGGCCGGGCTGGGATCGCCCCCCCGACTACCAGCAACGGCTCAAGCTCGGCGCCCCGCACCTGCGCGCCGCCATCGCCGAAGTGACAGCCGCCGCGGAACCGGTGAAATGATGCGTAACCCGTGACGCGTGATGCGTGACAGCAGCGGTTTGGGCCACCCCTTTTCGACTGCAATCGGCCGCAATCGACTGCGGTCGACCGCTATCGATACGGCTTCCCTCCCCTTGATTCTTCCCCCCCGCCGGCTATGGTGCTCGACTGGTCGCAACGGGGCGTAGCGCAGTCTGGTTAGCGCGATTGCTTTGGGAGCAATAGGTCGAGAGTTCGAATCTCTCCGCCCCGACCATCCTTCGCGCCCATCGTTGCAAACACGATTTCTCCCGGAGCCGCGGAGTTCACGGGGAAATCAGGAAGCGCCGAGTCCCAGGCTTCCCGTCTCACACTCTGGTTTTCCGCTTGGCGATTTGTAATTTCCTATTTTAAAACTAAGTTTCTTGGAAAATTATGATATGAATTAGGATATTAGGCATGCAGGCCACCGCCATCATCCAGGATTTGCGCCGCCGGATCGTCACCGGGGAATATGCGCCTGGGGCACAGATCCCGTTGCGGCAGAGTTTGCTGGAGATGTACGGTGCCAGCAAGGGCACGGTCCAGCAGGCGGTCAACCACCTGCTCAAGGAAGGGTTCCTGGAAGGGCGCGGGTCGAAGGGGATGTTCGTGCCGGCCTGTCCGCCCCACCGGTTCCAGATCGGCATCACCTTTCCCGCCGTCAAATCCGACCGGAATGTTCCCTGGGACTCGCTTTGGCAGGCGTTGGAACAGGCGGCGGCGAGCTTCCACGCGGCCGACCCGCGCTATACCTTCAAGATCTATTACGGCATGGGCATCAACCAGGACGAGGAGACGAAGCGGGAGCTGTTGGAGGACATCCATGGGGACCGGTTGGCCGGCCTGCTGGTCCTGGAGCATGCCCGCATCTTCACCCTGCTGCGTCAGGAACTGCTCAAGGTTCCGGTGGTGATCTTTGTCGAAGCCGAGGCTGCGACTCCCGCCAAGCCACGGCCGGTGGAGCTGTCCCACGATTACGTCCAAATGTTCAAAATGGCCGTGGACCATCTCCGGTCCCGCGGGCGCAAGCGCATCGCCGTGGTGATGCAGGCGGAGTTGCCCACCGACCGGCTGCCCAAATTTCGCAAAATCCTGCGCAACGCCGGGGTCGTCACCCGCCCGGAATGGATGCAGGGGGTTTGCCTGTGCCAGGAAAGCATTCCGTGGACCGCGAATGTGGTAAGAGGGTTATTCAGCACCAATCTCAAGGAGAAGCCGGACAGCCTGATCATTGTGAATGAAAACTTGACGGCGACGGCGGCGCGCGCCTTGGTGGAATTGGACTTGGTTCCGGGGCAGGACGTTGACGTGGTGTCCCACGGCAACTTCCCGGCTGCCGGTGATCCGCCCAAGGGGGTGCTCCGGATCGGGTTCGACGCTGGCGAGGGGCTGGCCACCGCGATCAAGCTGATCACCCGCGCCCGCCAGGGCCAAACCGTTCCCGGCCGGACCACGCTGGGGGCCGCCTGGGATCCGCAGACCGGAAAGGAGACCCCGTAACCGCAGGCCCGCAGCAAACGCTTTTCCCTCAGTCCATGTCCTTAACCCGTTTCACCCCAAGGAGAGTCACCTCATGATCCGCAACTCAGTCAACGTCATCGAGAAAAAGCGTGCCGTCGCCAGTGTCCGTGGGCTCGCCCTGTTTGCCGGCCTGCTGCTCGCGTCGGCCAACACACAGGCCGCTTTCTCTTACACCACGGCCAATGGCACTGGTGCCGATGTGTACGTCTTCAATGAAAACGGCGACAAAAAAGGCGAAAATTTCAATGGTGCCGACAATGGATACCTGAGCGTGGTGACCTACAACAGCAACTGGTCCAGAAAAACCTATTTGCGCTTTGACACGGCGGGTTTGACGGGAACCGTCCAGACCGCTTCGTTGCGACTGGATTTCGTAAATGTTGGATCCGCCACGACCCTCAACGTGTATGGCTTGAACGACAGTGCCTCCGGCCAGAATTGGGGGGAAAGTGCCATTACGTGGAACAACGCGCCGGGCAACGACACCTCCTCCAGCACGGGCATGGATGCCGGCAGCACGACGCTCCTGGGATCGTTCGCTGTAAACGGCAACGGCTTTGCCAACCTTTCCGCCGCCAGCCTGGCAACGTTCTTGAATGCCGACACGGATCATTTGGTGACCTTCATTCTGGTGCCGACCGCGGGAGTGAATGTGCAGGCCTATTCCAAGGATGTCACGGTGGCCACCTCCGCCATGTATCCGACCCTTAGCGGGACGGTTCCGGAACCGGCCAGCGCCCTGATCCTGCTGGCCGGCGCCGGCAGCCTGGCGCTGGGCCGGCGTCGGCGTGACGGCCGGTAAGCTGGATTATCCGCTCCGGTGGCCGTATCTTTGACGATACGCTTTTTGAGCCCCAACGGGGCGGCAGGAACCTAGCCCAGGGCAACGCCCTGGGGCGAGAAAATAAAGATAAGTGCGCCCTGAAGGGGCAATGGAATTCCCCTTGCCCTTTCAGGGCGGCGAAAAAATACAGAGGGTGCGTTTTCCCCAGGGCGGTGCCCTGGGCTATTTTCCCCGGCCCTGTTGGGGCGGAAGATGACAGCAGGAACCGTACCCGCTTCAGCCTAACGCAGGAGACACGCTCATGACGACAGCACAGGCAGGTCAAATCAACGGCGGCGGCGCCGGCCGGTGGCCGGTTCCGGCGTTCACGTTGATCGAGTTGCTGGTGGTGATCGCCATCATCGCCATCCTGGCCTCCATGCTGCTGCCGGCGCTGGGCAGTGCGCGGGAGACGGCCAAGCGCGCCAGCTGCAACGGCAACCTGAAACAGGTCGGGGTGGCGTTGGCGATCTATGGGTCAGACTACGATGATTATCTGCCCCAGTTGCACTCCAATTGGACAAACCCGTTCTGGTACGATTTCCTGTCGTCGACCCTGCCCCCCGGCAAGGTCCATCACCTGTCGCCGTGGGGCAGCGCCAACACCAACAACGCGGTGTTCTTCTGTCCGTCGGAGACCATCCACCACCCCAGCACGATCGATTACGGCATCACCGTGGAACTGCTGAAGTTTGGCGCCTATCCCAGCGATCCCAGTCCCGGCAAGATCAACGGCATCACCAACCCGTCCGGGCGGGTTTCCGTCTCCGATTCGCGGCAGCCCAATGACGAGGGGACGGCCTGGTGGGGGTCCTTCTTCGTCGTGGGGGCGCTGTTTGTGACCGGGCAGCAGGCCACTCAGGCCGCGCCCATGCCCAACCCGCCGCGCCACAAGAACGGCATGAACTTCCTGTTCCTGGATGGCCACGTGACCTGGTACCCGATCAAGGGGCCGTATTCGGCGTTTTCCCCCTTGTTTCTCGGGCCGTGAAACGGCAGCCCCAACACCATCGAGACCAGGCAGGAATGCCTGGCCGACGCTCATCGCAGGCAAGAATGCCTGCGCCACGCTAACCGCCTGCCGTGCTGATGGCCGGAGCGGACGGCCCAAAACGTGGGGCAGGCATTCCTGCCTGCCAGGGACGCACCGTACCACCAAGGAACCAACGATGTACAAATGGATGATCAATTTCACGGCCTTTGTGCTGGCGGCGGCAGGCGCGCTTGGCGGCGAGAAAAAACTGTATGCCTGGGAGGAAGACCTGGGGCTTCCCGATCCCGGCTGGCGGTTTGAAATCGGCGCCGAATTTCCCGGCGCCGCCGGCCGGGTGGCGATGGCGCCACGCTCGGCGGCCGCCTCCGACCATATTTTGGTTCTCGACGCCGACTTTACCCATGGCGGCGGGTATGTGGGTGCCGGCAAGACCTTCGCCACCTCCTTGGAAATCCGGGAGTTGCGATTCCAGGTGAAGACACCGGCCCGGAAAATCGGCCTGCGCCTCGGTGACGCCGGCGGCCAGACGCATCAGCAATACATCTCCCTGAGCGGCGACCCGAAGGCCTGGCAACCCATTACAGTCAAGACACTTGGCGGGGCGCCGGCCGCTGGCTTCATCCACTGGGGCGGCGCCAACAACGGCGTGGTCAAACAACCGCTCCGCTCTGTCATGTTCGTCGCCGGTAACGGCGAGGCGGCCGGCCAGCGGTGGCAGACACAGATCCGGCAGATCACCTGGCTCACCCCCACCGCCCCTCGTGTCCGCTTGAAAGCCAAACCCCTGGCCTTTTGGCTGACGCCGGGCAGCCGCGAACCCCTGAGGCTGGCCGTGTCAGCACTTCCCGATGACCGCGTCGTCCGCTTTGCCTACACCGATTACCAGGGCGCCCCGGCCGCCGGGGGTACCCTGGCCGTGGCCGCCGGGCAGCAGGCCCTCACCGTGCCGCCGCCGCGGAAAAACGGGTATTATGACCTGGCCATTCCCGAGCTTGGCCTGACCGCCGGCGTGGTGGTCCTGCCGCCGTACGCGGGGGAACCGGACCCGTTTTTCGCCATTGGCAGCATGTTCACCTGCTTCGGCGGCAGCTTTGACGATGACGCCGTTGTCGACTCGTATTTCCGTCTGCTGCGCCGCAGCGGGATATGCTGGGCCCGCGACGCCATTCCCTGGATGCGGCTGGAATGGGAGCGCGGCCGCTTCGACTGGGAGATCCGCGGCAGCAACGGTGACGACATCCGCCGCCTCGGTGCCGAAAACCGGATCAACATGCTGGATTTCTTCCAGGAGGCGCCGCCGTGGACCGGCTCGGTCGACAGCGCCACGGAAAAATATCCGTACCCCCGCGACCTGACCGCCACCGCCGATTCCTGGGTCAACATCATGCGGCACTGGAACCGCTGTGGCGCGTTGGAAATCTGGAACGAACCCGACATCAGCCTGGGTGCCGGCCTGCCCGGCGACCACCTCTGCGCCGTGCAGAAGACCCTCTCCTATGCGTTTCGGGCGAACCGGATTCCGACTGAGCTGGTGGGCGGCGTGTTCACCGGCACCTGCATTGATCCGGGATTTATCGGTATTTATCTGGACAACGGCCTGCTGGACGACTCCGACGCCTTCAGTTTCCACAACTACGAAACCCCCGACCGGCTGGCGCCGCTGGTGGCCAAGTTCCGGCACTTGTTCCGGGATTCCGGCAAGCAGGAGATCCCGCTCTGGATCACCGAATGCGGCAAGCCGTGGCCCGCCGGCACAGAGAAGGCCGGGTTGAGTGACGACCAAGCCAGCGCCTTCGGCATTGTCATGAAAGCCGTCGAGGCCAAGGCCTGCGGCGTGGCGAAATATTTTGCCTTCATCTATCCCTATTATGACGAAGGCCTCAACAATTTCGGCATGGTCGACAAGAACCAGGCCCCGATGCGCTCCATGGCCGCCTATGCCTGGTGCGCCTCGGCGCTGAGCCGGAAGCAGTACATCGGCGATCTGAAGGGGGTCGATTGTGCTTATGCGCGGGTCTTCTCCGACGGCCACGAAGCGGTGGCGGTGCTGGGGGCGCCGGCGCCCGCGGCCACGGTCACCCTGCCGGTCGGCCTGGACATCAGCCGCATCGCCGGTGCCGACGGCCGTGCGCTGTCCGCATCCGGCAACCAGTTGCGCCTGGACAACGAACCGGTCTATGTCTTTTGCCGGCCTGCGGCGGTGGCACCGTTCCTGAACACCGACACGGTTTCCTTGAAACTACTGACCGCGGCGCAAGGCTATCGGTCGCGGCCCCGCCAGGCACGGCCGGTGGTGTTCCAGCCGGATCTCAATTTGCGGGAGTATCTCTATACCATCTACGGTTACCGGATCGACCACCCGGCGCAGACCCAACTGGCGGTGAAGATCAACAATCTGTCCGACCAGCCGCTGACCGTTCGGCCCGTGGTCAGCACCGTTCCGGCGGCGGGGCTTGCCGGCCTGAGCGAAACGCCGGTCACGATCCAGCCGCGGTCGTTTGTCCGCCTGGCCTTCACCGCCGACATTCGCGACGCGCTGAAAAAAGCCAAGGCCGTGAAAGTCACGGTCGCCGACCGCGACAATCAGGCCACCCCCTTGGTGTTTACCCTGTTGGACGGCAAGAAGGTGTGTGTTCCGGCCGTGCCGGCCGTGGCCGCCGATCAGACCTTCGATCCAACGCAAGCGGGGGGAAAAGGCTGGACCGACATCACGTCCTGGCGCAACTGGGGGCCGGGCCAGGGGCCGAGCCGCATCCAGGCGAGATTCCGCGTCTGCTGGACGGCTGACACGCTCCAGCTTCAGGTACGGGTCGAAGACAACACCTATTGCCAGCCCCAGCCGATCCACGATGCCTGGCAGGGTGATTCCATCCAGGCGGCCTTCTACCGGGTGAAGCCGGGCGTCGAGCAATTGAAGGCCACTGAAATCACCGCCGCCCAAACCCCGGCGGGCCCGGAAATTTTCTGCCATGAGAGCGTCAGCGGCAAGACGGGACTGCTGAAGGCGTCCAAGCTCCGGTTTTATGCCAAAGGCAACCAGTGTCTGTACGTGATTGACTTGGACGCCAATGAGATGGACCTTGGCCGGCTGGCCACGGGGACCGAGGTGGCGCTGTCGATCCTGGTCAACAGCAACGAAGGCGCGGGGCGCGAAGGTTACCTTTACTGGGGCGACGGCATCGGCCTGAGCAAGAACCCCAAGGAACTGAACCGGGTGAAATTGGGACGGTAATACGGCCGGATTCACCATAAATGGCCACCATGTCGGCACTCAAGGTGAGACAGGCAATCTTGCCTGTCCTGGCCTTCCGCAGGGTTGCGGCGCGACGGACGTCCCCGGTCCGCCCGAGGCCGGCCGGCTCCCGACCTTGAAATAAAACCGACTCCGCCTGAAAGAGTTTGAATTTTGAACCGGAGGCCGCAGAGGTCACAGCGACGTTTTTCTCCGTTCTCTCCGGATTCCCCCTGTTCAATTTTCCGAGGAAAAAGCATGAAACCCGGGTTTGTCTTGGCCCTCTTGGCAACAATGGTCGGTGGCGCGTTGTTGCTGTTGCCGCGGGCCTGGGGGGCGGCGGCTGGGGAGGGGGAACTGCCGCCTGGAACGGCGTTGTTCCTGGTCAATCCAAACTTTTTCAGCGAGTCGAACATTCCCCTCAAGGACGCTCCCGGCCAACCTGACCGTCCAGGTTGACGGGGGCCGGAAGTCGGCCGACGGCGGCTATTACTTCACGCTGTGGAAACTGTTGTTTGTCAAGGACGCCGCCTTTGTCCCGGACCCCCTCAAGCGGGATCTTGAGTTCAATCCGCAGCTCTTCCGGGATCAGGCCACGACTGCGGGGAAGGGGTATCAGGGGATTCCCACCTTGTCCCGGCCCAACCGCCGGGTTGTCCTGCGGTAGAGGCTGAAGCTGTTTAGGCTGCAGGCTGAAGGTTGGGAAAAAGGCCGGGGCGGCAAGAGCACACGGGCGGCGCGTTTCCTCACATGGCCTGTTCGGCGGGGATGACCAGCAGGCGCGGGATGCGCACGTGGGGCGGCTGTTCGAGCATGAAGCGCAGGCAGCGCGCCACATCCTCCGGCTCCAGCAGTTTTTGCATGTTGAGGGCTGTTTTGGGGTGGACCTTGAAATGGTCCTGCAAATGGCTTTCCGTCAGCCCCGGTTCCAGCACCGAGACTTTGACGGGCGTGCCGGCCACCTCCAGGCGCAGGGCGTCGGTCAGCGCCTCAATGGCAAACTTGGTGCCGGCATAGGCGCCGGTGCCGAGCCGCACCCGGGTGCCGAGGATGCTGGAGACGTTGACCAGGTGCCCGCCGCCCGCCGGCTTGAAGTGTCGCAGGAAGACGTAGGACAGCCGCAGCGCCGCCTCGAAATTGATCCGCACCATCCGGCAGGCGCGTTCCAAGTCCAGATCGTCGATGCCGCCGACCTCCATGACGCCGGCGCTGTTGAAGACCGCGTCGCAGCGGCCGAATGCCTCCAGGGCGGCCGCCAGCAGGCGGGGAGCGGTGTCCGGTTCGGTCACGTCCCCGGTGACCAGGACCGCTGCGGCGGCGGGGAGTTCCGCCGCCAAGGTCGCCAGCGCCCCACGGTTGCGGCCGTGCAGCACCAGCTTCATGCCGGCGCCCGCCAGTTCCCGCGCCGCCGCCAGGCCGATGCCGCTCGATGCCCCCGTGATTACCGCCACCTGTCCCTGCAAACTTATCATAGTCATGCTCCTTGGTCGTTGGGGAAACATAGCGCGGGTGGGCGGGGGAGGGGGGCGCGCCCCGCCGCCCACCGGCCATTTGCTTTTTGCTAAAAAGTATGCATGTTATCTAATAATGCAGAATGATTAAAATTATGTAGAATTAAAAACACGCCGAGTTTGTCCGTAGTCACCCCGCCCAATTCACCCACGCAACAAGGAGACACGCAGATGCAAACGACAAGCAAACCGACCCTGAACTGGCTGTTGACCGGCGGCTTGATGCTCGGTTTGGCCGCAACGTCCCCGGCAGCCGTCACCCGGATCGCCGACAGCTTCAGCCTGAACAGCACCCGCACGGCTGGCGCCGCGCTGGGCGGGTTGACCACGGAAGTCGGTGGCGCGACCTGGGTGGCGAGCAATTGTTCCTTCACGGCCAACGGTACGATCGCTTCCCCCACCGTCGGTTGGACCCAGCCTGACGCCCGCGTGGCCCTTGCCAGCATGGAACTAACCCCGGCCAAGGGCATTGTTACCTTTAGCGCGGACGTAAATCCCGCCAACAATGGTACTGAAGCTGACCCCAACGCTCAGCTTTGTGGGATTGCCTTCCTGTCAACTATCACGGATGGTTTTTGGGGGACGGAACCCTATCTCCTGCTTCAATACAATGGTAACTGGCAGTTCAATGTTAACGGCGCGATAGAGTCCTCTGGTCACATTTCTGATATTAGCGGGTTCCATACGCTGTCCATCAGTTATGACCCGGCCGCCAACAAGATTCGGGCCTCGGTTGATGGCAACACCGCTGGTTGGAGCGCGCTCGGCGAGTCGTACACCCCAACATTGGGCGCCGCTGACATCTATGTTCAATCGACGTTGCCCAATGCCACCGTCTTCCAGCAGTTCGACAACTTCGTGGTGACGGTGCCCGAGCCCGCCTCCCTCGGCCTTCTGCTGCTGGCCGGCGGCCTGCTGGCGGGACGCCGGCGTCATCGGAACTGAAACGTGAAAACGTGACGCGTGATTCGGGAGTGCTATATACTTTGGTTAGTTCTACTTTGTTAAATTGGAAATCGTCGTCGTTCTCGTGCTCGTCGTCGTCATCGAATCGAGTACGAAGGACGACAACGACAACGACGACGAGCACACGTATCGAGAATGTAACAAAGTAGAATTAGGCTGAAGGCCATTAAAATCTCATTCTAACGCGGTATAATGTCACCCATTCACGTTTCACGCGTCACGTAGCACGTCGTTCCGTCCGCCAACCGTCACGAGTTTTTCCCGCCCATGATTTACGACACCATAGCGGAAGCGATCGCGGCCGATATTCTCGCCGGCGCCTATCCTGAAGGCTGCCTGCCGCGGCGGGAAGAGTTGTGCGGGAAATACCAGGCCACCCGGGCCACGGTCCAAAACGCCGTCGACCTGTTGGTTGATCAGGGGCTGCTGAAATCGCATGGGCGGAACGGCACGCACCTCCGGCAGGATCTGGGCCAAAGCCTGACCTTTGGCATTGCCATCCAGGCCAGCCGGGCCCAGGACGACACCCTGTTCCTGATGATGGAAAAGGCGGTGGCGGCGCTGGCCCAATCCAAGGGGTTCCAGTTCAAGCTGTACCATGGCATCATGGACGCTCCCGAGGCCGGGGACACCCGGTTGCTGCTGGCGGACATCGAGGCGCATCGCCTAGGCGGCCTGATCTTGTTTTGGCCCTCGTCGGAGATGTTTGCGCGCTTCCACCGACCCTGGCTGCCGATCATCTGTACCATTGAAGATTTCCATTTCAAGGATTGTGATTACGTCTCGCTCGACTACAACTCGCTCGTCGACGGATTGCTGGACCAGTGCGAGGCGGCCGGCCGGCGGCGGGTTGCCCTGCTCGCCAACGTCGAAATGAATGCCGTCCACATCAACCATTTCCGTGCCGAGCTGGAACGCCGGCGCCTGCCGCTCCGGGAGGACTGGATCGTTGCCGGTTGCCTGTGCGAGAAGAGCCGGCGGTGGACGGAGCGGACGGTCCGCTTCATGCTCGAACACAGCCTGGCGGAGCCGCCCGACGCCCTGGTCGTGCTCAACGAACAACTGGCCCCCCACGCCATCCGGGGCATTGCCCACACCCCGCTCAAGCTGGGTCGCGACCTGCTGCTGGCCTCGCACTGCAACTTTTTCGGCCGGCCCGCCCGGGCGCCTTACGTCAGTGTCGGCTATGACATCGGCCGCCTGGTGGAAATGTATGTCGAGACGTTTTGCCGTCGCTACGAAACCGGCCGGCTCAGCGGCCGACTCGCCCTGCTGAAGGCGCAATGAAAGGGGCCATTCCCATGATGATCCGCCGGTTTACGCTGATTGAGCTGCTGGTGGTGATCGCCATCATCGCCATTCTGGCGTCGCTGCTGCTGCCCGCCCTGGGCTCGGCCAAAGAACGGGCGCGCCAGACCAGCTGTGCCGGCAATTTGCGGCAGCTGGGGCTGGCCACCCTGCTGTACGCGGAGGACTACAACGGCTGCTACTCGGTCCGCGACGAGCTGCAGCGCGGTTCCGGGCACTGGGCCGACCTGTCCGCCTGGGGCCGCGACCTGCTCTGCGTCGGCATGAACTGGAAAAACGAGCAGGGCCAATACAAGTTCTGGAATGCCAGCGGCAACGGCCAGTATCGGCCGCCGTTCGCCTGTCCGTCCTCCGGCAGCCGGCAATACGGTTCCGGTTCCTACAACGTCAACTCGGCCACGGTGTTCGCGGACATCGGCCTGTCGGGCAGTCCCGACGGCAGCACCTATCTGGCCCGGGCCTGGGGCGGCAACACCGGGGACGAGGTGAAGGGCGCCGTGGCGCGGATCGTCACGCCGGCCCGCACCTGGCTGTGGCTTGACGGCGACGGGTTCAACCCCGCCCTTCCCGACCACGCCTATGCCGAGAACCTCGGGTTCTATCCGTTCCCCTGGCGGGACAACTGGAACTTCCGCCACACCAACGCCATCAATGTCGTCCACTACGACGGCCACACCGAGAGCTACACCCACACCCGCGTGGTCGAGAGCTGTCCCTCCTCCCAGGACATGAACCACTGGTTCAAGCAGTGGGTCAGCGGGTTGTAGGCTGGAGAAACGGCATGGGCCCGGAAATCACCTGGCCTGCTGGTTCCTACCAGGTCACCGGACTACTTAATCACCGATCCGTAGATATGCCGCGTTAGGGTGAAAGTTTTAATTTAATGGCATTCCTGTGGGCACGGGCGTGTCGCCCGTGTGTGACGCGCCCTCACGGCAGGGTCGCACAACGTGGTGCAACCACGTTCCCACAGGGAAAAAAACAAGAAATGTGACAATGAGGTTCTTATGATGCGTTCTCTTGCTCTTGTGGCCGCCCTGGTTCCCGCCGTTGCCGCCGTTGCCGCCGAGGCGCCCTGCGAGGTGCGCGTGTTTGGCGACGCCCCGGCCGGCACCGTCAACCATGCCCTCGTCGGGGTTGCCCCGGGCGGCAATTACCACAGTTATCTCAAGCCCGAGGTGGTCCAGGCCATGGGTGGCATCGGGCTGAAAGTCGGCCGGCTGGAAGGCGTGACGGCCTCCTATGCGGAACTGTACGATCCCGCCACCGGCAAGTACGACTGGACGCGCCTTGACCGCGAGATCGAGGCCATGAGAAAGGCCGGCATCAAGACCCTCATCGCGGACCTGTATTACACGCCGAAATGGCTGGCGGCGAGTCCGGCCGCCGCCGACTTCTATGCCCGCCGCCCCGGCGATCTCAAGGCGTGGGGCAAGTACGTTTCAGACATCGTCCGGCACGTCAATGTCGAACGGAAGTACGGCATCACCTATTGGGAGTTTTGGAACGAACCGTCCGGCTGGCTTTTCAATCAGGACGGTGGCAACCGCGCCTTCTTTGAGCTTTATGCCGCCACCGCCAAGGCCATCAAGGCCGCCGATCCGGCGGCGCAGGTGGGCGGATTCGGTGACAACGCCAATTATCCGGAGCATTATCAGGCCTTTTTCGCCTTTGCCAAGGCCACCGGCGCGCCCATCGATTTTCTGACCTACCACTGGTACGGCGAGTGGGAGGCGAACGGCGAACGGCGGCCGGAGTTGTACTTCCAGTTCACCAAGGCCTTCGCCGACAGCTATGAGGCGGCCTTTGGCCGGCGCGTGCCGGTCTTCATCAGCGAATGGAATCTGAACGGTGAACGCGCCGACGGCACGCCCGCCCAGCATGCCGCCTTCCTGGCCGCGTCCCTGTTCTGGATGCAACAAAGCAGCCTGGCCGGGGCCTGTTTCTTCTGCGCTGAAAATTATAAGGATATGAAACGGGGGTTGCTGGATGGCCAAAACCGGCCGGTCGAGGCCGCCCGCGTGCTGGCGATGTTCGCCCGTCTGCCGGCCCAACGTGTTGACGCCCGCTGGAACAACCCGGAGTTCACCGTCTTGGCCGGCCGGGACGGCGGGAGGCTGGGGGTCATGATCTCGCGCAACAGCGCCGCCGCCGGAACGGCCACGCTGACCCTGAACCTCTGCGGTCTTGGCCAACCCGGCCCCCGCCCGGTTGAGGTCTGCGTCGAAGATGCCGCCAGCGCCGGGTTGCCAGGACCGTTGAAGACCTCCCAGGTGCGTACCGTGGAGGTGGCCAAGGACGGGACGGCCACCCTCCCCTTGGAAATGGCGGGGTATTCCGTTCTCCTAGTCACTCTCGGCCGGTGACCGGGGATGCATGTCCGTTCCGTCGTGGATTCTCTTGCGGTGCGCTGCGCGCAGAGTATCAATCACTGGCGGCGGGAGCTGCCAGCAGGAGACGGAATGGAACTCGCCACCCAAGGTGAGGCAGGCAATACGATCCCGATTCCGACCTCGATCCCGATGGCCTTCCTCATCCTCGCCCGCCATGGCAACCTCCTCCACGGGCGACACGCCCATAGCCATCAGGTTAAGGTTTTTTAAGGGTGCATTGACCGGTGTTCAGGCAGGGCCAACGGCCCGATTTTATAATAGCCTGGGGCAGCGCCCCAGGTTTGCGAGAAGGAGAAAGAAAGGGCTG
>Ga0265297_10006015_pt1 | contig 17951 bp, 19 predicted proteins | sample Munlanlwell13791_FD_192502 | JGI IMG/M metagenome (GOLD analysis project Ga0265297, IMG submission 192502) | Leachate microbial communities from a municipal landfill in Southern Ontario, Canada - Leachate well 137-91 | ecosystem: Engineered > Solid waste > Landfill > Unclassified | place...
CACCAAAAACCCCGCCACTTATTACATCTGTTCGGACGGGGTTTTCAGAAAATCTTATGCAGCTCCGATTTTATACATTCCAGTACCACATACTGGACACTTTCCTTTCATAGCTGCTTTTCCATTCTTCATGGTTACCTTTTGAGCATTGGGATCTTCTCTCTTGGAACGACATTTTACGCAATACATACTAGCCATTTGCTCTCACCTCCTCTCGGTTAATCATTATTATTTGATTAAATTTGCAAACCATATTGAGTTTATCCATTGCCATCCACCTTTTGTCAGAAAGATAGATATGCCAATTTGTAAAACCAAGGCTAGAATAGTCACGACTACGGTCTTTGTCAAGTCAGAAAACACCATTTTAACCGGAAGTGAGATCTCTGGTTGATAAAAAACAGGCTTCACATTGGCACTTTTATCTGTTTCCTGCCTTCTGACATACTTCACATTTTCCTCCCTCATTTGCAGTTCCCTTCTCAGTTTGGCCACAATTTTTTGCTGTCTGGTGCGGTGCTGTGCCATGCCCAATGCTAACATACACGGCCAAATGCCGCAATTCCGTGATATAAATGATCAAATATATATGTCTCTCATCCCGGTCTTAATCCTCAGCCTAATCCTAGTTTGGTTGCTTATCCTTACTTTTGTATTGGTAAAAATTTCCAACCGTCCTGCCCGGGAAAACATAGTAACCTCATCCAAAGGATTTCGCATGGGGTTGGTAAAATTCAGTCCCTTTGAAGATACTGGCGGAGATCAAAGCTTTGTTATCTCTTTACTTGATGGGGGTGGTTCTGGCATACTAGTTACCAGCCTTCACGCTAGAGGAGTCACTCGCCTGTATGCCAAAAAGGTAACTATTGGAAAAAATGATGCATCTCTTTCACTTGAAGAAAAGGAAGCATTAAGAAAGGCAGTTGAATCATGAATTTATCAAAACGTAACATTTTCGTCATTTTGGGATTTTTAGGACTATTTGGTTTGTCCATAGGCCTCTCCTATCTGGGTTTTCGCTATCTGCCCGCATCCGGCACTCCTTCCACTAAAATAGCCGATTCCAAGAATCCTACTCCCACCAAAAAACCAAAAGTAGATCCGTCTATCCCCAAAGACCAATTGTGCCCGTTAAATGGCGCCATGTTTACCAAACTTGAAAAAGATGTCTGGGACACCAGGAGGCCCTTGGCTGTCATGATTGAAAACTCAGTAGATTCAAGACCACAATCTGGTCTGTCTGCTGCAGATATCGTTTACGAAGCCGTCGCCGAAGGCGGCATCACCCGTTTTATGGGAATGTTTTACTGTAACGTGGCTCTCGAGGGCAACCTGACTTTGGCTCCGGTCCGTTCTGCCAGAATTTATTTTGTCAATTTTGTAGCCGAATATGACGCTCTTTATACCCATGTCGGCGGAGCTGGAAATTGCGATGATGTCAATGTCGATCCCCGGGCCAAGGCATTGTGCGCTATCCAAAAATATAACGTCAAAGACTTGGATCAGATGGGTCGGGCCGGCGATTTCAAGACTTGTCATCGGCTTGCCAATCGTTTGGATCACGAAGTTGCCTACGAACATACCATGGCCTGTTTTGTAGAGGAACTATACAAAGCCGGAGTCAAATGGGGTTGGACCAACATTGACGAAAAGAAGGTCCCTTGGGATAAAAATTTCGTCTCTTGGAAATTCCTTCCCGCAAACACCAAAGCCAGTGGTAGCCCGGCCACCACTATCTCCTACGCCTTTTGGCAAACAAACCCCGATTTTCAGACCAATTACAACGTCTCTTGGGTGTACGACACCATTACGGATACCTATGTGAGAAGCAACGGGGGCAAACAGTCGGTTGACTTGAATACCGGCGAACCGTTGCGCTTCAAAAATGTCATCGTTCAGTTTGCCAAAGAAACTTTGTTGGATGACCTTGAAAAACATGTTATTTATGACACCATAGGCAAGGGAAAGGGCTTATTCTTTAGTAGTGGCACTGTACAGGAGATCACTTGGTCAAAGCCGGCTCGCGCCTCACGTACCCTCTACTACGACGATTCCGGCAAAGAGCTAAAACTCAACCCCGGCACTATCTGGATCTCCATTGTCCCGGCCCAAAACACCGTCAGCTATCAGTAACTCTCCACTTTAAAACTTCCAACTTATCCGCTGTACTTGCATCCACTCCGGCTTCTTCCAAATTAAAGTATTCTTCTTTGGTGTCAGTATATAGATGGGATTCCACTTTAAATCCGTTCTTGTGAAATATTTCAACCCTCTCTTTACTCCAGAAATTATCCGGTTTCCCTATACTGATGACGTTTGCTCCTGTTAGTTCAAGGTATTTCATCAAAAAATAATTACCAAAATCCTCAGTCCACCATTCTTCTATCAATCTATATCCAATTAGTTGAATGTCAGCTTTAGGATATACTTCCCTAACATAAGGTAGTAGGGGATAAAGACTGGAAGATAACTCCAAATTTGTTATCTGATATTTTTCTGTCAATTTAGCCACCTCATCCACGCAAACTCTTTCCAATGATTTAATTTCAATTTGTATCCTGCCATTTTTTCCGAATTTTTGTAGCACTTCATCTAAAGTTGGATAGTCTTTACTCAAATCATGTAAATACGGATGCACCAAGTAAACTCCCTTTTCTGGACGATAATATACATCAAATTCCGCTCCATCAGCACCTCTCTTAAAAGCACTTTCAATTCCTTCTATCGTATTATCTGTAAATTTTTCCCTATCTCCCCGATGTCCAATTATCAGCATAAATATATATTACATCTTTTCCCCTCTCCTAAATTAAGGATAAGGTCCCCCTCTTAAATTAAGAGGGGGTGACGGGGGAGTTATTTATTATTTTTTCCAATTTCCCAATTACAATCTCAAAATTTTCATTTCCCCACGTTCTCCCGTCCTTCCTGATTTCTACTTCCACCCCCGGAACTTTCAAGGCGTTTATCAATAATTTTTGGTTTCTCATTTGAGAGTTATACATCATTTCCCCAGTCAACAACTTTTGATCAAAATATTTATTAATAAAAAACTCAATTAAATATGGATAGTCCGCTCTCCTCCCATGGATATCTATTACCAACTTAATAGCTTTATGACTGATTAACTCAATGACTTTATTTCTAAATTCCGCTTCTTCATAAAAGTTAGGATCCAACTGAATTTCCGTAGTTATTATTCCGAAAGCACCGGTTTTCTCACACAAATAACTCACCATATTCCCGGTTCCCCAGTCCCTTTTCTTAATTTGCCCGTTTCTAAGGTGTGGCGCATTGTGCCCTGCCACCAATAGTACTGGAACTTTTCCTTCAATAATCTGCCACATATACAGACATTATATTGCTTCCCCTCTCCTGAAATAAGGAGAGGGGGTAAAAGGGGTGAGGTTAGATTGAGTACAATACTATTGCATTTTGTAAAAAAATTGGTATTGTAAGGGTGAAACCTATGTTAAAGGATTTAGTTATCAGTAAAACCCGGGTCAAACTTCTGGAAAATTTTTTAGCTGATCCCACCCAGATGTTTCACGTCCGGGATCTGGTTCGAAAAACCGAAGAAGAAATAAATGCCGTCCGCCGGGAACTGGCCAGAATGGAACTTTTGGGTATGGTCAAAAAAGAGCCCAGAGGCAATAGACTTTATTACTGGTTTAGAAAAGACTATGTTTTTTATGCCGACTTACTGTCGATGGTAAGTAAGACCGTAGGATTAGGCGCGTCTCTTATCAAAAATAAAAATCGTCTGGGTAGAGTCAGTTTGGCGGCAGTTTCGGGACGTTTTGCCCGCCATGAAGCCAGGAAGTCTCCTGAAGACGTAGATTTATTAATTGTTGGCGATTTAGTTCTTCCGGAACTGGCTGCAGTCATCAGAGCCGAGGAAACCCGTCGTGGCCAGCCCATCAATTACACCCCCATGACCGAAGAAGAGTTAAAATTCAGAAGAAACCGCAGAGATCCTTTTTTACTAAGTATTCTGACCAGCAGCCGGGTTATGATCATGGGAGACGAGGCTGATCTGACGGGTTAACGTAAATGCAACAAAAAGTTCTCAAAACCGGCAATAGTTTGGCTGTTACCATTCCGTCACGATTTGTTAAAATAATTGGAGTGAAGACGGGAGATGTGGTCCACGTAAAAACTGACTTGCAAAAAAGTACGCTTACGTTTACCTTCATGGGTTCCGGCCAACTCTCGCTGCTTTCCCAAAAAAAATAGTATGCGTAACACAATTTTTTTTACGATTCTGGTCATTTTTGTGCTCGTGGCCAATATGCCTCCGACGTTAAAAGTTTTAAATTTCACGCTTTACAGGCCGCTTATCAATCTGAATTTTTCCGGTATCAACTTTGTTCGTGACTTAAGTTTCAAGCTAGGTTTAGATCTTCAGGGTGGGACCCATTTGGTGTACGAGCTCGATACCTCGAATGTTTCAGCTGCCGACAAAAGTACCGCCGTTTCTTCTACCAGAAGTAACATCGAGCGCAGGGTGAATTTATTGGGTGTTTCAGAATCTATTGTCCAAACTTCGGTCGTAGGAGAAGACTACCGTTTGATTGTCGAACTACCTGGAGTCAGAGATGTAAAACAGGCAGTTGACACTATTGGTCAAACCGCTCAATTGGACTTTCGTGAAACTTTAGTCGCTACCCCTTCTGCAATTACCGACTTTATCCCCACTGGTCTGACCGGAAATGATCTGAAAATTTCCACAGTCCAATTTGGCGGCGGTCAAAGCGCCAGTGGTAACCCGACTGTCAGCCTGGAATTTTCTCCCGAAGGTGCAAAGAAATTTGCCGCCATCACCAGGCGTAACATCGGAAAACCGCTGGCAATATTTTTGGATCAGGACCTGGTGACTGCGCCGAATGTGGAAACTGAAATTACCGACGGTAAAGCAATTATCACCGGAAACTACACCCTGGATGAAGCCAAGCGCCTTACTATTCAGCTAAATGCCGGAGCGCTTCCTTTGCCTATTAAAATTATCGAACAGAGAACGGTGGGAGCAACCTTGGGATCAGAGTCAGTCGCCAAAAGTCTGTTTGCCGGTATTGTCGGATTTGTCATCATCGCCTTATTCATGGTTGCCAATTACGGTTTAAAGGGTTTGTTAGCCGATATTGCCCTGACTCTTTACGTGTTATTGTCCCTTTCCGTCTTTAAGCTTATCCCGGTTACTTTAACCTTGGCTGGTATCGCCGGGTTTATCCTTTCGGTCGGGATGGCGGTTGATGCCAACATTCTTATATTCGAACGCATCAAGGAAGAACTTCGTTGGGGTCGGCCCAAAAAAGCCGCACTGGAACTCGGTTTTCATCGGGCTTGGACTTCGGTTCGTGATAGTAATATCAGTTCTTTAATTACCGCCGGCATTTTATTTTGGTTTGGCACGGGGTCTGTCCGTGGATTTGCTCTTACTCTCATAGTCGGTATTTTTGTTTCTTTATTTACGTCCGTCACCATCACGCGGACCTTGTTAAGAAGCGTCTATGGAAGAAAATAAGCCCATCCGATTCATGCGTTTTAAATGGCTTTATTTCGCCATTTCGCTTCTCGTTATGATCCCCGGAATGATTTCTCTTGCCGTTTTCGGTTTGCGCTTATCCATTGATTTTACCGGAGGTTCATTATTGGAACTAAAGGCTTCCACTTCATTAAATCAAAGTGTTTTTTTAGATACGGCCAAGGCAAAAAACCTGGAGCTTTCAGTGGTTCAAACTGCTGATGACAATACCTATCTGCTACGGTTTAAACCCATTACCCAGGATCAGCAAACGGCCTTCGTGGAGGAGCTGGACAAACTACTTAATACAAAGATGACTGTATTACGCTTTGAAAGCGTGGGCCCCACTATGGGGGCAGAGCTGGCTCAAAAAGCTGTTCTTGCTGTCATCGTGGCTTCTGTTTGTATCATTGCATATATTGCCTGGTCGTTTCGGCACATTCCCCGGCCTTACACATCCTGGAAGTTTGGAGTTTCAGCTGTAATTGCCCTTTTGCATGACGTTATCGTGTTGTTAGGACTATTTTCCATCTTCGGCCATTTCTATCACGCCGAGGTTGACACTTTGTTTGTTACTGCTGTTTTAACCGTCATTGGTTTTTCTGTTCACGATACCATCGTGGTTTTTGATCGGGTACGCGAAAACTTACCCAAACTTCCCCGGGCAACTTTTTCCCAGGTGGTGGATTTTTCCCTGACAGAGACATTAAATCGCTCTCTCAACACCTCTCTTACGGTCACACTTACACTTACGGCCTTATTATTGTTTGGCGGCGAAACTATTCGTTGGTTTGTGGTGGCATTGTTGGTTGGTATCATTTCCGGGACTTTCAGTAGCATTTTCAATGCCGCCCCCATCCTTGTCTTGTGGGAACAAAAACAAAAATAGTATAATCCAAAACATGGAAACCCCATCATCAAAAGATACTGGTCAACCACCTGAAAATTCAATTAGATGGTACGAGGATTTATGTTTTAAAAACATAAAAAACAGCCTAACTCCTAATGGAGCACAAATATGGTCAGCCCAACTCGACGTTGCACAGGACATAGAACAAAGTTTTCAACGATCTTTTTTCGATAATACTTTTAGAAATCCACATTATTCTCCACCCCTTAGCGCTGATCAGGAGGTCGCATTAAAAAAATATAAAGATAGTAAAACTCCCAGTGAAATTGCTGTCGAAGCCGACCGAATTGCTAACCGGCTAGAAGGCCACATTGAAGATGGCACGGTAGACAAAGAAGATATTCCAACCTTTGATCGCAAAATAGAAGCCGCTAAAGCAGTCTCATTGTATTTTAACCAGGAAAGTTTGCGCAGAAAACAAGCAACTACCCCCGCTTCCCTCGCCTAAACTAGGAGAGGGAATACCGTCGTCAGACGGATGGGTGAGGTATAAATTAAGCTCCGGTAATGGGATTAAAGAACTATTTCCCCCAACCTTTTTAACAACACTTCCCTCTCATTGGGTAGACCTTTTTCCACCACTTCCTCAAACAATATATTCAAATATTCTCCGATCAGCTTTCCGGAAGGAATGTTTTTCTCTTTCATCACATCAAATCCCGAAACCTTTAAGTCAGACACTTTAAATGGTTGTTTTTGTACCTCGACCAATCTACGTTTAAACTCCTCCAGTCTCCAGCTGGTTTCCCGGGCCCCTCCGCCCAGCCGGTCCCCGGTTCGAAGCGCCAGCATGTCTGTCATGTATTCCGCTCCCACATTTTTCAAAATCCTTCTCACGGCGCTGTCGGTTTGTCTCTCGTCAACCGTAAACTGATGCCATCTCACCAGTTTTACGAATTTATCCTTTTGTTCATTGGAAAATCTCAACCGGTCGGCTATTTCTATCGCGATCTTTTCACTTTCCATCTCGTGGTTATAAAAAGTAATTCTTCCGTCCGGATATATCCTTTGTGTTTTCACTTTCCCGATGTCGTGGATAAGTGTGGCCAATCTGGTAACCGGGTCAGGACTGGGGCAATTCCTCAGTGCCTCCACACTATGTGTTCCCACATCATAAATATGATGTCTCCCCGGGCTTTTCTGTTCTACTCCGAATGCTTTTTCCATTTCCGGAAGAATTATTTGTCCCAGGCCGCAATTTCTCAAAATCATATAACCGTCAGCCGGCCAGTCGCTTCCCAGTATTTTAAACAGCTCATCTTTAATTCTTTCCACGGCAATATTGTTCAGTAGATTGGCATTATTTTTTATCGCCAAAAAAGTCTCCTCTTCAATGGCAAATTTTAGCTGGGTAGCAATCCTCACCCCCCTCATCATCCGCAACGCATCCTCAGTAAATCTCAGGTTTGGGTCACCTACCGTTCTGATTAATTTATTCTTTATGTCTTCCTGTCCGCCATACAAATCCAAAAGTTCAAATTGCTTGCCCTGAGCCTGCCTTGCCGGCAGGCAGGCTTGCCGAATGGGCCTAAGTGCCATGGCATTAATTGTAAAATCTCTTCGTGACAGGTCATCTTCCAAATCTTTGCCCCAGGCGATTACATCCGGATGTCGTGAATCCGAATAGCCTTTTTCAGTTCTGAAAGTAGTTATTTCAAACGGCTTCCCTTCGTTTTTTACTCCGACCGTGCCGTATTTATTATCATAAAAACTTTCCGGTATCATCGTAAGCATTTCTTCAGGTGTGGCATTGGTAGTCATATCCCAGTCAGACAGGGGTCTCGAAAGTAACGCATCTCTCACTACTCCGCCCACGATATAAATTTCGTAGCCATGTTTTTCAAACATTTCCAATAATTGCCTGACTTGAGGCGGTATTGATAAATTTATTTTTTTCATAACGGCTCCCCTCCCTTAAATTAAGGGAGGGGTGGGGGGTGAGTTATTAAGAGTGTCCGGTTGGGATGTTCTGTTAAAATTGTAGCATGGATTCTGAAGCTCTTATTTCCACACTTCTGAAAAACCGGGGTTTAACCTCTCCGTCGGATATCTCAGAGTTCTTTAATCCCACAAACCCAATGGATATTCCTCTTAAAAATGTCGGACTATCAAATATCAGCGTAAAAAAATCAATTCAATTAATTAAACACCATTTAGACGGTAATAGCCCTATCGCTGTTTATGGAGACTACGATGTGGATGGTATTTGTTCCACAGCCATACTTTGGGAAACACTTCACGCATTATCTCCTCATGTTTTTCCCCACATTCCACACCGAAGGGAAGAAGGTTACGGCCTTAGTAAAAAAGGGATAGATCACTGCCTGGAAAAGAAAGCCAAATTGATTATCACTGTAGACAACGGCATAGTTGCCCATGAACAAATTGCCTACGCCAAAAGTCGGGGTGCCGAAGTAATTGTTATAGATCATCATGAACCGGGTTTGACTCCGCCTCCGGCAGATGCCATTATTCATTCCACCGCCACCTGTGCCGCCGGTCTTACCTGGTTTTTCTGTCGTGAGCTAGTAAATTCCCCCTCTTTTGTCAAAGAGGGGGTAGGGGGAGATTTAAATGAACAACTTTCTTTAGTTTCTCTCGCCGTTGTCTGCGACATCATCCCTCTTATTGGTCTAAACCGTAGCCTGGTTAAATTTGGCTTGGAACAAATAAGAAAGACCTCCCGTCCCGGACTTCTTTCCCTCTTCGAGTCAGCAAAAATAAATCCAAACACTTTGGATACTTATCACTTAGGTTATGTTATTGGTCCTCGTATAAATGCCATGGGTCGGCTTGAACACGCCATGGATAGCTTGCGCCTGATTTGTACCACAGACGGTTCCCGGGCAGTTTTATTAGCCCGGACTCTGGAAGAAACCAACCGCACCCGCCAGCAGCTCACCGAAGAAGCAACCCAACACGCCATTAGTCAAATTCTCACCAATTATCCAAAACAACTACCCAAATTATTAATCGTTTCCGATTCCTCTTACGATCAGGGTGTCATTGGTTTGATTGCCGCCAAATTAGTTGAAAAATTTTATCGTCCTGCCATTGCGATTAGTATTTCGGATGTTGAAAGTAAGGCCTCAGCCAGGTCAGTCTCCGGTTTTCATATCACCGACCACTTGCGTTCGTCTTCGAATCTGTTTCTGGGATTAGGAGGCCACGCTATGGCTGCCGGATTCACGGTTGCCACCAAAGATTTAAAAAACTTAAATGATCAATTGGTTAACGCCGCAAATCAGAGCGTTTCTGATACACTTTTGGTTCGCACTCACCGGTTTGATGCCGAGGTTCCTTTGTCAGTTTTAGACTTCGATCTGTATTCAAAACTTCAGGCATTTGCTCCGTTCGGCTTAGGTAATCGCGAACCCGCTTTCTTTACCCCATCGGTATCAATTTCTTCTCCCAGGCGCCTTGGAGCCACGCAAAAACATTTACGTTTCAAGGCCGGATCGCTCAACGCCATCTGGTTTAATGCTCCGATAGACTTTTCCGGGGCTAGTTCCGATTTTATTTACCGTCTAGATCTGGACACCTACCGGGAACCTCATTCATTACAGCTTGTAATTCAACATGCTGCCTAACGACCTAAATTCTATTCTTTTATCTAAACATCGTCGGGTAGATATTCCCTTGATAGAAAAAGCCTGGGAGTTTGCCGGTCTCGCTCACTCCGGACAAAAACGGCTTTCGGGTGAGCCGTATATCATTCACCCGTGGGCTGTGGCCATTACCTTGGCCAAATGGGACATGGATACGGAAACCATTGTCGCGGCCCTGATTCACGACACCATAGAAGACGGGGGAGCAACTAGTGAAGATGTCCTCAAAGATTTTGGCGACAGTATAGCTCAAATAGTTGATGGAGTTACCAAAATTACCCACATCCATCTCAAGGGCAGTGTGCAGGAACAGTTTGTGGAAAATTTACAAAAAATGCTTTTAGTTATGGCGCGTGATTTACGGGTAATCCTGGTCAAATTAGCAGACAGGCTTCACAACATGGAGACTCTCAGCTATTTATCTCCGGAAAAACAAGTCGAAAATGCCCTGGAGACCTTAGAAATTTACGCCCCGTTAGCCGAGCGGCTGGGTATGGGGGAAATCAAAGGCCGGTTGGAAGATCTGGCCTTCCCTTTCGTTTATCCGAAAGAATATTCTCAGCTCGTTACTCAAACCAGACATCTTTATGCTCAAAGCGAGGTTTATGTCACCAAATTCCGTCACCAATTATTAAAGATATTGGCCCCCCAAATACCCGGGGTGGTAGTCAATACCCGTCAGAAACATCTCTATAGCCTGTTCAAAAAACTCCAGCGGCCGGAAATTGATCAGGATGTCGCCAGGATTCACGATTTGGCCGCCGCCCGGGTAATTGTCGACACTCCGGAGCAATGTTATTTAACTCTGGGAGCAATTCACTCCAGATTTCATCCGGTGCCTAGTCTCGGGATTTCCGATTTTATCGCCAATCCCAAACCAAACGGCTACCAGTCCATTCACACCAAAGTTTTTGGTCCCGAAGGGAAAATCATTGAAATCCAAATTCGCACCCATGCTATGCACGAACAGGCAGAGATGGGTATCGCCGCCCATTGGCAATATTCGGTTGCCAAAAGTCGGGGAGTGGCGGATATTTTTTTACAAAAAGGCAAAGTTGCGGTTTCTCCAAAATTAGCCTGGGTCAAACAATTGGTTTCCTGGCAAAAGGAAATTACTGATTCAAAGGCATATTTTCAGGCTCTCAAGTTTGACGCTCTCCAGCATCGGATACTGGTCTTTTCCCCCCACGGTGACGTTTTTGACTTACCGGCAAATGCTACCCCGGTTGATTTCGCTTATGAAGTCCATACCCATTTAGGCCACCAGGCAATAGGCGCCAAAATAAACGGTCGTCAGGTGCAATTAAATACTCATCTTAAAAACGGGGACGTAGTGGAAATTATTATCGACAGAAAACGCGCTCTTCCCAATCCCGACTGGCTTGAATTTGTGGTCACCACCACCGCCAGACGGGAAATAACCAAATCCGTTAAGTAGTTTTTTTCCCGCTCTGACGGTCTCTTCGGGCATTATTATGTCTTCTCCATTCAGCATCTGTTGGTAATGGTTGTGGGCCCCATCCTGGCGTACGCACTTCAGCATATAAAGCAATTAACTCAACTATTGTGGCACTACCTTTTAGCGCTTGTTGAGCTAAAAAAGCAGCAGCAGCCTCTTCATCGTTATTAAATTTCTCGGTTGCCATACAATTCACCCCCTTTCCGAGTAAATAATTAACCCCATTCTGCTGCCAGCCAAAGGACTATTTGCTACTACTTCCAATATTGCTGATTGATATTCAATTGATGTCATATTCACAATAAAAAAACCTCCTTTTTTAAGGGAGGGTGTTTAAAAAAAATAATTGAGCCTTGCTCTTACACCCCCCTCACAGTCTGAATTACAGACATGTGAAGATCCGCCAGAATCAGGCGGAAAGACGGGGTAAAGAGTGTGTTGCTATTCATGTTCGAAACAGAGGCTAGTATAGCAACTTTCTATGCTAAAATCAAGTCAATTCCTCTGATTCCCCTTCCCCCCAAGATTAGGGGGGGAATACAAAAGGGGTATTAACATCAGAGGGTGAGTTATTGAAGTTATGAGGACTTTGGCTAATGAAACTCCATCAAAAATAGGAAGCAGCGTTCTTTTAAAAGGCTGGGTTCATGTCCGCCGCGACCATGGAAAAATCGTCTTTATCGACCTGCGTGACCGCTCCGGTTTGGTTCAGATTGTAGCCAGTCCCGAGCTTGTGGAAGGATTGCATACCGAGGATGTCATTCATGTCACAGGCATTGTAGCCGCCCGGCCCCCAAAATTAGTCAATCCCAAATTAGCCTCAGGCACGGTAGAAATCCAGGCCGAAAAAGTGGAACTGATCAGTAAAGCCGCAGAGATGCCGTTTGATATGGGTGGAGCCGAATTGGATTTGGAACTGCCTACCTTGCTGGATTATCGCTCATTATCTCTACGCCACCCCAAGATTCAGGCTATTTTCAAAGTCCAGGCGGTGATAATTGACTCCTTCCGACAGGCTTTACTGGCCAAGGAATTTTTGGAGTTTCAGGCTCCTTCTATCATCTCTTCCGTCCCCGAGGGTGGAGCCGAAGTTTTTAAAGTCAAATATTTCCAACACGAAGCCTATCTGTCCCAAAGTCCTCAGTTGTACAAATCTCTTCTGGTAGGAGCTTTCGAGCGGGTTTTTTCTGTCAACCAAATCTTTCGGGCGGAGCCTTCAGTTACCACCCGTCACTTAACTGTTGCTACCAGTTTGGACGCCGAATTTGGCTTTCTGAATTCTTGGACCGATGTGTTGGATATGCAGGAATATGTGGTCAAATATATTTTTGAAAAAGTTCAGGAGAAATGCGGTCCCGAATTAGCCATGTTTGACGCTACTCTGCCGCAGCTTCCAAAGAAAATTCCGGTAGTCAAATTACGGGAAGCCCAGGAAATAATCTTTCAGCGTACTGGACGTGATTGTCGTGTCGAAAAAGACCTGGCTCCGGAAGACGAACGGGAAATCTGTGCCTACGCCAAAGAAAAACTGGGTTCTGAGTTAATCTTTGTTTCCCATTTTATCAGTGCCAAAAAACCTTTTTACGTTTATCCTGATCCTGCGGATCCAACTTATGCATTTAGTGTTGATCTCTTGGGTCGGGGGGTGGAGTGGAGCAGTGGAGGACAGCGTCTCCATAATTATGATGAAATTCTAGATCATGTTAAAAAATGGGGACTAAAACCCGAGGATATAGAATTATATCTTCAATCTTTCCGCTACGGTGTCCCTCCGCTCGGCGGTTTTGCCCTGGGGGCAGAGCGCATGACCATGCATATTTTAGGCCTGAAAAATATCCGTGAAGCCTCCATGTTCCCCCGGGACATGGAACGAATAGACCTTCGTCTGAAAACTCCCGAAAAAAAATGATCCGCCGATTCTTGTCATCCACTGCCCTCATTCTTGTCGTGCTTTTAGTGGGATTTTGGGTAAAAAATATTATCGCATCTCCGGGTTTAGTCCCCGACACGGCTACACCGGTTCCGCTTCCCGAGTCAAAACTTATGAGTCCTCCCGAAATTTCCGCTAAAAGTGTTTTCATTCTGGACTCCGCCAGTCAAAACGTTTTATACCAAAAAAATTCAGATGATCAAAAATATCCGGCATCCACAACCAAAATGATGACCGCCTTGGTGGTGCTAGACCATTATTCTGTCTCTCAGATCATCACTGTCACCACGGCATATCCGGATGGTCAAAACGCAGGTTTAAAGCCGGGAGAAGAAATGACCGTAGAGCAGCTCTTATACGCTATGTTAGTTCAGTCTGCCAATGACGCCGCAGAGATTTTGGCAGAAAATTTCCCCGGCGGCCGGACCGCCTTTGTCCAGAAAATGAACGATTATGCGGTTCGGCTGCATCTCTCCCATACCCATTTTGCCAATCCTACGGGATTGGATGAAGACAGTCATTATTCTACCGCCGCTGATTTAACTAGGCTGGCTCAGGCAGTTTTAAATCATCCCCTTCTTGCCAAAATAGTTTCTACTGAAAATGCGGTTGTAGCAACAAATACCAGCCCTCACGTCTTAACCAATGTCAATCAGCTTTTGGGTAAAGTCCCTGGGGTTTTGGGTATAAAAACCGGGTTTACCGATTTGGCTGGTCAAACCCTGGTCACCTACGTAAACCGTGACAACCACCCGGTAATTATCACTGTTCTGGAAAGCGTTGACCGGTTTGCAGACACGCAAGCACTCATTACCTGGGTGTATCAAAACTTCACCTGGACTACTCAATAACCATTTTGGGGTCAACTGCTTGTACGTAAGCCATAAAACCGGCATCTCCTTCAAACAAATACACCGGTTGTAAAAACTTTTGTGGCTGATTTGATTCAAAATAGGCTAGTGTTATCCTTCTCACCGTCACTTTATCGGTAATTTTCTTGGCGATATAACCTTTCCCTGCCAGCAAATTATTCCACGCTTCCTGCACTGGTAACAATGGATACGTAGCAAAATCATTTTCCAAAATTTGGGAGTATTGAAAACTGGCCTGGACAATTTTTCGGCTGTCGGACATCCCCGATATCATCACCTGAATCGGAGAAGTATCTCCACCCACGGTTACGACTCGTAATTTATCCTTATTCGCCCGAAACAGATCAACTCTGACAAAATTAGCATCGTATACGGAATCGGTCGGAAATACTGCCGATCCTGAGGCCAGTAAATATATAAACTTTCCGTTTCCGGACACCAAATCCTCAGACAACGATCCCACCGAGTTTAAAAACGACTTAGCCTCACTTATGGACTCTGAACCGACCGGAATATCATGCGATTGGTAAATAGCATTATCCTGCGTCCAGTCATATGAGTAAGTGAAACTTCCTGAGACTACGTTGTATGACAACAACGACCCTATCTTGGGATGGACGAACAAATAAGTCTGCTCGTCTGTCTGAATGGGTTCGTTCACAAAACCCAAAGACACCACCTTTTGCTTCACCCGGTTCAAAGTTAAAAGTCTTGATTTATTTATTCCCACCACATACACTTTTGCCTGATTATCGAGTTTTGGCAGCCCGCCTTCAATTGTTTCCAGGGTATATTCAGGAGTGGCGGTATTTGGCATTGCCGGGAAGTCCAGCCTGGGTAACTTTCCGTATATTACAGTCGGAGCCGGTGGAGGCGGGGGGTTGAGTGTCAGGTAAATTCGTTTAACTATCCTGGCAAAACCGGGGAATAAAATCAACACCACCAGCGCAATACCGCCGAATTTAATTACTTTCCTTGCCACCTGGCTCACTTCAGTCAAAGTCGCCATATTTACCTCATTCTATATCAAAAACCCCTCTCCTGAAATAAGGAGAGGGTGGGGTGAGGTTTTGTTGAGTTATAATCATCCTATGCTCCGTACCCGTTTTGCCCCCTCTCCCACAGGTCTGCTTCATATTGGAAATTTACGTACCGCTATCTATGCGTATGTCATGGCCAAACACAGCGCTGGACAATTTATCCTTCGCATCGAAGATACTGACAGGGAACGGAATAAACAGGAGGGTGTAGATGATATTAAAAAAGTTCTGACTCTGTTCCGCCTCAATTGGGATGAATTTTATATTCAGTCTGAGCGAAAAACCTCGGGAATATATCAGCAGGCGGCCGAAAAACTTGTTACTGACGGTCACGCATTCTATTGTCAATGTCAGGCTAAAAATGCTAAAGAAGAAGGTTTTTCTTCCACCCTTCGTGACCCCTGTCGCGACTCCGGATTTAAATCCGGGGCCATTAAATTGAGGGTCCCTGACCATCAGCAAGTTTCGTATCACGACTTTGTCCTGGGAAAACAAGTCGCTTGGAATACCGATACTGTATACGATGCCACTCTTTTAAAAAGTGATGGTTTCCCCACTTATCATCTGGCAGCCATGACCGACGACCTGGGAATGAATATCACCCACATTCTTCGCGGCCACGATTGGATGCCTAGCACCCCAATTCATCTTCTGGTATTTGATTACTTGGGAGGCACCAGGCCGGAAATTGGCCACCTTACCGATATCCAATCTCCAAACGGAGGCAAACTTTCCAAACGGCGTGATTCGGTTTTTGTAGAAAACTTTATCAACCAGGATGGTTATCTTCCCGAAGCTTTGTTAAATTTTGTTATCCTTCTGGGTTGGGCTCCCAAAGATAATCGTGAACTATTCACTTTAGACGAATTTATAAACGCTTTTGACCCGAAAGGTTTCCAAAAATCCAACCCATTATTTGAATATAAAAAATTAAACTGGCTCAACGGCCAATATATCAGACAAAAAACAGACACAGAACTTGCTCAATTAGTGAAACCTTTCGTGAAAACTGGTTTAACGGATACACAAGTTACCCAAATTGTTCCTTTGGTAAAAGACCGTTTGACAAAGCTTTCAGATTTTAATGGTCTTACCTCCTGTTTTGTTAATCCTCCTGTTTACGATCCTTCACTTTGGGTCAAACCGGCAGAATCAAGACTGCATTTATCATCAGTATTGCCGATTTTAGAATCGTCATCTTGGGATCTCCCAAATCTCCAAAGTAACCTAAGTAACTTAATTTCTCAAAATACTTGGAAAGTCGGTGATTTTTACATGTCTCTTCGTATTGCCATCTGTGGTAGCAAAAGTACTCCTCCCATCACCGAAACCATGCTGGCTTTGGGTAAAGAAGAATCACTAAAGAGAATCAAATCAGCCATCGGATCCCTCTCATAGATTAAAAGAAGGATTATCGGGTGATGTATTTAACCTTGAATCTTGAATCTTGAACTTTGAACCTTGCTATACTTAGCATATGTATTATCTCAACGCTCCTTTGCTTCGCTCCCGTCTAAAACTCAAAAGTCTTCAATCCGAAAAACTATTAAAAGCCCATCACGGTCCCGCCGTAGCCTTATTGGAATCTGCCGGTGTAAAGGTTGGTTCTATCAGAAAACACGCCGCCAAACTATTAGCCTCCGGAACAACAGCCGCATTTCTCATGGCTGCTCCGGCTGCAGCCGCAATTTTTCCGCCTCCGATTTCTACCATGCCCCACACAGCTTTGGTGTCGTGGGACAATTGGTCCGAGATTCAGCAAAAACTACACAATGTTTTACCCAGGACCGTTGAGCCATTGACTTCGGACCAGGAATTCAAAATATCCGCCCTGTTTCAGGAAGTCTACGGCATCAGGGCTATGGCCGAGCTGGATGGAAACCATCTCAATTCTACCTATGGCTACATAGGGGCAGAACAGCATCTTCCCAGATATCCGGGTGACAACGTTTTTCAACATGATGCTTATCAGGAGTCAGGAATTACCCCTGGCCGGGGGGCTTGGGGTTATTTTGCCAATTCCAAATCCCAATTGACTCCGGAATTGTTAGAAAAAGAAAAGTACTATGTTGCCGTACAAACTCTGTATCTTCCGGATTGGACTACCAGGCTGGCTTATCTCCGGGATTGGTACAAATATCGTAAAGTCCTGGTGGTCAATCCCAAAAATGGCAAGGCCATTATTGCTGTTATTGCCGATTCCGGTCCGGCTGCATGGACGGGTAAGCAATTTGGTGGTTCTCCTGAAGTGATGCATTATTTAGAAAGCCAGGACGGCCGGGCCAGGGGACCCGTAGTCTTGTTTTTTGTCGACGACCCCCGGGACACGGTTCCGCTGGGCCCGGTGGAATAACCTATATGAAAAAGATATTATTTAATTACACTTTTCCCTTTCCTGGTATAAGGAGAGGGATTAAGGGTGAGGTATGACCAAAATTTTTTACGACCATCTCATTATCAGGGAAGAAATTACTGCCCAGCTGGATTTACACAAAGTGGATCCGGAGGAGCGCGAAGAATTATTGCAGTTGGTCGACGAAACCCTTCATCACACCACTCTTAATGTGATACTGAATCATCTTCCCAAAGAGCACCATCCGGAATTCAT
>Ga0265297_10006017_pt1 | contig 17949 bp, 6 predicted proteins | sample Munlanlwell13791_FD_192502 | JGI IMG/M metagenome (GOLD analysis project Ga0265297, IMG submission 192502) | Leachate microbial communities from a municipal landfill in Southern Ontario, Canada - Leachate well 137-91 | ecosystem: Engineered > Solid waste > Landfill > Unclassified | place...
CGCGTGGTTTTCGACCAGAATGCCGATGAATCGCTCCAGGGAACCGAGGATCGCCCGATGCAGCATCACCGGCGTGTGGCGGGCGTTGTCTTCGCCGACATATTCGGCACCGAGACGCTCCGGCATCGAGAAATCCACTTGCACCGTGCCGCATTGCCAAGAGCGGCCGATGGCGTCCTTGATGTGAAATTCGATCTTGGGGCCATAAAAAGCACCCTCACCGGGTAGTTCGTCCCACGCCAGACCGCTGGCAGTCAGCGCAGCACGCAAGGCGTCTTCGGCCTTGTCCCACAGGTGGTCCGCGCCGACCCGGCCCTCGGGGCGCAGCGCCAGCTTGACGGCGACCTCATGGAAGCCGAAATCGGCATAAACCACACGCACCAGATCGTTGAAAGCCGTGACCTCGGCCTGAATCTGGTCCTCGGTGCAGAAAATGTGGCCGTCGTCCTGGGTAAAGCCGCGCACGCGCATGACGCCGTGCAGCGCGCCCGAAGGCTCGTTGCGATGACAGGAGCCAAACTCGCCGTAGCGCAAGGGCAGATCGCGATAGGAGCGCACATCGGTATTGAAGATCTGCACATGCCCCGGGCAGTTCATCGGCTTCACCGCGTAATCACGGTTCTCCGACGAGGTGGTGAACATGTTGTGGCTGTAGTGCTCCCAGTGTCCGGAGCGCTCCCACAGGCTGCGATCGAGAATCTGCGGGCAACGCACTTCCTTGTAACCGTTGTCGCGATAGACGCGGCGCATGTACTGCTCGACCTCCTGCCACACGGTCCAGCCATGCGGATGCCAGAACACCAGGCCGGGCGCTTCCTCCTGCAGGTGGAACAAGTCCAGTTGCCGGCCGAGCTTGCGATGGTCGCGCTTCTCGGCCTCCTCCAGCATGTGCAGGTAGGCCTCCAGCTCATCCTTCTTCGCCCAGGCGGTGCCGTAGATGCGCTGCAACTGCTCGTTCTTCTGGTCGCCACGCCAGTAGGCGCCCGCCACCTTCATCAACTTGAAGACCTTGAGCTTGCCCGTGGACGGCACGTGCGGCCCGCGACAGAGGTCGATGAAATCGCCCTCGCGGTACAACGATACATCCTCGCCCTGCGGGATCGCAGCGATCAACTCGGCCTTGTAGTGCTCGCCGATGGACTTGAAAAATTCGACCGCCTTGTCGCGTGGCCAGACTTCACGGGAAACCGGAATATCCTTCTTCGCCAGTTCGGCCATGCGCTTTTCGATAGCTTCCAGATCTTCCGGCGTGAAGGGCCGCTTGCAGGCAAAATCGTAGTAGAAGCCGTTGTCGATCACCGGGCCGATGGTCACCTGCGCCTCGGGGAACAGTTCCTTTACCGCGTAGGCCAGCAGATGCGAAGTCGAATGGCGAATGATATCGAGGCCGTCGGCATCCTTTTCGGTGACGATCGCGACCTGGGCGTCGCGCTCGATCAGAAACGAAGTATCGACCAGCACGCCATCGACGCGGCCGGCCAGTGCCGCCTTGGCCAGACCGGCGCCGATCGAGGCCGCGACCTCGGCCACCGTCAGCGCATGCGGATATTCGCGTTTCGATCCATCGGGCAGTGTGATCACCGGCATTTTCGCTTGCTCCAGAAAAGCAACAGGGCGCACGGTTCACGCGGAAATCACGCGGTGCGCCCTGCAATTCATTTCATGAAATTTTATCACAGCGCTTCATTGCCTTACGGCATGATTCGGCTCTCGCTACACGCATAAATGGAGGGCATATGAATATCGACGGATTCATGGAGAACTACAAGCGTGCATGGGAAACCAGTGACGAGAACCTTTTGGCGTCGCTGTTCACACCCGACGGTACCTATCGCAACACTCCTTTCGCCGTCCAGCAGGGGCACGAGGCCATCAAACAGTACTGGCAGCGCACCAAGCTTCAGACCGACATCAAGCTCACCTACGAAGTCCTGCAGCGTCACGCCACCGGCGGCATCGCGCACTGGCACACTACTTACCAGGTGACCTCAGAGGACATGTTCAAGATGTGGGCTGCGTCGACCGGAACCAACATGCTCGCCCGCAAGTCCGGCGACCCGTTGCCGCGACTGGCGCTGGATGGCATGGCCGTGGTCGAATTCAATGGTGACGGACTGTGCCGCGACTTCCGTATCTGGTGGCACAGCCGGATAGACGACTGATACAAAACGGCCGCAGGAATAATCCTGCGGCCGTTTCGTGGTGTTGGTAGGCGCGATTGGACTCGAACCAACGACCCCCACCATGTCAAGGTGGTGCTCTAACCAGCTGAGCTACGCGCCTGCTGCCTGCAAAAGAGGCGCGAATTTTACCCGAATCGCGCCTTCGGTCAAACAGTTTCCGCTTTGCACGAAGCTTCGGCAGCGCATTTCATCCAGGACTCCCGCCATCAGGCCGGGTGCAATGGTGTCTATATCCCGCTGTCGCTGGGATTGCTCAACAGATCCTTGAGCATGCCGCTCATCGGAATCTGCAGATTGACATTTTTCGGTGGAATCGGCGACATGAACCACTTGTTGTAGAGCTTCTCGATTTCTCCATCCCTCATCATGCGAATCAGGGTCGAGTCCACCAGCTTCTTGAATTCCGGGTCGCCCTTGCGCAAGGCAATGCCATAGGGTTCAAAGCCGAAGTTTTCCTCCAGCAGCTTCAGCTTTCCTCCATCAGGCGAATCCGCCAGCAAGCCCGACAGGATGGCATCGTCCAGTACGAAGGCATCTGCCTGCCTCGACACGACCATGGACAACGATTCGAGATGGGTCCGCGCGCTCTTGGGCCGCACTGAAGCATTGCGCATCGCCAGCACCGTCTTGACGACGCGTTCAGTGGTCGTTCCCGCCGTGGTCACCACCACTTTGCCATTCAGATCGGCAATCCGTTCGATGCCAACGTCCTTGCGCGTCACCGCCTTGACCCCCGACACAAAAGTCGTGACTCCGAAGGCAACTTGTTGCTGGCGTATTTTCGTGTTGGTCGTGGAGCCGCATTCGAGATCGATGACGCCGGTCATCAACATCAGCAGCCGGGAAGAACTGGTCACCGGCACCAGTACGACCTTCAGGGTCGGATCGTCGAGCTGATCCCTGATGGCGCCGACGATCCGATCGCAAAGATCCTTCGAGTAGCCCACCACTTCGTCGCCCGCGAGGTAGGAAAAGGGAATCGAAGCCTCGCGATGGCCGACATAGATCGCACCGTATTCGCGGATTTTCTCCAGGGTCGGATGGTTGTAGCCTTGCGCCTGAACCGTGGGGGCCGACAACAATGCGGCGAGCAAGGCAAGGGCGAGACGCCACCAGGTCAAGGTGTTCATTTCCCGGCCCTATCCCGATCCGGGACACGCGAGGAGACAGGCCGGGCGACCTCCCGCTGGATCAGCCATTCCCCTCCCGTCTTGACCCACTGCAGCACTTTCAGGGTTGTATCGCTGTAACTGTCGGAACTGTAGTGTTGCTCGAATTCAGCGACAAAAACGTCCTTTGCCACTTCATTCAGACGGAGGTTCCGCAACTCGACTTGGACCTGATCCGGTTTAGCGAGCCGCTGCGCTCGCTGCCTGGCCCAACTCGTCCGACTTGAACCATCCGCGGGCACGAACGAGGGTGCATAGAAACCCGCATACGCGTCGTAGGCCTTGGCTGACCAGGCTGCGGCCCATGCCTTTACGCGGTCGGCAAGAACCTTCCCCTGCGACGGCGGGAGCGCCGCCGAAGACGCATTCCTCTCATCACCGGCGGCGAGCCCCAGCGACGTGGAGGCCGCCAGCAGCGGCATTGCCATCTCGGGTGCTGCTGGCCGTTGCATTGGTGCCTCGCCTGCCGCCGATGGAGCACGCGGCGCCACCAAGGACGACAGGACGAGCGGCGAAACCGTCTGTGGCGGCCCGCCGGAGGCTCCCGGCTTGGGCATGGGTGGCGGATAGGATAATGGTGCCGGTGCGGCTGACGACTCAGCGGGCGGCGGCGCAACCGGACGCGGGATGACGGCATCACCGACCGGCGCAGCGACGTCCAGTTGCGCCAGCGCCCTTGCCGTCAGCGCGTCGAGATCGACCAGATAGCTATTGGGCGCCTCTGGCGGACAAATGTCGGATTCGACGATTGTTGCCAGCTCGCTGGACTCCGGCGTTTCTTCGCTCGCCAGCCTTTTCAGCCCTAGAAACTCGAGCAGGCGACCCATTCCGGCCTGGGTGCGCACATATGCCAGCGCCAGGTCCACATCGGCATTGACTGCCGTGCGGCGGGCGTTGAGGAGTTCGTTCTCGGTATCCAGCAAGTCGAGCAGCGAGCGCTGGCCGATGTTGAACTGGGCCTTGTAAGCATCGCGTGTCTTTTCGATCGCGCTGACTTGAAGATCAAGATTGGCCAGCTGAGACCTCAATCGCTGCACATCATTGTAGGCAATGGAAAGGGTTTGCCGGACGTCGCGGCAGGCCTTGTCACGCAGGTCCACCGCCAGGCTCTTGCGTTCGGCGTAGACCCGCTGTCGCGCAATATCGGCGCCGCCATTGAACAGGTTGTAGCTGAGGACAACCTCAGCGATGTTGTTCTGCCGGGTACCACTCACCCCCTGATAGTTGCCTGTGTTCTCGTTGCGCATGCGCAGGTCAAGCTTGGGATGAAACGCACTGCGGCGCAGCTCGACATCGTGCTGGGCCGATTCGACGTTTTCCACCGACGCGCGCAAAGCAGGGTTGTCCCGAAATGCCGTCTTCAAGGCGTCCGGCTCGCTGGCGGGATAATTGGCTCCCAGTCGAGCCGGCCCGAACATCACCGGCGGCGGCCGGTCACCGACAAGGCGCAGGAAACGGGCCGTGACGTCGTGCAGATTAGCCGCCTCGGTGCTCAGATTCAATTCCGCCAGCGCCAGACGGCCCGCGGCGTGCTCCACGTCCACCCGCCGCCCTGCTCCGGCCTGTGCGCGGCGCAGCAACTGCTCATAGCTGGCGCGGTGCTCGACGAAGTTGTTCTCGGCCAGAAACATCAGATGACGATAGCGAATTACGTCGTAGTACACGCGCCCGGCCTCGAGCGCCGCGTTTTCCGCCGCATCGAGCAATTCGAAATAGCGCGTGAGCCGGGCCTTGTCCAGACGCTTGACGTCGCTCGCCGTGGCAAAGCCGTCGTACAACATCTGGTTCAGGGTGAGCGTGTAGCCATTGCGGTTGTAGTCGCGGTCGGTGACCCCCGGCTGCCTGAGTGTTTCCCTGGCAGCAGCGTTGGTGTAATCGAGACGAGGGAAAAACCCGGCCCTTGCGACATCGACTTCGCCGCCCGCCGCCTTGAACGTGTGCCATTTCGACAGCACTTCGGGATTGGTCAGCACAACCTTCTGCGCGACCTCCTTCAGGGTCAAATGAGCGGCAGGCGCTGCGGCCGCTCCCCCGGCCCGAAGGAAAAGCAACGCAATCGCCAGCAAAAAGGCCTTTTGTGACACTCCCATCCCGGTAATTTCAATCCCAATACATGACTGCAGTCATGCGATTATAGTAAGCATCAGTCCATTCGCAAGCCGCGAATCATAACCCACAAACCTGCCCACTTCAGGCCTGAGCCTTGGTATCGCTGCCTCCTGCGATGCTTGGTGCTTGCCTTGGCCGCAACGGCAGTGTCCGCCTTCGACTTCGATCGTCTGCAACAGCAGCTCAGGGAGCGCTTTGGTCCGGCGCGAATCCCCCTGCTGTACGACTGGCAGAAAGTGCTCGTCGGGTCGAAGTCCCTGACCGAAAAAGACAAGCTCAGGAAGGTTAATGACTTCATCAATAGCAACATCGGGTTCGACGATGACATGTCGATCTGGAGCCAGAGCGAGTACTGGGCCACTCCACTGGAAACCATAGGCCAAGGCCGTGGCGACTGCGAAGACTTTGCGATCATCAAGTACTACTCGCTCAGGGATGCCGGAATTTCTCTCGCCAAACTGCGCCTGGTATACGTCAAGGCCAGGCTGAGCGGGCCCAATGGCCCGTACCTGCAATCGCACATGGTGCTGGCCTACTACGCGACACCGAATGCGGAGCCGCTGGTGCTTGACAGCCTGATGGCAGAGATCAAGCCGGCCTCGCAACGTGGCGACCTGCAACCGATTTTCAGCTTCAACAGCGAGGCCATCTGGAATGGCGTCGCCGGCAATGCCGCGCAGCGATACGGAGGGACGGTCCAGCTTTCGCGCTGGCAAGACCTGCTGCAGCGAGCGCGGAACGAAGGATTGGATTGATCAGGCAACACACGAGAAATTAAGGAAGGAACCACCTCATGTCCATGTACCGTCAACTTTGGCTCGCCATCATCCTCAGCATGTCGCTGGCGCTGGCAGGAAGCCTGTTTACCTCGCTACTGGCAGCCCGCGCCTATCTCGAACAACAATTGAGCATCAAGAATGCCGACAATGCATCGGCCCTGGCTCTGTCCCTGAGCCAGCAGAATCTCGATGCGGTGGCAGTCGAACTGACGGTTGCGGCACTGTTCGACAAAGGTCATTACGACTCGATCCGGATTGACGACCCCAATGGCAAGCCGATGATCGCATTTGCGAGTCCGGCGGGAAAGCCGAACGCCCCCGCATGGTTCGTGCGCAACCTGCCGATCGACCCCGATCCCGGCGTGGCGCAGATCACCAGCGGCTGGAAACAATTCGGCACCGTCACGCTGCTCAGCAACAGCCGCTTTGGCTACGAGGCCCTGTGGCACAGCACCAAGAACATAGTTGCCGCCCTGACGCTGGCGAGCATAATCGCCGGTTATCTTGGCAGCCTGATCCTGCGGCGTCTGCGCCGCCCCCTGCAGGCGGTCATCGATCAGGCGCAGGCAATCACCGATCGGCGCTTCATCTCCATCCCGGAGCCGGACGTTCCCGAGTTGCGTCAACTCGCGATAGCCATGAACACGACCGTCGCACGCCTCCATGTGATGTTCGAAGAGGAAGCTTCGCGACTGGAAACCCTGCGTCGCGAAGCCAATTGCGACCGCCTGACCGGACTGGCCAACCGCGAATTCTTCATCTCCCGGTTGCGCACCTCTCTGGAAGGCGAGATCTCGACTGGCGGTACGCTGTTCCTGATTCGTGTCGCCGATCTGATCGGGATCAACAAGCGCCTCGGGCGAGAGGTCACGGATGATCTGCTGCGACGATTTGGCGAGACAGTCGGCGACGGCTGTGCGGCGAACCCGGAAAGCCTCGCTGCGCGCATGAACGGAGCGGACTTTGCGCTGCTGCTGCCGGGACAAACTGCCACTCGTGCAAACGCGGAGATTCTGCTGCAGGCTCTGATCAAGACCATGGAGGCTTTCGTCGAAGGCGGCCCCTCGGCCTATATCGGCATGGGCATCTTCAAACAGGGTACCGGGCTGCGTGAACTTCTGTCGCAGACCGATGCGGCGCTGATCGCGGCTGAGGCCGAAGGCATCAATGCGATCCGGGCGGCTGCGATCGAGGCCGATACCGACACGCCACGGACCGCCGAGGAATGGTCGCAGATCATCATTCGAGCGGTCGATCAGCACTGGCTGCGACTCGTCTCGTTTCCGGTCGTGGATATGCAGGGCCGGTTGCTGCATGTCGAATGTCCGTTGCGATTGAAGTGCGACGCGGCGGGTGAGTGGCTTCCAGCCGGTCGCTTCCTGCCTGTTGCCGAGCGCCTCGGTCTTTTGCCGGAACTGGATCTTGCGGCCCTGGCATTGGGTCTGGCAGAGCTTGAGCAGCAGCCGGCACTAAAAGGTCTTGCCATCAACCTGTCGGCCAGTTCGATAGCCACGACGGGCTTCCAGCAAAAACTCGACGCCCTTCTGACCAGGCACCGCAAGGCGGCGGATCGGCTCTGGATCGAGGTCGCCGAAACAGGCGTCCTGAAACATGTCGCCGCCTTCCGCAGCTTGTGCAAGCTGCTCAGAAGCTACCACTGCCAGGTGGGGGTCGAACACTTCGGGCGACAGTTCAGCCAGATCGGGCAGTTGCATGATCTCGGGCTGAACTACATCAAGGTGGATGCCAGCTTTACCCGCCGCCTCGATACCAACCCAGGCAACCAGGCCTTCGGCAAGGGAATCAGTTCGATCGCGCACAATATGGGCCTGCTAGTCATCGCCGAAGGCGTGGCCAGCGAATCCGAACTCACCCTGCTGACTGAGGTAGGATTCGATGGCGCGACCGGCCCCGGAGTGAAGGTCGCCAACACCGACCACCATCAATGAGCAAACCGCCGCAACTGGAGCAGTTCAGTGCCAGCTTCGTTTCCGAGCAGGACAGATTGCTGCTGCGCGTTCGCAGCAGCGACGACGCCGAATACCGTTTCTGGATTACCCGCCGCTACCTGGCGCTGCTGTGGCCGATGCTGATGAAAATGGCCGACGCGTTCAGCAGCCGCAAGGCGCCCGGTGACCCGCTCACCCGAAACACTCTGGCCGAATTGGCGCACGGCGAAGCGGTCAGCAAGGCGGATTTTGGCAGCGCATACCAGGATGGATCGCTATTCCCCCTGGGCGAGGAACCCATCCTCCTCGCCCGCATCACGGTGAAGCCTCTGGAAGGCAACACCCAGACGCTGACTCTCCTGCCGCAGCAAGGGCAGGGAATCAACCTCGAACTGGACGAAAAGTTGGTGCATGTCCTGGCACGCCTGCTGCAGGAAGCCGCCGCCGCCGCGGAATGGGGGCTCAGCCTGCGCGTCGCTGCCGGCACCGCCACCATGCCAGAGACAACGGACCCGACCGGGCCTCGCTTGTTGCACTAAACCGAAGTTTCAGCGAAGACCAAAGCCGGCCTTGTCTGCGTCCGGCGCAGCCATCTGTATCGAAAGCGCCGTGTCACCAGCGCCGACTTCTGATGGCCGGCGCTGGCACTTTGCAGACCGCTATGCGGGCCCGCGTCAGTCGGTAATCAGCTTGCCCTTGGTCAGCAGGTCCTGGATGATCTGCTGGTCAGTCGCGTTGGCGCCGACGAAGGCGTACAGATCGACGTCCTGCAAGATCACTGTCTGGTCCTCGGCCCCCGGCGAATAGCCGCTGCCGAAGCCGCCTGTAGAGCTGATATGCACATTGGTGTTGCTGCCATCTTTCTCGAAATGCAGGAAGCTCGCCAGGTTGCCGACGCCGACACCCTGATTCTCGCCCGACAGCAGATCGCGCAGATCCAGCACATCGCCGCCGGAAGGCGCCGCCGCCGCGTCGAAGTCGGTGATCGTGTCCACCGCTGGCGCCCCCTTGGCACCGGCATCCGCCAGCGTCCACTCGAAAGTGTCGGATACCAGATCGCCGAGTCCGCCGGAGAGGATATCGTCTCCCGCGCCGCCGCTCAGGGTATCGGCACCGGTGCCGCCGGACAGTACATCGTCGCCCTCGCCGCCTTCGAGCCGATCGTCGCCCGCGTCGCCATAGAGCACGTCGGTACCGGCGTCGCCGCGCAGCACGTCGTTGTCGGCGCCGCCATGCAGCGTGTCCGTTCCTGCGCCGCCGGCCAGAACGTCCCGGTCGGCGCCGCCTGAAAGCAGGTCGTTGCCGTCGCCGCCGAGCAGGATGTCGCTGCCGAGATCGCCATCCAGCACATCATCGCCGCCACCGCCCGAGATCTGGTCATTGGCATTCGAGCCGGTGATGCTGTCGTTCACCGCATCGGTTCCGGCATAGCGGTTGGTGATCAGGCCGAGCGACAGGATGGCGGTCGACGTATCGCCGTCGGTATCGGTCAGGGTATACTGAATCTCCTCGATCGGGATCGCCGGCGCCGCCAGATCCACCGTGCTCGGCACGAACTCCATGGCCCGGATCGCCGCGCGCGGCGTCGCGTAGTAGGTATCGTCGCCGATCATGGCGGTCACCCGGCCGATGTTGGCGTATTCCTGCGGCATGGTGAACCAGGTGGTCGCGTTGTTGGTGCCGCCCACCGCCTTCTGCCCGATCTCCTGGCCGTCGATGTCGTAGAAGGTGAAGGTCACCGGAATTGCATAGCCGCTGCCATCGGTGGAATACACCTGGAAGCGCATCTGCTCGACGCCGTGGGCATAGGTTGCCCGATCAAAGTCGAACACCACGGTCTCGAGGTTGTCCATCAGCGTGGAACTGTTGCCGGTGACGCCGACGCCGTTGGTGGCATTGAAGTTGACCGCCGCGGAACCGACCGCAGTGCTGTCGCGTGCCATGCCTTGCACCGCGATGCCGATTCCAGCCGGGTCCGCGGTCAAGGCCACCACCGTCGCCGGGTTGGGATCGACGCCTGCGATCTCGTTGTCGGTGATCGTCGCAATCCCGTACGCATCGCCAATGATGGCTCGGCCGGAGTTGCTGGTCTGCGTCAGTTGCACGAAGAAGGCTTCGGTACCCTCGTATACCGCGTCGTTGAGAATCGGCACCGTTATGGTCTGCGGCGTCGCCCAGTTGCCCGTGGTGAAGTTGGCCGCGCCGCTGCTCGCGGTGTAATCCGTCCCTTCCTGGGCCGAGCCGTCGGCCGTGGTCCAGGAAACGCTCACATTGTTGCCAGGCGATTTGGACAGGCTGATGCTGAAGCTGGCCGTGCCGGCGGCCTCGTCGATGATGACGTCGCTGATGCTGGCCACCGCCGGACTGGTCGTGTTGGGCCTGTCGTCCTCGGTGATGACGGCGACGCCGGTCGAGGCGGCATTGGAGGTAGTGCCCGCAGTGACCGTTGCGGTCAGCCGGAAATTCTCCGCCACGGGCTCCGTCGTACCGTCGTTGTCAAGCACCGCGACTCTGGCCAGGATCGAGGTCTCGCCGGCGGCGATGGTGGCGGAGGTGCCGGTGGTCCAGTTGGAACCGCCATCGGCGGAATACTGGATGGTGGTCGAGTAGTCGGTTCCGGCGGTCGCCATGTTGGTACCGGTTCCCGACGATCCGGGCAGCGACAGCGTGACCGTGGTGTCCGTGGCACTGGCGGACGACAGGCTCACCGTGAACTGTGCGTAGCCGTCATTCTCGGCCACCGCCGGATTCGAGACCATCAGCACCGGTGCCGCCACCGGCAGTTCCGTGGAAACAGCCGGCTGCGGTATATCAGCGCTCGGCGGCACGTACTTGTAATAGCCGCCCTGGTCGAAAACCAGTTCGCTGCCGTTGCTGGCGTGAGTCCAGGTCAGCGTACCGCCGCTGATGGCGTAGCTGCCGCCGGCCGCGCTGCCGCTGGCAGCGCCGGTGAGATCGAAGCTGGTGCCCTTGAACACGACGGAGGTAATCGTCGCATCGTCGCGAATCGAATCGACACCGCTGCCTTGCGGCGTGAAGGCCGTCAGGGTTCCGCCCAGCGACACGCCGCCGTCGGTGCCGACGCCGGAGATGACGTTGCCTTCGAGGAAGGTATCGAGGCCACGCAGGGTATCGGTGTCGGAACGGGCAATCGGCTGGCCATCGATGATCGAAACCGTCTGCACCGCCGAGGCCATATCGCCATCGGCGTCGCGGGCGACGAAGGTCATGTCGAAGGTGGTGCCCTCGACGGCACCGAGCCCGGTGAAATAGGTATAGTCACCGGTGGTGAAATCGAACACCAGATCGCCGTAAGCGAAGCCCTTGGCGGCATCGAGCGTCAGTGTGCTGCCCGTCAGCGGGAAGCCGGTGAGCCATGCGCCCGCGTCGTGACTGATCGAACCGGATCCGGCGGGGTTGTAAGTGAAGGTCACCAACTGTTCCGGCACCGAATCGGGATCATTGCTGTCGAGCAGCAAGCTGATCGACTGGATGTAGCCGCCGTCGGCGCCGAAGCTCACGCCCTGGATGCCGCTGCCCGCCACCACGTTGCCGCCGAAGCCGGTCGGCACCGTGGCCAGCAGTTCTTCGTCGAGCTTGTTGATGTCCGGCACCAGGATCGCGGCATCCTTGACGCCGTCGCCGTCGCCGTCGACATTGTGAATGCCGTCGAGTGGTACCAGGTTGGTGATGCCGGTGCCGATGCCCACCGCGAACGACCGGACGCCGTTGCTGTTGACGTAGGTGTCGTAGCCCGTCGCACCGACCGGATCGACCGTATTGCCGGAGGTGGGATTGCCGTCCGACATGAAATAGACGATTTTCTCGCCGCCCAGCGTGGTCGAATCCAGCGCGGTCTTGGTCAGGTTCAGCGCCGCTTCGTAGTTGGTGCCGCCATTCGCAGTCAGGCTGTTGATGCCGGCGATCGCGCCTTCCTTGGTGGTGTACCAGTTGCCGCCATTCAGGGTCGACGCGGTGGCTTCGAAGGCGACGATCTTGACTTCGACCTCGGGCGACTGGTTGAAATACTCTTCAACCAGGGCGATCAGCGAGGTTTTCGCCATTTCCATGCGCGTGGTGAGGGTGACCGTGCCATCCGCTGCGATGGAGCGCACATCGTCCAGCATGCTGCCGGAGACGTCGACCGTCAGCACCAGCGAGAACTTCGGCACCACCGATTCGGAGACTTCGACCAACTGGTTGTTGACTATCGGCTTGTCGTCCTGGATCGTGACGTGCAGAATCGCCGAGGTGGCAACGTCGGTCGTGTAGGTGAAATCCTGCATGACCGCGGTGTCCGTGCCGGAGCCAGGCGCACCGTGTGTCGTGACGCCGGTCAGCGTGTAGCTGTAGGCACCGGTCGCTGCGGTGACCGAAAGGATGCCGACTCCCGTATCGATGGTGATGACGCCGCCCGATGGTGTGTAGTTGGTTGAGTTGTACACAATCCCGGTAATGCTCGACCCGAGTTCGCCGCCAGAAAGCAGGTTGCCGCTGGCCGCCGTCGTTCCGCCACCCGTTCCTGTCGACAGCGCCGACTCATACACCGTACCGAAATCATCAGCGGCGTCGACTACGTTCAATGTCACCGTCGCGGTATCCGTCTGTCCGTCGCTGTCGGTGACCGTGTAGTCGAAGCTGTCGGACCCCACGCCGGTCGGCGTGTAGTTGTAGCCGGTGAGGATGCCGGAAGCGTACACCGGCGTCAGGGTTCCGCTGGGCGAAGTGACACCGGTGATGATCGCTTGGTCGAACAAGGTATCGTTGCCCAGCAGGGAGGCAATGCTGACGAACGTCGTGGTTCCCGCCGCCACCGTGATGCTGTCGTCGTAGGTAATCGGCGTGCCGTCGGAAACAGGCGTAACCGTGATGCCGGCGCTGGCCACTGGCGATGCGCCGCCCTGGTTGTCGATCGCCGTATAGGTGAAACCAGCGCTTCCGCTCCAGTTGTCGAGCGGCTTGAAATACAGCGTGGCGGTCTGGCCCGAGGCGGCTATCGTGGTTCCCGTTGGTGCCAGAAGGGTCAGTTCCGCATCGAGATACAGCGCGCCATTGGCCGGCAGCGAATCCAGCACAAATCCCGTGACGGTACCATCGGGGTCGGTTCCGCTCAGCGCCACGGCGATGGCCGTATCCTCGGCGCCGCTGGCAGCAACATTGTCGGCTACCGGCGGCGTATTCGCGCCGACCATGTTGATCGTGGTGGTGGCGAGATTGCTGTCGCTCAGACCGTCACTGACCTTGACCGTGATGGTCCGCGCGGTGAGATCCAAACTTGAGGTATCGAAGCTGACGGCCTTGATCGCGGTCTGGAAATCCGTGTAGAACGCCGGACCAGTCAGCGTGACGACATTGCCGACGATTGAACTCGTGATGCCCGGCGGCAGGCTGCCCACCGCAAGGAAATCCCCTGCCTGGGCGTTGGTCAGCGTAATGGTTGCGCTTACGATGTTGGTGCTGTCTGTGTCGGTGACGCTGACATCGGCATCCGCGATCGTGACCGGAGTGCCAACGGAGGTGTCGAAGTAGGTAAGGAAGCCACTGCCGCCGACGGTGCTGTTGTCTGCATCCAGGTCCAGCACCGGTGCGGCGGCGATATTGACCGTCACAGTCGCGACATTCGAGGTCAATGTGCCATTGGTCGCCGTGTAGGTGAAGTCCGCGATGCCGCTGAAACCGGAGTTTGGCGTGAAGGTCACCGTGCCGTCGCCGTTCAACACCGCCGTGCCGCCGCTGCCGCTGGTAACGCCGGCAATGGTCAGCGGCAGGCCCTGCTCGTCGACGTCGTTGCCCAGCAGTTGCGCCGCAGTGTAAGTCACCGCCGTTTCCTGAACGGCGCTCAAGCTATCGTTGCCGGCCACCGGCGGATCGTTGTTGACGGCAGCGACATTGACCGTGACGCTGGCCATGTTGGAAGTCAGGCTGCCATCGGTCACCGTGTAGGTGAAGTCGGCCGTACCGTTGAAATTGGCGTTGGGGGTAAAGGTCACGGTACCGTCACCGTTCAGCACCGCCGTGCCGCCGCTGCCGCTGGTGACGCTGGCGATGGTCAGCGGATTGCCGTCGGCATCGATATCGTTGCCCAGCAACTGAGCCGCCGTGTAGGTTACCGGCGTGTCTTCCGTGGCGGCCAGAGTGTCGTCGTTGGCGACGGGCGCGTCATTGGTGCCGGTGACGGTGATGGTCAGCGTGGTGCTGTTGGACACGGCACCGTTGGGATCCGTGACGGTGTAGCTGAATACGTCGTTGGCGGTGACGCCCGCCGCCAGCGCATCGGCGGCCGCCTGATCGGCAACGTAGCTGTAGCTACCGTCGGCATTCAATGTCAGCGTGCCGTAGCTGCCGGTCACCGTGGTGCCAACGCCGACTCCCTGGGCCACCCCGCCGCTACCGGCGGTAACGCCACTGACCAGCAGCGTAGTCGTCGCATTGTCGGCATCGGTGTCGGTGCCCACGCCCCGGATCACGCCATTGACGGTGCTCACCGTCAGCGTGGCGTCCTCCGTGACGGCGCCCGTGTCGGCAACCGCTACCGGCGAGGCGTTGGTGCCGCTGGTGCTGACCGTCAGGCTGGCCGATGAGGTCGAACCGTCGGCGTCGGTCAGGGTGTAGGTGAACACCTGGTCCGGCACTTCGGGGATGGCGTTGAGGCCGTTCAGCAGGAAGGTGTCGCCGCTGCAGGTGAAGACCAGGTACTGGAAAGCGGTGGTGGAAGTGATGGTCACCGGGGTGGTCGTTCCGGTGCCGCTGATGCTGCCGCTGGCGCCGGCGATGTGAGCGCCGGAGCTGTCGTAGGCATCCCATATCGCAATTTCACCCGTGCCAAGGGCGGTAAAGGTCACGGTGGCCGACTTGCTCGCCACGTTCATGTCGACCACCAGCACCTCGGCGTCCTGGATCCGCGCGGCAGTACCGGTGGTAGCCGTGGTTTCGACACCGATGCCTGTGTCATTGGTGCCGTTGTTGCGATAGCGCACAATGCCGGCCGCAGTCCCATCCAGAACCGCCGTATTGAGGCCATTTGCCGGCACTCCGCCGGTATAGGGATCGCTTCCGTCGAAGCCGAACAAGTCGACGCCAGCAGCATTCCAGCCGGCGACATTGGTCGCCGCCCCAACGATCAGGTTGGGCGTGGTGTCCTCGTAGCTGTACTCGCCCGTAAGCTGGTTCACCGTCAGCGTACCGTTGGCAGTGACTATGGTCCTGATGTCGCCGACCAGGGTATTGGAGAGCTCGGTGCCGCTATAGACCGCATTGCTAATCGCGACACTGTCGGCACCAAGCGTGTCCGCCCCGCCGCCGGCACCGGTGACCACGTTGCCGTATGTCGTGGCGCCGTGTCCGACACTGTCGGTATCCGCAACGGCCGTCGGCGCGGAATCGGTGATATCGAGATTCACCGTCACCCAGGCCGAACTCAGGCTGCCGTCCGAAGCCTTGTAGACGAAGCTGTCCTGATCCGGCGTCACATCGTTGTGGATGCGCGCCGGCGCCGTATAGGTGTAGGTGCCATCGGTGTTCATCACCACCGTGCCGCCGAGCGCAGTCGTGACCGTGTTGCTGCCATTGACCGTCACCGCCGACGACGCGCCGTCCGTCGCCACCTGGAATACGGTGAGCGTATCGTTCTCGGCATCGGTGTCGTTGGCGAGCACGTTGCCAAGGGAGGTAAGCACACCTTCGATGGCGGTATGGCTGTCGGCGGTACCGACGGGCGCGTCATTGACCGGGGTCACCGTGATGCTCGCCGTGGCGCTGCTGGAGACCAGTCCGCCGTTGTCGGTCGCGGTGTAGTTGAAGCCGGTGCTGCCATTCCAGTTGGCACTGGGCACGAAGTACAGCGTCGCCCCCGTCACTGTGCCGCCAACACCGACCGGCGTGGTCAGTCCGGCATCCGAATACAGTGTACCGTTGGCCGGCAGGCTACCGATGGTGTAGCTGGCAATCGTGCCGTCGATGTCGCTGGCCGACAGCGCGATACTGATCGAGGCGGCGTCTTCGGCCCCACTGACCGAAACGTTGTTGGTGGTCGGAGCATCGTTGACCGCGACCACGTTTACAGTAACGGTATTGACCGGGCTGCTCAGTGTGCCGTCGCTGACTACGACGTTCACCGTGCGATCCGCGGTGGTCGGCGTGTCGCTGCTGTCGTTGTATTGAATTCCTTGCAGGATCGTCTGGTACGTCGCCTTCGAGGCAGACCCGCTGATCAGCAGGATTCCGGTGGTTGCCGTGTAGCTCACAGTCAGGCCGGCGCCCGAGGCCGCTGCGGTCGCGCCGGCATCGAGCGACAGCGACTCGACCGCGTTACCGTCGGGCCGCGCCGTCAACGTCACTGTCATCGAACTCAGGTTCGCCGAATCGACATCCGAGATGGTTGCAGACTGTGCAATCAGCACCGCCGTCTGTTCGGTGAAGGCTGCCGTGTTGCTGTTTCCCCCGCCGCCGGCATTCAGGTCGGTTGTCGGTCCGTCGTTGGTGCCGGTCACGGTGAAGCTCAGGGTCGCCGTGCTGGTGGCCCCGGCCGTGTCGCGCACGGTGTAGGTGAAGCTTTCGTTGGCGGTCTGGCCGGCCCCCAGCGTCTGCGCCGTCGCAGTGTCGGCGACGTAGCTGTAGCTGCCGTCGGCATTGAGCGTCAGCGTGCCGTAGGTGCCCGTCAGCGGACTGCCCACGGTGCCGCCGGTGATCGCCGAGACGACCTTGGTGTCGCCGCTATCGACGTCGGTGTCGTTGGACAGGACCCCGGCAGCGGCATTCGCCGTAACGGTCGCGTCTTCATTGACGGCCGCCGTGTCGCCAGCGCCGACTGGTGCGTCGTTGGCGCCTTGGACGGTGACGGTGACGGTCGCCGTGCTGGTGGCCCCCGCCATGTCCCGCATCGTGTAGGTGAAGCTGTCGGTCAGGGTGTTGCCGCTGGTCCTCAGCGCCTGCACCGTGGCGTTGCTGTTGTCCACCGTGTAGGTGTAGCTGCCGTCGGCGTTGAGCACGATGCTGCCGTAGCTGCCGGCCTTGGCCACGCCCAGGCTGCCGCCGGTGATCGCGGTCACGGCCTTGGTGTCGCCGCTATCGACGTCGGTGTCGTTGGTCAGCACGTTGCCGCTCGGGTTGGTCCCCGCCGTCCCGTTGGCGACGCCGCCAGCTTCGACGGCGGTTGCCGTGTCGGCCACGGCCACCGGCCCGTCGTTGGTGCCGGTGATGGTGATGTTTACCGTCGTTGGCGTGCCGTCAGCCGCCAGCACCGAAATGGTGTCGGTCAGTGTGTCGCCAGCACCGAGCGCCTGCACCGCAGCGTTGCTATTGTTCAAGGTGTAGCCCCACGCGCCGGCGGTGGTGACATTGAAGGTGCCGTAACTGGTGGCAGCATTGTTTTGGGCCTGGAAGCTCGATTCACCCGCGTCAACGTCGGTCACCGTCAGCGTGCCGCTGGCGATAAGCACGGTCTCTTCAGTCACTGCGCCAGTGTCAGCCGACATCGTCGGTGCGTCATTGACCGGGGTAACCGTCACATTTACCGTTGCGGTCTCCGTTTTGCCGCCGCTAGTCACCGTGTAGGTAAAACTGTCGCTGCCGTTGTAATTGCCGTTTGGCGTGTAGGTGACATTGCCGCCCGCACCGATCGAGACCGTGCCGTTAGCGCCATTGGTCACCGCCGTTACTAACGGCGCACCCTCGAACGTGTCATTGGTCAGCACGTTGAAAGTCACCGGCGTATCTTCGTTGGTGGTCACCGTGTTGCCGACGATGTCGGCCACTGCGCCCA